>Ga0098054_1000681_pt1 | contig 19459 bp, 27 predicted proteins | sample 16_taG_FD_75048 | JGI IMG/M metagenome (GOLD analysis project Ga0098054, IMG submission 75048) | Marine viral communities from the Subarctic Pacific Ocean - 16_ETSP_OMZ_AT15313 metaG | ecosystem: Environmental > Aquatic > Marine > Oceanic | place: Pacific Ocean | collected 2015-01-18
ATATTGTTCTCTTAGGTCTTGATAAAAACCATGGACAACTGATAACTCTACAAAGCTATTCCATACAACACCAGATACTTCTTCTGTAGTTCCGTACCATTCATTAAAAGTATCGTTGTCTTCATCTATACGATATAACACATTTAGTTTTGGTACTAATGGGTTAATGTTTCTATCCCAGGCTTTTAACTGGTATATGTTATCTCGTATAATTGCAGCTGTATCAAATATAAATTGTGGGTCATCTGATTTATTAGGATAAAGTATTGATGCTATTTGTGTTGCTTGTGTAGTTGCAGCTAAATATAAATCTTCATCTATACCAGATACACCCAACTTAGAAGCAACAGAGTTTAAGATGTTCTTACCTGTAGCTGGTAAGTTTTCTTCTACCAGTATTTCTCCTAGTATGTCTTTAATATCTCCACTACCCATACTGTCAAAAGGTAAACCAAATTGGAAGATAGTTCTCTCTAACAATCTTCTTATCTCTGGATTATCTCTAGTAACAAATCCTGTTGGTATAGCAACTACTGGTCCTAGTGGAGGTAGTAATCCACCACCAGCAACACCTAATGCCGATATAGGTAGACTTCTTTTTAATATAATATTACTTTCTGTCAAACTTATATCATCCGTCCAAAGTCCTTCACCTTCTGTTTTAACATAACTTTCTAATGCTGTTCCACCTACAGGTATAATTAAGTACTTCTCTCCAAACTTATCTGAATACACATAGTTATTCTCTATACCTTTTCTGTAAGCAAATCCTACTTGTGCTCCTGCTCTAGGGTTTGCAGCAGCTAGTTGTGTCCATCTTCCTAACACTTCTCTATATGCCTCGAAGAATGGCAAACCAACTTTATATGCTTCTGCTAAGTACCCTCTTTCAAGTAAGTTGTACAACAATCTGTTGTGTAACTCAAACGCATAACCAGATGCTGTTTTGTTTAAGTCATTGAATGTCATGTTTCTAACATTGTCAGTTCTTATATCATCTAGGTCTAACATTGTGTGATACTCAATCTCTGTAAACTGTGAGATTACTCCACTCTTTCTTGCATTATTCATAACAAGTTTTCCTGCGTTACTATCTACCATTGCAAGTAATCCTGTTTGCTGCATCAATTCTGCAACATCATCATATTTAGCATTACCCATTTGCAATACTTTTCTTAGTTCTTTGATAGTAGGTGTAGGATTTTCCTTAATTAGATTTTTAAAATCAGTAGTAATGTTATAAGTATTTTTACCTGTATCTTTGTGAAACTCTCTTATTGCTCTACTGAATTGCATATCTTGTGATTTGTCTAAGACACCATCAACTAATACATTTTTTCTTGGTAGTGATGAATAGTATGCACCAATCTTTGTATTCTCGTCACCTAATCTAATTCTACCTGCAGTTTCAATACTATATGCTTTGCTTTCTGCATTAGCTAAATTTAAATCTAACACTGTCTGGTTCTTAGATACTGACTGTAATACTCTAGGTGAGTATTTGTTATCAGCGTTATATGCAACAAATGTTACAGCATCATCTGTAACTTGTAATCTTTGTCTAACTACTTTATTCATTACTTCTTCTATTTGCTCGAATGGTACTTCTGCGTCTGTTAAGTTTCTTTTTACTGCAGCTATTAAATCCCCTGGTAAATTGATTACATTCTCTGGGTCATAGTGTGCATCTAAAACATCTTGTAAAGATTTTCTTGTACCAAACACTAAGTTGCTTTCTAAGAAGTGATAATACGCTTGTTTAAATGTAGGTATTCGTGATAGTGTTGCTTCTGATTGACCGACTGCAAAGAACAACGCATCCATAAATGCACCATACTTAGCTGCAAAACCTTTGACTTCGCTTTTTACACCTGGCACTGTGAAAGGTAAATCTTCTAATACTTCTAACATCATTGGCGTTATATCTTCTTTAATCTTTTTTTTGTTAAATTGTTTAGCTACATCAAGACTTCTAATGTTTGTTTTACCAACTTTACCTTGTGCAATAATATCCATTAAGTCTTGTTGGTTAGCAGTAAAGTTAGATATGGTCATCTTGTGATGTTTAACAAAATCTATAAAGTCTTGTTGTGTAGTTATAACTGGTATAACTTGTGATGATTTATCAACACTTCTAATAGACAATATCTTTCTATTCATATCTTGTATCTCATCCATAAGATATGGTGTTCTTTGTATAATGTCTACAACTTCTTCATCTGTTAAATTCTTTTTCATTGCTTGTGCAACTACTGGCATAAATGGGTCATGTGCCATTTGTGTAATTAGATAATCTGCATACGCTTCTATATAATCATCTTCTAAACCTATCTTTGTAGCAGCACCTTCTGCAACTTCTTCTGCACTGGCGTACTTTCTTATATCTTCCCAGTCACCTCTGTTTTTTCTAAAGACACTTGTAAACCTTGGGTCTCTTTCATACAAGTCTTGTACTTCTGGTAAACCAAACTTTGCGTTATTTTCTTTTAAAGCTCCTAATCCTTTTCTAATAAACTCTGGATACTTTTCATCTAATACTTTCGCTGTAGTTCTAAATGGTCCAGTAAGAGCTGTGTATGGTTTAAAGTCTGGGTTTTGTGCTTGTATTAATTTAACCATTGCAGCATTAGGGTCATTCCATATTAGTTTCATATACTCCCATGGGTCTCTAAATATAGAAGACATACCTCTAGCTGCCATTCTTAAGTTGCCATCAGTAGTAATTTTTAATGGGAAAGCTACACGAGTAACTAACTGTAAAGGCATCCATACTCTACTAATAAAAGTAAACGCCATATCTGTAGCTTTAAATGGTATAACTTCTGCACCGTATTTAAACAGTACACCAGGGTCATCTAGTCCATCTGCAATAACACCTTTAAGTTCATTACCTATTGGTGTAGATGGGTCATAAAAAGTACCTAGCTTTCCTTCATCTACAGATTGTCGTACTGCATCCATACTTTCCTCAAACCCATTCTTTTTAAATACTTTGTTACGCAGTCTTCTACGCATACCTGTATATCTAAGTATTGGTTTTAAATCTGGAACATTAATTGTTAAGTCCATAGCTTGTCCTACCATACCTAGTGCATGTTGCGTAGCCCATTGTTTATCTGTTTCAGATAGCAATGTATTAGAAAACTGTGCTCTAGCTATAGGGTCTAAACCTTCTTGCATAGCTGCTCTATCATAGAACTTGTTGCTAAGTGCAGGTCTATATGTCCTACCCTTTTCACCAAATCCTCTAACATCATCTAAGTGGTCAGACATAAATTGTTTTATTTCATTGTCTGCTACACCAAATGTATATCTAAGTTGTAATGCTCCTTCTGTCTTTATCAGCTCATCATAAAATACAGCTTGTGCTCCTCTGTAATCTTTTGCTTGTATGTTGTCATGGAACTTAATAAGCAAATCATCTATCTTATTTTCTGGTATAGAAAACATATAACCTGTTTTAACAAATGTATCTACAGCTCTATCTACTTCTGTTAAGTATGCCCATGGTCTTGATGGTAGTCTTACATCTGTACCACCAAAAATATCTTTAAAACTTGACATCATTGTACGAACTGGGTTACCAGATTTTCTACCACCAGCTCTCATGTAAGTTGCTTGATACTGGTCATCAGTCATAGCTGCATATAAGTTATCTAAAAAGTTATCATTTAATACTTTAGCTTGTATATGGAAGTCATTAGCTTGTGTTAAGTTATTGCCTTTAAAGCGAATATCAGATATAACGCCACCAGTTAAACTATCTTTAATTACATCAAATACTTTGTCTGGATTATCAACAACCTCTTTTGCCATACTTGCACTAAAACCATTTCTTACTAAGTAAGTCATAATAGGTGCTCCATCATTAACAGCTTTAGTTATTACCTCTGCCATACCTTGTATCACTGGGTCTTTGTCAATCCAAAAATCTGCTGCTTGTCCACCTGCTTTTAAGAAATCATCTAGTTCTCTACCTACACTGGTTAATGTTTTTGTTGTAGCTGCTTTACCAGTAATACCAACACCAGGTAACACCATAGTTGGGTCTGTTAATGCCATACCACCTAGGTTTGAAATAAATCCTATCCAAGCATTCCATCCGTGTTTAGGTTCAAAGTTTAAATCAGATATTTTATCTTGTTCTGCAGATAACAAAGCATTAAACTTTGTTTGAAATTCCTCATCTGACATATCTGATTTGTTATAAGTATCAACTAAATCATTTATGTATCCTTCTGTTTCAAGTTTTACATCAGCTATAACATTGTTTAATGGTGAGTATTCTCCACCTAACGAACCAGTAAGTGTATATCTAATCTGGTCACCTGGTGTAGCTGGTATGCTATATCTTTTAAAACCTTCTCTAGAAGTCATAGCTTCTTGAAAGTATTCATTAGAACCAAAGTATTGCTCTATACCTTCTGTACTACCAGAACCTAACAACTGATTAGATGTATCTATATATGCTTCTAGTCTTTCTTGTAGTGTTGGTTCTCTTACTTCTCCGTCTTGTGCAATCTTTAAGTTTTCTCTATACACACTAGGAAAATGTTTATTAATAACTTCTATATCTGTTTGTGTAAATTTAAAATCTTTTTGTGTATTTAAAAAACTTAAACTATCTGTTACTGCTAATGGAGCTAAGTTTAGTTGTTCTTCTGTTAATTCAAATCCTAATGTTCTTGCACCTTTTTTAATAGCACTTCTTACTGCACCAGCTTCTAAACCTTTAATAAAAGATTGTAACTTCCAGGTTATAGGTATTTCATTATCTTCTGTTTCTGGGTCTCCAACAAATCTAGAGTAGTCTCTATCTAATTCTTTACCTTGTTCTGTTGCTAATCTTTCTAGTTCTGCTTTAGCTGCAACACCGTATGAGTTAGCACCACCAACTTGGAAGTCTTGAAACCTAGCATTAAGTCCTACAATTAAAGCATTGACTACTGTACTTTTTCTTAACTGTGCATCACCCCATAAATCTTGTCTAGTCTCTTGTTGTACATCTTTAGTTTTTTGTACACCATCTTTTATCTGTTGCCAAAAAGATGTACTTCTTTTTTTAACAAAATCTTCTTTAGGGTCTGGTACAACTGTCTCTGTGTCTTTCCAAAGGTTGTAGTAATCTGTACCTGTCAATCCCATAGATGCTGCTGCGTATGGTAAGTCACTATCTTCGTTAGGGTTCATAGATTGGAAGTCTAATGTTTTCTTACCTAGTGCTTCTACTTCTATTTCAGACATAGAATTTTTAGCTTGTTCTACTGCTTGTTTGTCAAGGTTGTGTTCCTTTTGTGACTTAAGCCACTCTTGACCCCAGTTCATATAAAACGACATTAGATAAACCTATATTTTAGTTCTGGGAACCTATCTAGCAATACTTGCTTAGTAACTTGTGCTTCGCTTATTGGTGTAGGTGTACTTAATTGTTTCTCTGGTACAAATCCAGGTTCATCTGGAAATTGTGTAGGAGTATTAAATACATCACCTATTGGTTGTTGTGTTATAGCAGCACTCGGCATACCACCTGTAGCTGCAACTTCATTTTGTATAGCATCTATTTGACCTTCAATAGCTGCTGATTGTCCTGTTGGGTCGCCTTCCATTCTTGGTGGTACAACTAAATCTGCATACGCTCCGTCTACAGTCATATCTGTTGCTTGTTTAAACGACTTAGATTTGCGTACCATAATCATCTCCATTATCTATTTCAAATCCTAATGCTACACTGATGTACACATTTGGTATTGGTGTAGGGATAATAAAACTTCCTAGAGGTACATCACCTAATGCTTCTTCTGGTCTAACAATAGGAGACAAGTTTATAATTGTTTCTACTTCTTCTGTAAAAGCTGGTTCGTTCCAATCTTCTTGATTTATTATATCAATAAATTGTTCATTAATTTTATCAGGGTTAGACAAGACCAGCTCCTGGAGGTATAGCAGGTCCAGCTGCTACTTGTTCTGGAGGTAATCCTCCACCTAACTGCGAAAGAACAGATGCTATATCTGGTTCGGGTTGTGCAGCTGCCTGTTGTTGTTCTTGTGCTTGGACTTCTTCTTCTGTGTAAAACTCGTCTAGTATCTCTGTCATGTTTTGTGGATTTTTTCTAATCTCTTTAGCAGCCAAACTAGCTTTTATATTACCTTGTGCTGCTTGTGCCATAAGTGCTTCAAACAATACAGTCTCTGCTTTTTCTGCATTAACTCTATTTTGTATTTGTGAGATGTTATCTAATCCATCTAAATTTTCTTGTAATGTTTGCATATCTATGACACCTTGTTGTTTTAATTGTAAACCAGTAATAATTTTTTGTGGTTCATCAAAACCAGCCATAACTCCATATACCCTGCGTGTTTTATATAGTTGTCCTATATCACTTTCTGGTACATAAGTTTCTTTAAATGCTGTGCCTTTGCGATAACCAGCAATAGGTTTACGCATCTTGCCATACATTGCTTCATCCCACTCAAGTCTCTTAGCGTCTATTTGCTGTAGAGCATCTTGCATAACTGTTTGATACTCTTTCACATGTAGTGATGATGACTGACCAAGTTCTTCTAATCCTCTACCCGTAACAAAAGCATTAGGCGATTGCCCATCATCTGATACTGGATATGCAGAACCTAGGCGAAGATGTCTTTCTAATCTATCTATCTGTTGGAACAACTGATAAGGTAAGTTGTTTACTGGTTTCGATACTTGACTACCTGGTGTCAAGTAGTTTACAGCGAACCTACCCTTTCTATATTGTCCACTTTCTATCTCGCCAATGATGTTGGTTTCTGTAAACACAGCATCTTCCATTGCAATGACAGATAGAATATTTATCTTTGCCATATTAGCCATCAATCCTATAACATGATGAAATTGTCCTTGTAGTTGGTCAAAGCTAAAACGCTTTGCTATAACAAATCTTGGTCCAGACTTTAATGGGTTAGGTATAAAATCTAATATAATTTTGTTCTCTGGCAAGAAAACATAAGTACCTTCCTCATCATAATACTCTGCAACAACTTTACCTGTTCCATCTTGGTTAGCCCATGTTTTGTCGTGACTAGACATATAAGCCATTGTGTTGTACTCATCATTTACTTCATCCATGATTACATTTTTAAACTGTGGATAAGTCCTAGCTAGTTCTGCGTGAGGTATTCTTTGCAGTATTGCTAACTCTTTAGGTTGTTGGTCTGCACCAAAATGTCCTGGGTAACAAAGATAAGGGTCTTTAATTTCTGCGTATGGATATGGTACTCCATTTGCATCTACTTTTTCTTTTAGTACCCATACAGCAAAGCCATAACCAGGTAACCATCTACCAACTTGTGGTAATTGTAAATCTAATTTTTGTATATCATCATAAGCAGTAACAATGCGTTCTAGTTTCTCTGCTCTCTTTGTAGCTCTCTCACTATCTTTATCATTAAATATATCTACTTTTAAATCTGGTGCTCTACCAATTTTTTGTGCAAATCTTTCTAACGCAGACATAAGTAAGTTAGGTGCAGGTAATTGTTTATAATCCATGTCACGCATATCTTTACCTAGTAGTGCTTTTAATCCATCTGCACCACCATTAAGTATTGCTCTTACATTGTGTTTGTCTGCTGACATAACAGAGTTAAGTTGTCGTAATTCATATACTCTGTTGTAAAGCTCATCTGCTGTCTTGACCATTTATCTCCAACTATCTAAATCTATTCCTAGTCCTTCATATCCTGTAAAACTAGGTGAGTAATCCATACCCATTGTAGCAAGTTTCTCTTTTTGTAAACGCCTTATTGTTTTCATTGGAAACCAACTTGCCATAACAATGTCAGACTTTGTACCTACAGTTCTACTTTTGTTTTGAGCAGAACTAAAATACACTAACTGACTTCTGTATAAGTTTACCTTTTCTTGTGCCTCAAAGCTACGATAAGGTAAATTAATTAGCTTATTTGCAAACAATGGTCTCATAGCAGTAACACCATAAACTGGGTCGTGCTTATTACCATAGGTCTGTGTACCTTCTAAAAATACACCATGCTTTGCTGAAAATTCTCTAATTGATTTATCTTGTCGTATCGCTCTTTGAAAACCATTCTCCTCGATAACCCAGTGTGCTAAGTTGTACTCCTGGAACCATTTTTTAATTATCTCTAATGCCTGTGGTATACCTCCACCTAAAGAGTTTTCCATATCAATCATGTACAAAGTATCATTGTCTTGATTGTATCCCCACAAAAATGCTGCTTGATATCCAGTTGATGCAGGGTCAAGTCCTGCTATTAATCGTACATTAGCAGGTACCTGCCCAATATCTCTAGTCTGGTCTCTACAATACTCTATCTCCTCTGATGAAAATAAACTTAGACCATCTGGCATAGCTACATTAAGATATACCATCTCATAAATAGCTCTACCACCTGTAGTTTCTGCAGCAGACTTTCTACCCATTAACCACTTGTAAGTTCTTTTTTCTGCCCACAACATACATTTGTTATGTGCGTCATCATTCCAGTCTGGCAATGTACAAGTTACATCATGTGCCTGTTCTACTGTAGTTGTCCAACTTTCGTTATCAACAAGATGTGAGTATAAATCGTCATAGTGTTGTCTAGAACCAATAACTATCATAGCTGTGTGTTCCTCTTTACGACTAGACAATGTTGTAGTCCACCAGTTTCTTGTGTTCTCTCTTGATGCTGGTTGCATAGTAGAGCTGTGGTCTTCAATGTCATCAGCAATAATAATGTCACAGTCTCGTGACAAAATCTTACCACCTCGACCAAGTCCTACCATAGTAGGTGACTTAATACCTGTGACTGTTCGTGTGCCTACTGTAAAACCATTTTGCGACCATGACTTACTAGATTTTGTTTTAGGTTTAAATGTTGGTCCAGGTCCACACAGTTCTTCTATTAACAGTTCATTATTTTCTAACTGGTCCATAACTGCACTAACAGAGTTCTTTGCAATGTCTTCGTTACCACCTACCCACATAATTCTTATGTTAGGATTTTTAGCAATAAGCCATACAACAAAGTGTATAAGTAATTCTGTTTTGCCATGCCGTGGTGGTGATAATATCATGTGCTGACCACCAGTTTCTATAGCTTTCATAATACTTTCTATCCAGTTCTTATGAAACTTAGGTGTTAGATATGGTACGCCTTGTTCTGTTCTAAAGTACCTATCTCTAAACTCGTCAAAATCTTCTAGTGTTTTTTCTGCTACAACTGGTAGAGCCCATGTTTCTTGGGCTTGTTCTGTTTGTAAATCTTCTAAGTACGCCTGGTATGCCATCTGTACTGCTGCAGGTGTTGTCTCTAATATTTTTGCAACATCAGTAAGCGTTATAGTTTTTTCGTATATCTCTTGTGCAAGTCCAGATGATTTAATATCTTCGTATACTTGACCACGCCTTGTAGCAACACTTGGTTTTTGTGATGGTATGTTTAAACTGTCATCTTCTTGCACCCATTCGGTACCAGCTTTTCGTGCTCTTTTCTTTTGCATATTAATTCTATTAGAGCATCTATCAGAACAGAATTTACGCTTACCTTTAGGTAGTGGTCTGTGGCATCCTCCTGCATAACATAAAGGTCTATTTGCCATAGTTCTCACAATCTTTATTCATACACATTACTTTACCATCAATTACGGATAAGTCTTCGTCACAAGACGGACAAGGTATCAATTTATTTTTTCTTTTTAGGAAAACCCTTTTTCATATTTGCATACGCTTTTGGGCTTATAGTAGAGTTCTTTTTAGACCTACTTGTACCAGCTTTTTTTCTTTTGTTCATATTGTAATACAAACCTTTTTTAGCTGCCATGTTTACTCCTTACCACATCTTACAAGACCAATATCTTGGACTTGTCTTATCTTTAGCTGTACTGCATTTATGTCTTGCTCTAAATGATGCTCTAGCTTTTGGGTTATCTTTCCGTATCTCCATGTTAGGGTCACCGAACATAACCTTTTTAACTTTGCTACCATCTTGAACAAATACTTTAAATTTTTTTCTACCATGACCTGGCTCACCCTTACCAATCCTAGATGGACTGTTGAGCTTGACAGATTTACCTTGATATTCAGCCATACTTACTTTTTTTTCTTTTTACCTTTTTTGGATTTTTTCTTCATCCCTTTTGGGTAACCAATACCTTTTGGCATATTAACTCCTATGTTGTTTATATTATGATAACACAAAACCTCACCGAAGTGAGGTTCTGTTCGTACAGTCTGTCCATTTACTGTAATGAAAAATATGAAATCCACAAAAACATTCCTTCTCTTACACAGTACACCAAGTACTTTTTCTTAGATGAAAAGTTTTCTTTCTTTCATAAATTGAAGCGTATCCTCATACGCAGCACCTGGATTTTCCAGGTATGTCTATTGTAAACTATGTGATATTTTAGGTAGGTAAAAAAATTTTTTTTATATATGCCCTCTATTGCAGTCATAACATAAACCAGTAACTCCGTCTAGTAAAGTAGCGTTACTGCATATTCTGCAACTGTAGTGTTCTTTTGATTTACTCATTCTTCTTCAAACTCCTGGCACCCTGGGCAAACACCATTAATAAGTTCATCCTCCCAGTAAGGGTGCAAACAGATGTCGCAGTCAAGTACATAAATAAAATTCATACTGTTACTATAGCAAACCCTCCATTGCTGGAGGGCGTACTATCAAACAAAGGAAGACAATTATGAATAATCGTCAATCGTACTTCATTATAACCTACCTAATATTTAATGTATATATTTATTTAGAAAACTAGGGTGAACTACTGACAGGGCAGTAGGCGAAAGGAGGAAACTCCTACACTCAAGTAATTCACCCTAAGTAAATACTACCATTAAAAATACAAGGTGGTATAGTGGATATACAAACACTTCGTTCTTCCTGCTTTTAGAAAAGGACAAAGGACCACAAGCAAACAAAGTGGATTAGCAGGACCATGGTAACTAGCGTAATAGGCTATTACTTCACATATTTAAATGTTACTTATTGAGTTCATTCTGGTTTTTGGGAGGGAGTGACACAGGGTTAGCTGTATTCCTCTGTTTCCTTTACTGCAAGTTACCAATGATAAATCATTACTAACTTGGTACCCTAACTGGTAAAGTACCTACCTACTTTGTACCAGCTTTCTTATGTCTAAAAATTAACAGATAATCTTTAGGGGATACACACTACACTACACACTACCCCATATTAAACCCCCCTATATATAGTGTATCTCTATACCTATACCATATCTAGTATGTTGTTATATAGACACAATATGTTGTACATACTATATGATGTGTACACAATATGACTAGGTATATACCCTGTTTAAACATTTATAAGACAGAGAGTGGGTGTCTATTAATAACCAAGTAATCTCACAGAAAAAAAAATAAAAAAACCTGTAACCTTTTCGGAGGTTGCAAGGTCTAAACAATACAAACAGACGGAAGGATATTATGAAACAGTTAGAAAAGAAAGTTGAGTTAAAACCAACTCAATTCAAGAAGTCAACACTCAAAGCCGAGGAATGGCTCAAGCTCTTAGTAGACGATTGTTTAAACAAGCTAGAGGCACACGGCATAGACACAGCACAACATACTGGGTCGGGTGTTGAGATACACATAAGTGACACAAGAGGAAGAAAGAGAGTGACCAACAGCAAAAATTCTAGCCATGCCGTTGGATTGTGTTACACCAAAAATTCATCAACTGGTAACAAGAGAGTTATAGAAGTTGATAGAGAGACAGACGACTTATGGGAGACTATCGACACAGTAGCCCACGAGGTAACCCACGCTGTATTAGATGAGACAGAAGGGCACAAAGGGAGATTTCCTAAGCTGGTCAAAGACCTGTTTAAACTAGGAGGTAAACCAACAGCTACAACACCGACAGAAGACATGAAAGAATTATTCTATGACTTTCTTCTAGAGAATGGTAGCTACCCACACATAGCTTTCAGACCACGACACAGAAAGCAAACTACAAGAATGGTCAAGGTGTGGTGCACAGACTTCGCTTGTGTAGGTGGCACCGAGAAATCTATGTTGCAAGGTATAGGCTTTATCTTTAGAGCGTCAAGCAAAGCAATACAGAATGCAATAGACGCTGGTCATTCACTAACATGCCCAGTGTGTATGTCTCCAGCAACATTTGAGGAAGACACAGTACCCGAAGGTCTATACGCATAATATCCGAGAGGTTACTGGGTTGTTTAAACAGCCCAGTAATTTCTTAAAAAGGTTGTAACCTTTACGGATAAATAACAGTCTAAGTAATAACAAAGAAAGAAGGATATAAAATGAGTGACCACAGTCGAGACGACCAGCAACAAGTAGCCGAGAGATTTGAACAAGATATTATAAACATCACACACAAATTAAACTCACTACATATTGGAACGCTAAGAGAAGGTCAAGAAATACAAGTGCGTTTTTTTAGCGAAGTATTTTGTGACACAGTACTAACAAGCCTAGGAGATACAAAGACAGAGATTGTAGAAATCAATCATCACTGTAACCACTATGGTTGTGACGAGATGTTAGAAATACATGTCAAGACTAATTCAGACGCAGGACAAGGACAGATAGGAATAGATAACCTTACATGGAGTTGGAATGACTTGACAGAACAGCGTGATTATTACTTTGGTGCAGTCATAACTTACATTGACAAGAGCAGATACAAAGCAAGACACGCTAAGGGAGATATGACTATCGGTAATGATTATGTTTATCAAACAATAAAATCATTAGACATACCATTCAAAGCAGGGTGGATAGAGGAGGCAACGCTTGAGCCAGTAGTAGAATACCTATCAAGTGATGAGTTTCAAGACCAAGTAAAACTATTAAGCAAGGTTACTCACGAAGTAGTAATTAACTAAAGAGACAGGTTGTTTAAACAGAAAAGAAATTCTAAAAAGTCTGTAACCTTTTTAAGATACAGATAGTCTAAGTAATACAAACAGAAAGAAGGAACCATGAAGTACGCATTTATATCGACAAGACTATGGAACAAAGAACTAGGTAAAGCTAGTCACTTCCAAAATGTACGAACACATAAAGCTGGTCGTGACTGTGAGATGTCTACAAAGCTAACAGAAAAATACTTACTGTTAAAACAAAGCAATATTAAAACAGAGGTAGGTCAAATAGAATGTTTCAAAACATTCGAGATAGTAACAACTTGTTGTGGTCAAAGACTAGCACTCTTACCTTGCGAATTAGGTTGGAAGTTTTATCATAACTCTCAATCACAAGTAACAATGGCAGACTTTAATTTAGAAAGAGAGGTTGTTTAAACATGCCTAAAGTAACAGTAGAAGTAGCAGTAACTAAAAGATATGTAGTTACAGGATTAAGACCCAACGAAGTATATGACCTAGTCAATGACGAACACACACAATCTTTATATCTAGAAGATATTAAAGCAGGTAATTTAGATTATGAGTTTCTTGACGAAGATATAAAAATAGTAAGCACAATGGAGGAAGAATAATGGAAGGATATTATTTTGACGAAGAAAATTATATAGACCATTTTAAACAAGCATTCAATACTGGATTGTTTGAGGAAAGTGAACCTTATATGTACATGGGAGAAGATAAAGATAAAGTTTATTTTAAACATGGACTAACAAGACAGTACAAATATTTAATAAAAGAAAAGGAGACTGTTTAAACATGGCTAACTTAATAGAAGAAATAAATAAATCAAGAGATTTAGCAGTAGCACAAATATTAATAATGCGAAATCTTATGACACCCGAACAACTAGAAGAAACAAAAAAACAATTTGATAAATACAAGGAAGACAAAAGGGAGGAAGAATGATGTTCGCAGTAACGACTAAAGAATGTATACATTGTAGGCAGACAGGTAGCGTTATGGTAGACGCAGAAAAATACATAGAGTTTACTCAAACACCACGACACCTACGCAGATTGATACAAGATATATTTCCAGAACATAGCAGAGCAGAGCGTGAGCAACTGTTAACTGGTGTACATCCAGAATGTTTTGATGAGATGTTCAGAGGAGAAGGAGAATAAGAATGGTAACTAAAACTAATTACAATCAGATACTTATTGATGAGGTTAAGTCAGCAGTGAAGGAGACAGAACTTGTAGAAGTAAATAACCCTAGAGTTGTAGGAATGCTTATCAATATCTTAGAGATGTTAGAGAGAGACGAGACTGTGCCAAGAGATGTGTATAGATTAATCAAGACCATAACATTAGCCAGTGCTAGAGTGTTTGGCAGAGCAGATGTTGACAGCAGTTTGTTAGATGAGCTTACAGTTTAAACAGGGTAATAAAAAAGTATGTAACTTTTTTTATAGTAAAGAAGTCTAAGTAATAGAAAGGAAGATATGAATAGAAAACAAAGAAGAAAAGCTAAATCTAAAAAAGGTGGAGCACTTATGAGGGCAGACAGAAAGACACAAGTAACCCATCTACAAAATCTACATGACGGCAAAGGTAGTAACAACAACTAAGGTTGTCATTAATAGACAACAGTAGTAGACTAAGACTATGTTTATAGTTAAAGCGATAGCTATGGTAGGTGGAGAAGAAGTACACACCTTTGACAACAAACAAGACGCACTTGAGAAAGTCAGAATGTTTAGAGATACAGGTGGATTTATCGTAACCATAGAAGAACGCACAACAGAAACAGTACAGTAGTTTAAACAGCTACTCAAATAGAGAGGAGACTATGGCTAATATATTCAGTACACCTAAAGAACTCAAAACATGGGCTATTAAATTAGCTAACGCTTGTGGTGGTCAGAAGGTAGAGAAGTCACAGATACTAACACAACTTAATGCAAACAGAGTAGATGAATTGATTGCAGAGTTTGAACAAAGTTACAATGAACAACTTGTCAAAGGACAAGTAAACAAACAGGAGGAAGAATAATGACATGGAAAGTAATTGAGTTAAACGAAGAAAGACAACAGTCACATTGTTCAAGTTGCAACAAGATAACTAACTCTAGCAGAGCAGATTATCAAGATGAGTTTACTTGTAACGATTGTGGAGCAGAAGTACAGGAGGAGGAATAATGTTATCAGTCCAAGGGCTAGTCATATCTTTCTTGCTCGGAGCATACTTAACTATGATACTACTAGCACTAAGAGAATTAATTGCAGGTAGTTTAAACAGGTATGGTCTATGGCTAACAGAAAGCAGACTAAGAAAGATGATGAGACGCAACAGCAATGGTTAATGTAGATATTAAAGTCAAGCTATGGTACAACAAGACAGAGCTAGACAAGAAGAATAAAGAAGTAAACAAATTGTCAGAGGCAAGAGCTAATCTTATTAAACAAGCATTAAGTAATGGTTGGAGTGTTAGTGCAGTTGCAAAGGAACTTGATATAAGTAGGCAAAGGGTCTACAAAATATTAAAAAATGTGTAACCTTTACACACAAGATAAGTCTAAGTAATAAAGAAAGAAGGAAGTTATGGATAAAGAAACCCAAAAGAAACTTACTAAAGCATTTAGTAAGGACGAAGTTAAAGCACCACCCAAGGGCAAATTTGGTAGCTATGTACCACACCACTTAGTGACTAAGAGACTAAATGATGTAGCGTATGGCGAGTGGTCACATACATTGAAAGAAATTGTTAGAGATAGTGAAGGTAGAGTACGAGGAGCAGTCACTACATTCACTTTGTTTGGTGTAGCACATGATGAAGTAGGAGATGTTGATAACATAGATGTTAACAACAACAATACAGAGGGCGAACTCTTAAAGTTATGTATGTCAGATGCACTTAAGCGTGGAGCTATGCGTCATGGTATTGGATTACATCTATGGACAGGTGATGTGACAGAAGAAGAACACTATGCTAACAAGTCAGCACCAGTATCTAAACCTAAAGTAGAGGTAGAGAAAGCACCAGTGAAGTCAGTAAGTAAAGACGAAGCTACCAGTTTAAACAAAGCTAAGGAAGATTTCGCAAAAGACATAGGTGCAAAAGAGACACCTGTTGCAGACCAAGTTAATCATATCCTAAAAGAAATGATACCTAATGAGGGCGAGAGAAACGACCTTAAGCGTAAGGTGTACAACGAACTTAAGAATACTGGACAGATAGATGAGGACATTGAGAAGTGGACAGCAGATATGGTTTCAGTCTTTGTTGATACTGTTGAAAGAGAGATAGACCTAGTCAAGCGTGTGACAGATGTCTTTGGAGATGTTGAGATAATAAAGGTATGCCCTACTTGTAACAAAGCAGATGACATATCAGACATGAGAGAGAAAAAAGCTAACGCACCAGACGGCAGTGGTATCAAGAACATACCAGACTTTATCTGTGAAACACATGACGCTAAGTACAGACCATCAGCTAATGGTTGTGGCTGGGGTGGATACATTGGAGGCAGTGGAGCCAAAGGTGTACCAACAGAATGGCTTTAGAAGATATAGGTAGTAGTGGTTTAAACGAGTTAGTGAACAGGATTAAAAAAAGATTTCCCGAACACAACTTTGATATACCACCACCACCAGACACTAGATGTAAACAAACCTTCGACTGTAAAAAGCTAGGTAACATTACTTACTCGGACACCGAAGGTAACATCTATTGTGGTAGAAGATACAAGCATAGCGAAGACAACGCATTACACACATGGGAATACAAAGGATGTCATGCACTACTTAAACCAGCACAGATAAAAGACACCAGTGAGGAGTTACCATTTTGAAGAACAGTAAATTTGATATTGACTTAGCTAAAGGTCAAGAAATGGAGAAGACCTTTGAAGAATTTATGAAGGGCAGTCTTGTAGAGGTCAAGAGTGAAAGACATATATGGGAAAAGACAGGCAATCATTTTGTTGAGTTTGAATGCAGAGGTAAGCCAAGTGGTATAGCTGTAACAGAGGCACACTACTGGGCTCTCATGTTAGTCAAAGAGATTGACGGCAAGGATGTACCAGTAATGACTTACATTGTACCAATAGATGTGATGAAAAATTTAGCACGGAAATTGTATAACGAAGGTAAACAAGTAAATGGTGGTGACGACAACGCTAGTGTAGGTGTGCTAGTCAAAATAAAAGACATAGCACTATCATGTTTAAACAATGTATAGACCACTACCAACATATCTAACTATCCAGCCAAGTAAGATAGAAGGACTAGGATTGTTTTCTTTAAAGGACATAGCGAAGGGTGAAGTGCTAGGTGTAAGTCATGTCACTGATTACATCTATAAAAATCTTATACGAACCCCACTAGGTGGCTTTATAAATCACAGTGACACACCTAATTGTACGAGGTATGTAATACAAAGATACCACTACATAAAAACATTAGAAAATATAACAGCAGGTCAAGAGATTACATTAAAGTATTCTGAATACTCTGTTTAAACAATCACTGGGAAACTTGGACCTCTGTCGTCTATCAATAAAGTGAGCACTCCTGGGTGTGACCATAGACCACTCCTCTGTGTGAAATCAATAGACTTATCAAGAGAAGGACATTGAAACCAGTGTCTATCTCCTTGGTTCTTTGCACGAAAGTGATGGTAGTGAGCTGTTATAAGTATCTCTGCTTCACCAGTTGGTAGGAAACCAAACATCTGACCCTTCCACCATGCCTCTATCTTAGCTTCTGCATTACCTCCACCATTAGTCATGTGACCATGAGTGAATGCTGTCTTCTTACCTTTAATCTCTAGGTTCAAGTGATAACCTTCTGGTACTACGACCTTTACTTTTTTATATCTTTCTTTATTAGCAGCAAATATCTCACTCATAATTTCTAAGTGCATAGTATCCGAGTTGTCTAATCTATTAGATAGCACTTGACCTTTACCACTTCTTGTCATCTCACCATGGTTTCCTGGTACACCAGTCAAAGTTATCTTATCTACATGAGGTAAGAAAGTCTCTACTGTTTTATATATCATAGCTCTAGCTAATGAGTATTGTTCCAACAGATTAAGAGAAACATTAAAGGGTTGACTGTCGTAAAAAAACTTAGAACACCCTTCTGTAAGGTCACCCATTCCTACTAAGTAAACCTCGTCTATCTTCTTGCCCATCTTCCTGTAATTTTTTAATAACTTTACACCATCTTGCAACGCTACATCATATCTAGCTATGGTAGCTTCAACTCCGTAATCGTCCTTGCCCAACTGCCAATCACTCATCATAAATAGCATTGCTGTATCACCACCAAAGATATTTCTTTTAGTTAGTGGTGGTTTTTTAATAGCGTGTTTAAACAATTCATTGTAATGTTTGTCATGTGTTGCTGATTTCCTGCGTATAGTTCCTTTGAATGCGTGAAAGGTTTCAACGATACCACCTTTAAGCTGTGCATTCCATGAAGATACCTTTAAGATACCATCTATCTCATATATGTTAGGGTCAAATCCCCAGTTCTTTAGAATGTTATCGAAGTCATTCTCATAGTTAGGGTCTGTTCCGACATGTACAAGTTCACCCTTACCTGTGTTAGGGTCTATGTCTATACTCGGCTGCCACCCAGCTTTGTAAAAGTTATTACCATTTTCTGCAGGTATAGCAGTTTTCTTGTGTGATTTTTTCTTAGGCATATCTCTCCTTTATCCCTGTTAATAACAGTTTACAGGATACCTAAGACAATAAAAGGTTATTTAGTTATTTGTTTTTTTGCGTATGTTTTAATAACTGCAAGTGCTGCACCACCACCAGCTAACGCAGCTAACTGAATAGTATCAGCTTCCACACCAACTAGAGGAGCAACTGTTAAGGCACCTATGAATGCTTCCACAAATGTCCACGCAGTTCTTTCAATCATATCTTTTAATTCTTCACTCATCTTATAACTCCATGCTTCATTCCAAGGTGTCCACCCTACATCCTTCTTGAATGTACCATCTGGATTTCTTTTTCTGTTGTATTTCTCTAACACTATTCTATTACCTTCCCATTAAGTTTTGCTTTAATTGTTAAAACATTTCCATTGATTTCCTGCAATTTATCATAGATTGTGGTAGACAAAACCACATGGTCTTGAGCTGTGTTATCTACATTGGTTTGTTTAAACAAGTTATCTATTGTTGTATATTCTATGGTCACATCTTTGCCTTGCAGCAACTGACCTGCAACTTTTGCATACATTTTCTTGTACGCTACTGCACTCGAACCAATAAATCCATCTTTAGATATGTCTAAGTCTTGTTGTGTTTCTCCAACTATCAAACATCCAGAAGTATGCTCGTCACTATTACCCGTATGAATTAAAATATAGGTAAAGTTAGGTACATCTTGTATATGCAACATGCCATAGTGTGAGTTTTTGTATCTCTCGGAATACTTAGAATGGAAACCACCTGTTTTTCTAAACTTAATATCATAAGTTCCCTCTGGTATGCAGGTCTCGTGCATAACTTTTACTGCTTGATACTGGTCTTCTAGTGTATAACACTCAAAAATACCAT
>Ga0098054_1000682_pt1 | contig 19421 bp, 18 predicted proteins | sample 16_taG_FD_75048 | JGI IMG/M metagenome (GOLD analysis project Ga0098054, IMG submission 75048) | Marine viral communities from the Subarctic Pacific Ocean - 16_ETSP_OMZ_AT15313 metaG | ecosystem: Environmental > Aquatic > Marine > Oceanic | place: Pacific Ocean | collected 2015-01-18
CAGTGACTGGTCCAGATCGAGTTTTCCCTCATCGACCAGTTGCAGGACAAGCGAAGCGGTGAAACTCTTTGTCATCGACGCAATTGGGAAACGGGTGTCGGAATTGACCGGTTGCACGTCTTCGGTTGGCCATGCGTTCACAGCCTGACGCAGGATGATTTCTTCTTTTTTGCCAACAAGAATGCTGCCAGAAAATTCCAGCTCTTCCAGAACGCCCGTGATTTCCCGGGAGGGTTGGTCGTTGGTGTCTATCGCCGGTGCATAATAGGAGGCGGCGTGTTCCGGCGTGCAGCCGATGGTCAGGAGTGCAGCCATCATGGCCAAAATCGTCGCGTAGTTCATGGTTCGCTCCAAATCGTCAGCGCTCCGATCTAGCGGCGCTGGCCGGCATTGCATATCGAAAAGCTGAAAGTTTTTTGAGGCCTTGGCCGAAGCGAACCGGGTCTAATCCAGCCGCTTGCGGACGATATTCTCGCTGCTTGCAGACAATTCGAATGCCATGCCGTCTTCGCCCATAATGATCGGGCCATCATAGGCGTCATCCGTTCCTTTCAGGAATGCCGGGTATAGAAGGCGGCTCGGCACCGCCGGAACGAAATGGCTGAAGACCAGCATGCGCGCACCTGCTTCGCTGGCGACTTCCGCGCCCTCGACCGGCGTCGTGTGGTAGTCGAGGATATCGTTCATGATGGCCGCGAGGCGGGCCTGTCCGTTCGCATTGAGTTGGTCGCGGATTTGGCTGACCATGTCGGCATTCAACGCTTCGTGAACGAGTATGTCCGTGTCCCGCGCCAAGGCGACCAAGCGTGGATCCTTGACCGTATCTCCGGAAATCGTGACGGACCGTCCTTTGTAGTCGAACCGGTAGGCTACAGCTGGCTCAATTGGATCATGATCCACTGAAACTGCGGTAACGCTCAGGCCATCGCGGTCATACACTTTGCGAGCTGTGCTCGCAGGCGTGAATGGAACAGCATCTGCGCCTTGTCCAGATGGGGACAGGACATCCGCTCCGTGATGGGCGACACGGTATGCAGAATCCAGAGCATAGGCAGCGTCGAAGCCAGCGACGACCTGGCCGACGCCATCCGGACCGTGGATCGGCAAGGGTGCCTGTGCGCCACCGGCTGCCCAGTGTTGCAGCAACACCTCTCCAAGTCCATCAATGTGATCGGAATGGAAATGGGTCAGGAACACCGCCTCCACATTGGCCCACGGCAGACGCAGCTCTCCGAATCTTCGGCCTGATCCGGCCCCGGCATCAACGATAAAGACGCGGTCTCCCGCAACGACCACCGTCATGGGTCCCACACGCCCCGGATCGGGTAGGGGAGATCCCGTGCCGACAAGTACAACGGTCAGACCGTCTGGTGCGTCGGCAAGCGCATTTTGCCCCAAGGTCGATTTGACCGCAGCTTTGAACGCAAACTCGCCAATTTGTAAGCCGAACAGGGTGCGTGCGCCAATCACGGCGAGCACCAAGACTGTCGCGGCGATCAGAATGATTTTGAGAACTCTCATCGCTTATCCTCCTGAATTGCAAACTAGGCGTTGAAGTTCAGTTTCAGGCCCGGCTCCGGCCACCGGCATTTGGCAAGCTGGCCGGTACTCGACAGGGTAACGTAGGCATCCTGCATGTCGTCGCCGCCAAAGGCGATATTGGTGACGATCAGGTCGGGAAAAGCCGTGTGGTGAAAATCTCCGCCCGGCGTGATCGTTGTGATGCCGCCATTCAGAATGGTTGCGACACAGACATTGCCCGCCGCCGTCATGGCCAGGCTGTCAAAATACTGCAGGCCCGGCATGGTGGCGACTACGCGCCCGCCATTGAAAGGGGAGGCAGGTTTGATGATGCCGGGGCTTTCCAAATCAAACGCCCACATGCGTCCGGTCATGGTGTCGGCCATGAAGACGGTCTGCTCATCAGGAGCAAGGCCGACACCATTTGGACTACTATAATGGAAGTCCAGTTCCTTGGCTTCGCTGGCACCATTGGCGAGGAAAAAGAGCCCGCCGAAATCGCGGTGGCGCGAGTAGGTTTTGCCATGATCGGTGAAGTAGAGATTGCCTGCCTTGTCGAAGACGAGATCGTTGGGGCCTTTCAGGGGGTGGCCACCGACTGTGTCCAGTACCCGGTCAACCTTGCCTGTAGAAAGATCAACCCGTTCGATGCGGCCACCATCATAATCGTCCGGACAGTTTCCGGGGATGAGCAAACCGTCCATGTCAGTATAGATGAAGCCGCCATTATTGCAGACCCAGAGTGCGCCGTCCGGACCGATCGCAAGGCCGTTGGGGCCGCCGCCGGGCGTCGCGATCACTTCGGTCTTGCCGTCTCCCCAGCAGCGCGTGATGCATTTCTTCTCGATCTCGACAACGATAATGCTGCCATCGGCCATAACGACCGGGCCCTCCGGAAAGCGCAGACCGCTCGTGATGATTTCGAATTCCATGTGGCTGTTTCCTCCTCGCCCTTTTTTGGGAGGAGGTTAGGCGTCGCGATGGGGAAGGACAACGCGTGTCCTAGGGGGAAGTGAACGCGCTGATCCGGTCGAGCTGGCGGATGGAGAACGCGAAATCATTGCCTTCGCCGGCCTCGAACTGTTCTGCGCCGGTTTCTTTCCACTGGTTCGCGTCTAGTTCCGGGAAGTAAGCGTCTCCATCGGGTGCGGCATCGACTTCCGTAAGATAGAGGCGATCTGCAATCGGCAGGGCCAGTTTGTAGATGGCTTCGCCACCGATCACGAAAACCTTGTCGGCGGCGGTTCTGGCGGCCACGGCGCGGGCGGAGTTCGTTGCCGCCGCAAAGCTGGAATAGACACGGGCGCCTTCGGCATTGTAGGCCCAGTCGCGGGTCATCACGATGTTCTCGCGACCTTTGAGCGGGCGCACCGGCAAACTTTCCCAGGTCTTTCGGCCCATGATGATTGGGCACCCAAGCGTCGCTTTCTTGAAGAATGCGAGGTCACTTTTCAGGCGCCAGGGCAGATCACCTCCAGAACCAATCACATTGTTGCTGGCCCTGGCGGCAATCAGGCAAAGTTTTACATGTGCCGACATAGTGACCGGTTCCAATCTACTTGCATCCAATTTCGCGCGCGGCCCTTGTGACCAGAAGCGTCTGCGTGAATACATGCAGAGCCGAGTTTGTATGGTGAATGCAACCTTCTTTCATCAGTTTTCACAAGCCCAAAGACAGTTCCGTGGGGGATAATCAGAATGAAATCGATTGTAGCGATTCTGACCAATGGAAACCCGGAACAAATCGGACTGGCAATTCCTGCTCTTCTGTTGTCGTTCTTGGCAATATGGCTGCTCAGAGGGCGCGGATGGGCGCTCATTTATGTCGCACTCATTCCCTTTTTGAACTGGTCGTTCGGGATCATCCCGGAGTTTCAGATTCTTGCCCCGACAGGCACCGGACTGACCGCTCAAGGCGTGTCTCTCCATCCGATGACAATGGTAACTGGAATGGTGTTCGTGGTCCGCGATTTCGTGCAACGCGAAATGGGTCACCGGGTGTTGCTTGTGATGGCCATGGCGATCGCCTGGTCGTTTTACTATGCGTGGCCCGTGATTGCGCTGGCCAGCGGCATCGCATTTGCCATTTCCGAGGGGGTGGATTGGCTGATGTTCACCTTCACCAAATATCGGCTATCGACCCGGATTCTGCTCTCCAGCGCGCTGGCAGCGCCGGTCGATACGACTGTGTTCCTGTATGGCGCTGATCTCGCCAAGCAGATGGAACTTGGCATGGACCCCGGAAACTCGCTGCATGTGTGGAACTGGATCGTGTTCGTGATCGGCAAGATGGTCGGCGCGGTTATCGTTTCGGCAGTCATTCGGCGGCGGGAAAACCTCGGTCTCGTGGATCCGGCGGCCGCCTGACTGTACTATCCGGGAATATCCATATTGCTGATGTCATAGAAACATGCATATTTGCGCAAATATGCAAATAAGGAGTCGATCATGGCGGACGGCAAGAAGGACTATGGCGCGATAACGGGTGCGATCAGCGAGGGAATATCCGGGCTTCGCGGCACCGGGGCCAAGGAGACGCTGACGCAGTTCAACGCGATGGCGAAGGCCGCTCTCGCGGATGGGGCGCTCGACACGAAGACCAAGGAACTGATCGCGCTCGCCATCGGCGTTGCCAAGCAGTGCGATGGATGTATCGGCTTTCACACCAAGGCGCTCAAGAGGCTGGGCGCGACGGATGAGGAAGTGGCCGAGACGCTCGGCATGACCGTTTACATGGGCGGTGGCCCAAGCCTGATGTATGCGGGCGACGCCTGGACGGCTTGGCAGAGCCTCAATGATTCCTAGACGGCCACCGGCGCCTTGATGTGAGCGTGCGGTTCGTAGCCTTCGACCGTGAAGTCTGAATACTCCCAGCCGAACAGGTCGATCTTGTCGGGATTCAGGATCATGCGGGGCAGGGCACGCGGCTCGCGGGTCAGCTGGAGCCGGGTCTGCTCCATATGGTTCATGTAGAGGTGCGCATCGCCGAATGTGTGGACGAACTCGCCGGCTTCCAGCCCGGTCGCGCGCGCCATCATCAGGGTGAGTAGCGCATAGGATGCGATGTTGAACGGTACGCCAAGGAAGACATCGGCCGAACGCTGGTAGAGCTGGCAGTTCAGCTTGCCGTCCATGACATTGAACTGGAACAGGCAGTGACAAGGGGGCAGGGCCATGTCGTTCACATCGGCCGGGTTCCAGGCGGACACAATCAAGCGGCGGGAATTGGGATTGGTGCGGATTTCGTCCAGCACCCACTGGATCTGGTCAATCACCCGGCCGTCCGGCGCGGCCCAACTGCGCCACTGCTTGCCATAGACGGGGCCAAGGTCGCCATTCTCATCGGCCCACTCATCCCAGATCGAAACGCCGTTCTCCTTCAGATACGCGATGTTCGTATCGCCTTTCAGGAACCAGAGCAGTTCGATGATGATTGAGCGCAAATGCAGTTTCTTGGTGGTCACCATTGGAAAGCCGTCGGCAAGGTCGAACCGCATCTGACGGCCAAACACAGCGCGTGTGCCCGTGCCGGTCCGATCTCCGCGTTCATGGCCATTGTCCAAAATGTCCTGCAGGAGATTGAGATATTGCTGCATGTCGGCCTCGGTCGGGAATCGATTTTCAGAGTTCAGGATACCACGGAAACAGGCTGTGGGGGCAAGGCCCGACAGCGGGTTTTAACCAGATGGTCTAGGCCCAATCAGGGTAAATGCTGTCTTTCCCCACTGCACCAATTTTGAGGCCATATCTGAAGACGCAGGAAATCAGTCTGAGCGAAACTCAGGATTCGCAGACAGGTGCTGACGATCGATGGGGCAAGTGATGGATATGTATCCTGCAAACAGGCAATCGCACTCACTCGCGCGCGATGATCGCGGCAATCTGACTGTGCTCACTGCGTTCATTCTGGCCTCTATGGTGGCGCTGGTTGGTTTGGCTGTCGATCTCGAGTTTATCTTCAGGCAACAGGCGCGCGTTCAATATGCGATGGACTCGGCGGTGCTGGCTGGGGCGTTGTCGCGCCAGGCGGGCGCGACAGATGAGGAAGTGACCGCAGACATTCGCGAATACATGAGCCCGCTGATTGCGAGCGCTGGCGGCGGTATGACATGTACACCCGTCACTGTGGTCTTCACCGATGACAGCGAAGACATTCTCGGGAAAATGAATTGCACCCAGCCGACCTTCATTTCCAACATCATGGGAAATGACGACATGAGCTTCAACGTCGCTTCGACCTCGACCTTCTCGGTCGGAAAGATCGATGTCTCGTTTGTGTTCGACGTATCGGGCTCCATGAACAGCAACAATCGGCTAACCCTGTTGAAAGAGGCTGCGGTCATCGCGTTTGATGAATTGCTGCCAGATGATCAGGTGCGGGATGGCACGGTCAGGCTGGGCATTGTGACCTACAATAATGCGGTCAATGCGGGGGCTTATTTTGATGAGGTGACGCGCGCGGTCACCATTCCGGCCGACACTTCCAACAGCAATGGGTTGAGCAATTACAATTCCTACAATAGCGCGCGGATGTATGACGACGCGACCGGCAAGCGTTTCATGTACTACGAAAACGGCACGTGCACCGAAAGCGATCCGGATGAGTGTGACCAGCATGGTGACTATGACTGGGACGTTGCCCGATGGTTCTGGGAAGACTCGTCAGCCACCGACACGTGTGTGTACGAGCGGACAGGCACCTATGCTGATAGCGATGCAGCGCCGGGCAGCTTCGCCTGGATCGGGGCAGGCAATCCACGCTGGAACTTCTATGATAGCGATCGCGACAAGTATCGCGGCGAAAACGAGATCGAAAATGGCGGCGCAAATGGCTCTACCGGCGCACTCGATTTCTACTATGCGACGTGCCGCGCCACCGGGCCGGTCCCATTGACCGAAGACAAGGCAGCGCTGACCGCCCATGTGAACAGCATGACGGCGAATGGCGGCACCGCCGGACATCTGGGAGTGGCGTGGGGGTGGTACCTGCTGTCGCCGAACTGGCAGAATGTCTGGCCGGAGACGGCTAAGCCCTGGGACTATGACGAGGTCAATGTGACCAAGGCCGTGATCCTGATGACAGATGGAGATTTCAATACAAACCATCCCAGTGCCAGCAAGAACTCCTTCAGGCAGGCCATGGATTTATGCGACGCCATGAAGGCCGAGCCGTCCAAGGTCCAGATTTACACGGTCGGTTTTCAGGTGCCATCCTATGTGCAGACCACGTCTGATGGGCAAACCATTATGGAATATTGCGCGACAAGCCCGTCTTATGCTTTTGATGCGTCGAGTGGGGACGAGTTGAAGGAAGTCTATCGCGAGATCGCCCAGTCGATTTCAGATCTGCGCATCAAGAGCTAGGTTTCAGGGACTGCCATTCCGTCATCTACGCGCACGGTTTGCGCCCGGTCCCCAAATGCTTCGAACAGGAAGGCTTCGGTGCCGGTCAGCCAGGCTTGCCCTCCCAGCGCTGCCAGCTCATCAAACAGTGCGGCGCGCCTGTCCGCATCAAGGTGGGCGGCTGCCTCGTCCAACAGCAGCAGGGGAGAGGGGCCATCGCCGCCAGCGCGGAGCGCCGCAGCCGATGCGAGGATCAAGCCGATGAGCAGGGCCTTCTGCTGGCCGGTCGAGGCGTCCTTGGCGGGCGCACCGGTTGGCCGGTGAATGACCGTGAGGTCTGAGCGATGCGGACCATCAATGGTGCGTCCGGCGGCGATATCGCGGCGACGGGTCGTTCGGAAGGTTTCGGTCAGCGCTTCGAAGATCGTCTTGAAGTCATCGCCGCGAATGGCGGCTTGTTCAGCTTTGCCTTCCAGTGCGAGGTCAGCCTTCGGGAAATAGCCTTCGGGTCTTGCATCAATCGCCACCTGCAGGGATTCCAGCACATGGGCGCGGTTGATGGCCATTTCTGCTCCGGACTCCGCCATGCGGGCCTCGATGGCATCGGCCCAGGCCGGATCCACATGACCGCGTTCCAGCAGGGCATTGCGTTCGCGCATCGCTTTCTCATAACGGCCCGCAGCGGTGCCATGGGTCGGCATATGTGCCATGACCTGACGGTCAAAGAAGCGCCGCCGGTCGGACGTGCTGCCACGAAACACACCGTCCATTGTGGGCGTGAGCCAGACGATGCGCACAAGATCTGCGAGGTCGGATGCGGTTGCTGGCGCGCCATCAATACGTACCGTACGTTTCGTACTGGGGCTGGTATCGACACCTACGCCGATCCGCTGATCGTTTGCGAGTGCGGCGGAAACAGTCCAACCGCCCAGCGCGTCTTTTCGTATCATTTCCGGCAGGGTGGCCGAACGCAGACCTCGGCCCGGCCCCAATTGGCTGACGGCTTCCAGCAAATTCGTCTTGCCTGCGCCATTCGACCCATAGAGACAGACATGCCGGCCATCGAGTGGCAGGCTGAGCGACTCGTAATTTCGAAAGTCAGTCAGGGTCAGGCGGGTCAGGGCGGTCATTCAGGCTGTATGGAGGGGCCAGAGGTCAGGAGTCGAGACCATGGCCGCCTTCGGGCCGGGTCTCTGCGATGCGTTCCATGCCGGCGATCATTGGGCGGCCCTTGGTGATGGCATCCTGTACGCTTGGCATCGACAGGCTCGCCGTGTGGCTTTCCTGACTATCCCAGGCTTCGGTTATCCAGATGGCGTTCGCGTCGGTTGGATCGCTGGCCACGATATAGCTGAGGCAGCCGGGCATGCCCGAGACGCCATCGATAAGGATGCGCATCAGCGCGTCGCGGTTGCCATCCGTTGCCGTGAACTTTCCGATGAGGCCGTACATGCTTGTCTCCTTCCGGGTCTGGATACCACAGGCCGCCAAGCCGGTCGCTGCGGTTGCGCTGGCAAGAAGGGTCCGGCGATCCAGCGGCTCCACAGACAAACTACACCCGCAGCGGCATCAACACATAACGCGCGCTATCATCTGATGGGTCCAGCACGAGCGCTGGCGACGCAGGATCACTGAACATGAACTCGGCTTCGACAGCCTCGATCTGGCCGGCAATGTCGAGCAGGTATTTCGCGTTGAATCCGATTTCCATCGCTTCGGAGCCATACTCGGCTTCGAGTTCTTCATTGCCCACACCCGTTTCAGCGTGATTGACAGCCAGCACCAGCTTGCCATCAGACAGGGACATTTTTACCGAGCGTGAGCGCTCGGCCGACACGGTCGAAACGCGGTCGACAGCGGCTTCGAAGGCCTTGTTGTCGATGGTCAGCTTCCGGTCATTCCCTTTCGGGATGACGCGGCCATAATCCGGGAAGGAGCCGTCGATCAGTTTAGAAGTCAGGACGGCGCGACCTGCACGCACGACGATCTTCGTGTCGGAGACTTCGATTTCGATGTCGTCATCCACCCCGTCGACGAGGCGGCGCGCTTCCGCGACCGCCTTGCGGGGCACGATGATGCCTTCGAGATTTTCCGCGCCGGCGGGAGCCGGAAGTTCTGCCAGGGCAAGACGATGGCCGTCTGTGGCAACGGTGCGGAGCACGGCCGTACCGTCTTCGGTCTTGGCTCCGTGAAGATAAACGCCGTTCAGATAGTAGCGGGTTTCTTCAGTGGAGATCGCGAAGCGGGTCTTGTCGATCAAACGGGCGAATTCCTTGGCGCCAAGTGAGAATTTGGTCGGCGTGTCGTCAGAGCTCATGGTCTGGAAGTCGGATGCTGGCAGGGTCGGCAGTTCAAAGTGCGAGCGGCCTGCGGTGATCGCGAGGCGCTGGCCTTCGGGTTGGACTTCCAGTTCGACTTCGGAGCCCGCAGGCAGTTTGCGGACGACGTCAAACAGCGTACCGGCCGGGGCCGTGACCGCGCCTTCGCGCGTGACGGATGCATCCGCGCTGTCCACGGCCTCGATGTCGAGATCGGTCGCAGTGAGTTTCAGCTCGCCATTGCTTGCTTGAAGCAAGACATTGGAGAGGATCGGAATTGTGTTCCGGCGCTCCACCACATTCTGCACGTGAGAGAGTGCGTTCAGCAGGTCGCCGCGTTCAATCGTCAGTTTCATCGTCCGTTCCGTTCATCGGGGGGCCTTGGAAAAGGCCCGGAATTCTTCACCAGTCCTGCCGCTTCCGCCCGGAACCGGCGGTCCGGAATGGAATCGGCCCGCTCTGTGGGGAGAGCGGGCCGAGCACACTTACTCAAACAAAGGCAAAAGCCAAGCGCCGATCGTAGATTCGCCGCTCTCAGCTGGGTTTGCCTAATTCATGCCTGCCGCCTGTAGCTCCAGGATGGTCTCGTTCACGGCTTTGATGTGCGCGCCCAATTCATTGTTCTCGGGCAGGGCCTTGGACACTTTGCGGTGCGCGTACAGGATCGTGGTATGGTCACGCTTGCCGAAGCTGTAGCCGATCTGCGGGAAGGATTTCCCGGTCAGTTCGCGGCAGAGATACATGGCAATCTGGCGTGGATACACCACGGCGCGTGCCTTGCTCGGGCTCTCCATGTCAGCCTTGGAAACCTCGAACACTTTCATGGCAGCCTTCTTGACCAGTTCGATGGAGGGCTGGCGGACATCGCCTTCGGTCCGGCGGATGATCTTGTGAACCATTTCCATTGTGGGCGTGCGAATGCCGAAGGCCGCTTCGGTGTAGAGGTTCCAGATCGCCCCCGTCATCTCGCGGGCCTGACCACGGATGCCAGCATTGAACTCGGCAATCATTTCGTCGGTGACCGCAAAGTTCGGGTGACCGGCCTCGATGTGGTCAGCGAGGTGGCGCATGATTTGGTGCCGCATGCCTGCATCCGGTGCGCCAACCTCAACAGTGGTCGCGCCTTTCAGCTCACTGATCATGCGCGGGCTGAACCCGGTGACATCGCCGGGGGCCTTATCACCCGCCAGCACGACATGGCCGCCATTGGCCGTGACTTCGCGAATGTTCTGAAACAGTTCCGTCTCGGTGCCGGGCTTGCCGCTGATCCGGTGAAGATCGTCGATCATCAGGATCGTCGCCGCGCGCAGCCGCTTCTTGAGGGCGCTCGTATCCTTCACCTTCACGCCATCAGTGTAGGATGAGAGGAACTCCTCGGCCGTCAGATAGACAATGTGACAATCCTCGCCGCGCTGCTCTGCAGCGGTCTTCAATGCGTGCAGGATGTGTGTCTTGCCAGTGCCTTGCAGGCCGTAGAACAAGGTTGTCAGCGTTCCGACCGGCAACCCGCCTGCAATGCGTTTGGCCATCTGGACAGCCAGCTCGTTCGCCTCACCCGTGACGAGCGTCTCAAAGCTCATAACAGGCGCGCCGGAGCCGGAACCGGCAGGTTTCGCCTGCTCGGGCGCGGCCTCGGCGATCTCCGCCTTGGCCCATGGGTCCTCGACAATGTCGAGCAGCTCAGCGGGCGCGGTGCGCCAGCAGACGAGCTTGATCGCTCGGCCTGCCGGGTCATGCTCGCGCCAGATGCGCTGGATCGCATGGCGGTGTGCGCCATACACGCGGTCAAAAGACAGCGGGTCGCGCGCCGCGATCACCATTTCGCCATTGAACTCAGCGACCAAGCGCAGGCCATCGATCCAGCGATCATAGTCGGCGGTGTTGAGGATTGTCGCAAGATGGGCTTTGACAGTCAGCCAAATCTCCTTGCCCGGAGCATTCTTGCCTTTATTCATCTTCTCGAAGTCTACGCCAGTTTTTGAATCAAAGAGTTTGTTCCCGTCCATGCCGAGCCCCATTTTCTAGTTATAATTTCACCCTGACCAACTGGCACGCAGTTTCCCTTCCGAACCGAAATTCGGTTACACTCAATACTCCGTGTCGGGAGAACTTTTCTGTTGGTAAATTGAAATTACTCACTGGGGGTTTTGCTGACAAGTGCTACTTTTATGCGACAACAGGATTTGATGAGTTGACTCTTCGTACTGTACCTCAAACCGCAATCAAATCAGGTGCTTGAGCACTGATCTTTTTTTGTGAGTGAGTCGCTCCACACATTTGTTCGCACCTGTTCTGTCAACAGGGGGCGCGGGTATAAGGCTGTGGATATCTGCAGAAAATCGACGTGTTTCTCAGGATCGCTGACGAGTCCCTACATTACCGCAACCCGGACCCCGTCAGTCAGCCCAAATTCGCAATCCTACCATGAAACATCCAGTAGAAATGATGTTGAAACTCGAAAGGTCCAATTTGTTGTATTAGGAGATTGACATGAAAAAACCCGCCTGAACCATCAGGCGGGTTTCAAATTTCCAATCGGGAAAAGTCCGATCAGCCCATCGCTTTGACGCGAGCTGACAGACGCGAAACTTTCCGCGATGATGTATTCTTGTGCATGACGCCTTTGGTCACGGCGCGCATCAGTTCAGGCTGAGCAGAGCGCAGCGCTTCCTGGGCAGCAGACTTGTCGCCAGCTTCGATTGCTTCTTCGACCTTGCGAACAAAAGTACGCACGCGCGAGCGGCGGGCTTTGTTCACTTCGGTGCGGTTCGCAATCTTGCGGACCATTTTCTTGGCGGAACGGGTATTAGCCATATTAAACTCCTGTGGCCCAAAGGGCTCCCTTCGGGCTGAAGGCGGGGGAATACATAAACGGTGCGAAGGCGTCAACCGCGCAATTGAGGCTGGTTGCAGGAAATAGCAGGTGGGCCGGGGCTTTCAGCATCATTTGTCTTTGAAATGAGCGGAGCGTTTCTCGACATAGGCGGCCATGCCCTCTTTCTGATCATCCGTGGAGAACAGGGACTGAAACATGCGGCGTTCAAACTGGATGCCTTGCGAAAGCGGAGTCTCATAGGCCACTTTGATGGCTTCCTTGGTCAGCATGGCGGCCGCCAGAGGCATGGATGCGATCGTGCGGGCGAGTTCCCGCGCAGCATCCATAAGGTCGTCGGCAGGGACGACCCGGCTGACAAGGCCACAACGCTCGGCTTCTTCAGCCTCCATCATGCGACCAGTCAGGCAGAGTTCCATCGTCTTGGATTTACCTATCACGCGGGCCAGACGCTGTGTGCCGCCGGCGCCCGGCATGACGCCGAGGCGCACTTCCGGCTGTCCGAACCTGGCGGTATCCGCTGCCAGTATGATGTCGCACATCAGGGCCAGTTCGCATCCCCCGCCAATGGCATAGCCGGAAACGGCGGCCACAATGGGTTTGCGGGCGCGAGCTGCGCGTTCCCAGTTCCGGCTGATGAAATCTTCATAATAGGACTCAGGATAGGTTTTTTCCTGAATTTCCTTGATATCTGCGCCACCCGAAAAGGCTTTCTTGCCGCCCGTCAGGATGATGCAGCCAATGTCCGGATCGGCTTCAAATCGATCCAGCGCATCTGTCAGCTCATTCATCATCTCTTCGCAGAGGGCGTTCAGGCTCTCGGCGCGATTGAGCGTGATCACGGCGAAGCCGGCTTCCTGGTCAATCTCGGTGAGAAGCGTTTTGTAAGACATTCATTAAATCCTGCTCGTCGCGGTGTGGCGCTGGCAATTTGATCTGCAGCAGCCTTTAACTTTCGGGACACTCTACATTCGGCTGCCCGGGGCCGGCAAAATCTGGAGGGCAATGCGCTTTTTCTGTTGCGGATCAATTCGCGAAGGCGGGCCTATACCGCGAACATGACGCATTTGTCATCCATTGCGAGTCATATGGCGGGAAAGGGCGACAATATACGCGATTGGTTGTTTTCAAGGCAGCACCCTATATCCCACCCATGACGGACGACACACAAACACCCCGTGACCCGGAGCGCAACCGCTTGTCGGGCCGGATTGCGCGCAGCGCACGGGTTGGTGCCAACCTGTCTGGCGCGGGTCTAACCTTCGCCACGCAAAGCCTGTTCGGGGGGGATCAGGGAGATGAAAAGATTGCCCGTGCGCTGGCCGCTGCGCTCGGTAAGTCCAAAGGTCCGCTGATGAAGGTGGCCCAGATGGTGTCGACCATTCCGGATTTCCTGCCGCCCGAATATGCCGCCGAACTCAGCCAGCTGCAGGCTGAAGCCCCTGCCATGGGATGGCCTTTCGTGAAACGCCGGATGCGCGCTGAACTGGGCGCCGACTGGCAGGAAAAGTTCGGCGCGTTCGAAAAGGAGGCCTCGCATGCCGCCTCGCTTGGCCAGGTCCATGGCGCGACCCTGCATGACGGGCGCCGGGTCGCCTGCAAGCTGCAGTATCCTGATATGGCCAGCGCGGTGGAATCCGATATTGGCCAGCTCAGGACCATGCTTGGCCTGTTCAAGCGGATGGATGGCTCTATCGACCCGAGCGCGATGGTGGTCGAAATCACCGACCGTCTCCGTGAAGAGCTCGATTATGCGCGCGAGGCCAAGCATATGGCGCTCTATGCGAACATGCTGGCCGATCGTGATTTCGTCACCGTGCCGGTTCCTGTGCCCGAACTGTCCACCGACCGGTTGCTGACCATGAGCTGGGTATCCGGCAAGCGGCTGGATGCGTTTGAGGATGCCCCGCAGGAGGTGCGCAACCGGATTGCGGAAATGTTGTTCTGGACATGGTGGGGGCCGTTCAACTCCCATGCCGTGATCCATGGGGACCCGCACCTCGGCAATTACCAGGTGACCGGGGAGGGGACCGGGCTGAATCTGCTCGATTTCGGCTGCATCCGTATCTTCCCGCCGGAGTTCGTTAGCGGCGTGGTCGATCTCTATCGCGCGATCCTGGCGGACGATTTCGACGCGGCCTATGCCGCCTATGAGAAATGGGGCTTCAGCGGCTTGTCCCGCGAGCTGGTCGAAGTGCTGAATATCTGGGCGCGCTTTATATATGGACCACTGTTGGACGACCGCGTGCGTTCAGTCGCAGACGGTGTGACGCCCGGCGAGTATGGCCGCAAGGAAGCCTTTGCAGTTCGCAAGCTGCTCAAGGAAAAGGGCCCCGTTAAGATCCCACGCGAATTCGTCTTCATGGACCGGGCCGCTATCGGACTGGGCGCAGCCTACCTCCGCCTTGGAGCAGAATTGAATTTCTATCGCCTCTTCAATGAAAGCCTCGAAGGCTTCGATATTGAGAAGGTCGCCGCGCGGCAGGCTGAGGCCAAGGCTGCTGTTGGGCTCGACTGACCCAAAGGAAGTTTGTCTCGCCTCTGGCACTCTCAGGCAGGAGGCGCTAATCCGACTCCCATGAGCGACGATCTTACCAGAAACCAGACTTTCGACACGCCTGAAGGCTATTCCATCCTGCCATGGCATCGCGGCTTTGGCCGCCAGATTGGGCCCCTCTTCGAGAAGCGGGACGAGACCGGCCTGACGCGTGCCTTCAGGGTCGAGGAATACCATACCAATGGCATGATGAATGCGCATGGCGGCATGATGATGACCTTTGCCGACATGGCCTGGGGTGCTGCGGTCGAAAAGGATGAGGACACGTGGTGGGTCACGGTCCGTCTGATGTGCGATTTCCTCTCCGGCGCGTCGATGGGCAGCTTCGTTGAGGGCAAGGCTGAAGTTGTCGGTCGTCAGGGCGACATCTTCACGGTCGAAGGCCGCATCTGGACGGGCGACAAATTGCTGATGCGGGGCACGGGCATCTTCAAGGTGATCGAGCGCCGCGACGGCCAGCAGAAGCCCTTCAAGCGTGCCAGCCAGGACGCCTGACGGCCTGGCCAATGGTTGACTCCGGCCGGGTGGCTGCGTATCCGGCGACGCAATGAACATCGCACTGCACCACCATCACCATCATTCGTGACGCGCCGACGAGGCGCGAACCGGTCCGGCTGCGCCTCCTGAAAGTGTTCATTCTTCCGAACCAGACCAGATGAGGCAGGCCGCGCCCGGTCCGCGCTGCGCCGACGTGTTGCCTTTCCAATCTGTGCGTCTCCGTCTATGCGGAGCGCGTCGGCAACCAGGACCTGAGACGATCATGAGCGACAAGGACACACCGCCCCTCACCGGCAAGGATCTTGCCCGCAAGCCGCGCGGCTTTCCGGACAAGCGCGAGAGCCTGATCCATGCTCAGGCCGGGCTGGTCGAGACGATCACCGGCGTCTACCGCCAATGGGGCTTCGAGGCGTTGGAAACCAGCGCCTTTGAGTATGCCGACGCGCTTGGCAAGTTCTTGCCAGATGATGACCGACCGAATGCCGGCGTGTTTGCCATTCAGGATGATGACGAGCAGTGGATGTCGCTACGCTATGATTTGACCGCACCGCTGGCCCGGTTCGTGGCCGAGGCGGGTCAGTCGCTGGGCAAGCCGTTCCGTCGCTATGCCGCCGGTCCGGTCTGGCGGAATGAAAAGCCGGGTCCCGGCCGGTTCCGTGAATTCTGGCAGTGCGATGCCGACACGATTGGCGCGCCGGGCTATCATGCCGATGCCGAGATGATCGCCATGGGCGCCGAAGCGCTGCGCGCGGTTGGCATGGCACCGGGCGAGTTCGTGATCCGCGTGAACACGCGCCGCTTGCTCAATGGCGTGCTTGATGGAGTCGGCGCGACAAGCGCGGACACGCGCCTCGCGATCCTGCGCGCGCTGGACAAGCTGGACCGTCTTGGCGCCGAGGGCGTCGCGGACCTGCTCGGCGCAGGCCGTATGGATGAGAGCGGGGATTATACAAAAGGGGCGGGACTCGGCGTCTCAGAAGTAACCCGCGTACTCGCCTTCGCTCAGGCGGGGGCCGACACGCGCGCTGAAACGCTGGCCAATCTCGTCAAGGCGACGGGGGATACCGAAGAGGGCAAGGCTGGCCTCGTTGAACTCGAAGCCATCGCAAAAGCACTGGAAGCGCTCGGCGCGCCGGAAGGCGATGTCGTGATCGATCCATCCGTTGTGCGCGGCCTCGAATATTATACCGGTCCTGTCTATGAGGCGGAACTGCTCCGCGAGGTGACCGGCGAAGACGGCAAGACCTATCGCATCGGCTCCATCGGAGGCGGCGGTCGCTATGATGACCTGGTTGCGCGCTTTACCGGCGAAACAGTTCCGGCCACCGGTTTCTCTATTGGCATTTCCCGTCTCGCGGCGGCGATGCAGATCATGGGCGAGACCGAAAAGCTCGATGGGCCGGTCGTCGTGCTGAATTTCGACAAGGAAGACCCGACCAGCGCCTTGCAGCTCGCAACCGAACTGCGCCGGGCTGGTATCCGGGCCGAGGCCTATATGGGTGCATCCGGCATGCGGCCGCAGATGAAATATGCTGACCGCCGGTCATCGCCTGCTGTCGTCATGGTAGGAGAGGACGAGCTGGCCAAAGGCACGGTCACGATCAAGGACCTTGAAATGGGCGCGCTCAAGGCGAAAGCCATCAAGTCCAACGAAGAATACCGGGAAGCCCGTCCAGGTCAGTTCGAAGTGCCCCGCGCCGAAATGGTCGAAGCTATTCGCAAGATCACCGAGGCCCAGAAATGACGCACGAGACTCTCGCCGCTGCAGCACGCGGCGTTTTCGAGGCAACGGGCGCCGAACCGGTAGACCCGGCCTATATCCTGCCGTCTGATATCCCGCTGGAGCTCTCCGGCGAAGCGGTGCGGGCACGTCTCTGTGTGTTCTCCGATCATCGCGGCAATGAAATGGTCATGCGGCCAGACCTCACCCTGCCGGTGGCGGGGCAGGAGGCGGACAGGCGCGCTGCGGGTGGCGACGGAGCCAAGGCCTACACTTATGCCGCGCGGGCCTTCCGACTGCCGGCCTCTGCTGGCGACCCGATGGAATTCACCCAGGTCGGCTTTGAATGGTTCGGCAAGGAAAGCGGCGCAGATGCGGACGCTGAAGCTTTTGCGCTGGTACGCGAAGCCGTTGCCGCTTGCGATGTGTCGCCCACGGCGACTGAAATGGGCGACCTCTCGATTTTTCCAGCCTTTGTGGACGCGCTTGGTCTTGCGCGTATCACGACAGACCTTTTGAAGCGGGCCTTCCGGCAGGAGGGCGGGGTCAGCGAGCTGCTCGATGCTGCGCCTCAACCGCCGGCGTCAGACCTTCAGCCCGTTCTGGATGCAGGCGGCGCGAAGGCGGCGGAAGACGCATTTTTGAAAGTTCTGAGTGATCGCGGCATTCCGATGATTGGTACCCGCAGCGTTGTCGAAATCGTCGCGGGTCTGCGCGGAAAGTCGGCGGTGCATGCCGCAGGTGGTGTGCCGGAGGCGGCGCGGGCAGCGCTGTCTGACCTTGCCGGTGTGAACTGCCCTGCAGGGGAGGCGGCTGACGTGCTTGCCACCATCAGTGACAAACACGGGCTCGCGGCCATGTCCTCCGTAATCGAACGGGTTGCCCGCCGAATGGAGGCGATCCTGTCTGCAGTGCCGGGCGTCGCCAGCGAGGCGCGCTTCCGGTCCGGCTTCGGTCGACGGTTTACGTATTATGATGGCTTTGTCTTCGAATCGTTCGGTGAGAATTTGACCTCCCGCCAGCCGCTCGCCTCGGGCGGGCGCTATGATGGCCTGATCGAAGGCCTGTCCCGGTCCAGGGCCTCGGCGTCAGGTATTGGCGGCGTGGTCCGGCCAGATCGCATCCTGCGTGCAAAAGGAGAGGCGGCATGAGCGTTCTGTCACTTGCGATCCCCTCCAAGGGACGGTTGAAGGAGAAATCCGAGGAGTGGCTGAAAGCCCGTGGATTTGAAGTGCGCCAGATTGGTGGCGAGCGCGGCTACCAGGCGGAAATCTCGGGATTGGGCGAAGTCGATATGCGGCTTCTCTCCGCGCGCGAGATCGCACAGGGGCTGATCGATGGCAGTATCCATGCGGGCGTGACGGGTGAAGATTTGTTGCAGGACCTCGCGCCGACGGGGCCAGAGGATTTCCATGTGTTGGAACGACTCGGCTTTGGTGGTGCAGATGTGATCGTCGCCGTGCCGCAGGCCTGGATTGATGTGGACACGATGTCTGATCTGGAAGCTGCCGGGGCTGCATTCCGCAAGGCGCATCATCGCCGTCTCAGGGTAGCCACCAAATATATGCGGCTGACACGGCGCTTCTTCGCCGCCAAGTCCGTGGGTGAATATCGGCTCGTCGAAAGCGCGGGGGCAACCGAAGCAGCGCCTGCCACTGGCGCAGCGGACGTGATTGTCGACATCACTTCGACCGGCGCGACGCTCAAGGCGAACGGGCTCAAAATTGTTTCAGATGGAATAATATTGAAAAGCGAGGCCGTTCTGGCGGTGTCTGCAAATTCGTCATGGAGTCAGGCTGCTCTGAAGTCCCTGTCACTATTGGGCGGTGCAGCAAATGTTGAAGAATTGCTCATATTGAAAAATTTGAATTCACAATCTTGACACACGCAATAAAGCGCGGCCATATGACACGGCAAGTTTCTGGGAGGAAACGCTGCAAACGGTGGAAGGCGCGGAAGCTGGTGGAAGCTCTCCGCGCCTTTTTTCATTTCCGAAAAAATTCAGGTCCACCAGGACGGTCCGGAGCAACGGCTCAGGTGAGGTAGGGGGCGTTTTGGACATCACCCCGGTCCGTCTTGGCTTCCTGATTATCAATAAGGGATTATCGATAAACGTCAATCATAATTATCGTTTTTCGATTAAACTTTTTTCATGATGCGGATCAGTACAGCTTAATCGTCAGCTTGTAGCGGGCGTGCACCAGCCCGTGAGTTGACTTCGCCCATCGGCGCGGCCAAGCGTGGACCAAACAGGATTTTGCGCACGCAAGGAGTTATCATGAGCGATCCGCGCCAGCACATCATGCCGGTCTACCGGCCGCCAGAGCAGGTTTTCGAGAAGGGGGAGGGCGTCTGCCTCTTCACCGAGGACGGCACGCGATATCTCGATTTCATCGCCGGCATCGCCGTGAACGCGCTGGGCCACGCTCATCCCGCCATGGTCGAGGCCCTGCAGGAGCAGGCCGGCAAGCTGTGGCACACTTCCAACATGTTCCGCGTGCGCGGCGCCGAAGAACTGTCCGACAAGATCTGCCGCGATACATTCGCTGACCGCGTCTTCTTCACCAATTCCGGCACCGAAGCCGTCGAATGCGCCATCAAGTCCGCCCGCAAATACCACTGGGCGAATGG
>Ga0098054_1000687_pt1 | contig 19331 bp, 9 predicted proteins | sample 16_taG_FD_75048 | JGI IMG/M metagenome (GOLD analysis project Ga0098054, IMG submission 75048) | Marine viral communities from the Subarctic Pacific Ocean - 16_ETSP_OMZ_AT15313 metaG | ecosystem: Environmental > Aquatic > Marine > Oceanic | place: Pacific Ocean | collected 2015-01-18
AAGCGGGTCGGGGAGATTTCGAGGCTCAAGAGTTGGGGGTCAGTCCCCCTCTCCCACATAAGCGCCTTCACAAGAGCATGCGGGGTAGACCTGTTGAACCAATCCAACGTAAGGAAGTACCTCATGCGTGGGCCAAAGATGGCTCATGTTGAGAGGGCTAAGAACAAGCCATACCTAGTCAAGCTAATGAACTCATAACTGGCCCAGATTTTATGAAAAGAAAAAGAAAAACAAAAAACCTCCCTCAACTAATAAGCGAGTACCTGTCCTTCAAGATGGTTACTAAGTCAACAAACACAATAGAGTGCCTAGAGATGACACTCCTACGCTTTGCGGAGTTCTGCCTTGATAGGAGTCTGCATCCATTGAAAAGCGAAACCACCTACAAGTGGGTCGCGCATCTTAGGAGTGGAAAGAAGATTAAGGGAGGCACAATAAACAATTATGTATCAAGGCTAAGGTCGTTCTTCTCCTACTTGGTAGACTCCGGGTACATTGACAAGAACCCAGCCAAGCTGGTTGACGCACTGCCTCCTGAGCACAAGGAGATAGTGGGGTTCAACCACAACGAGGCGAAGGTATTGCTAGAGTCTGCGGGGAAACACAAGCACAGCAACTACTGGGTTCCGATGATCTTGTTTGGGTGGCATTATGGCATGCGGATATCCGACTGCTCTCATGTCACCCATGAGGAAATAGACATGAACCGAAAGCAGATAGTCTTCATGCCCAAGAAGCAGAGGCGGCGATACATTAGGCTCCCGCTTCACACCGACATTTACGATGCGCTGACAAGGGCAGAGCTTGGTGACGGGGACTACCTGTTCCCGCTGGCGGTCAGGAAGTACGAAGTCAAAAGCCTTAGTGCTGAATTTAAATCCATAATAAAAATCGGTGGCCTCCCAGAAAGCTACACGTTCCACTGTTTGCGTCACGGTGCTGCCACCAACATGCTGAAGATGGGAATAAGAATGACCACCATAACAGAAATCATAGGGTGGTCTACTCCAGCAATGCTATACAAGTACATGGACGCAGACCAAGAAGAGATGGACAAGGTGCTGGACGGTGAATCGATAACGGTATGAGCATTAAGCCTGAAGGTACGTTGGGGATTCGGATTACTTCTGGTGGCAACGTGGGGATCGGAACCTCTTCGCCAGATTATAAACTCACCTACCCCCTCTCACCCTTCCACGGCTTGATCCCCCACGACCAGAAGCTCTCCCGCTTCTACTGACTGACGGAGCCTTGTTGGTTCTGAACAAATCACCAACACCGCTCTGTCGGAATGCCTTCTCCCAGTTATCGAGGTTGGCCTTAACCTCAGCCACCTTCTTCTTATTGAAGTCTGACTTTGAAAGGTTGTCGTAGAATGTTCTCTTGGTTGGGCTGGTCAGGTACGCCCCACGAATAGGAGTTATGCCTCGTAAGGCTGCGTTTATGTTCCGCTTAGCTTCAGCTTTATTCTTATAGAGTTTCTTTTCTACGGCAATATCAACCATCATGTTGTATGTCAGCTTGGCCTCTTTAAAGTTCCCGTTACCCACATGCCCCGCCCAAATCTTTTTAACGGCGGTTAACGCATTGGCCTTACTGGGTGAGAACAGCCCACGCTCATAGCCAACTGGAGATTTAATTTGGGACTGGTCTGCGGAAAGCTTCCTAATCAACCTTACCGTGTTGAGGTTCTTGTTCATGCCTTCAACATACGGGACTACCCGTGTGACTGCCCTTGTAATAGGTAAGGCGCTGTTCAGAAACCTAGTGCCATGAATGATCCAGCTTTCTTTAGAGCTAAGCCCGGTAGCATAGGTATCCATAGCGAAGCTTGTGACATCTCTGATCTTCCCCATAATCAAGTTACCCGGAGTGGACACCGCCCTTCCCGGCAACCCTGTGAACATGGCGTTTAATGCCCCGCCAACAAACGGGACTGGGGTTGTCGCTAACCCAAGTACAGAAAAAGCTTGTTGCTCGGCGGTTGATGCCTCATGGGGGAGCTTTGTTATCCTGTGCCTCCCGAACAGCACAAGCTCTATCTCCCTCATCAACATCTCAAACAAATAGTTCTCAGGTATCGCCGCCCCCATTGCCATTGCTATCCAGATAAAGGAGTTCATCGCTTCCTTTAATCTCATCAGCTTATTACTGGCGCTATCCCCAGACCTACTAAGCGCAGCCTTACTCCATAGTGTTGCTGCATTAGAGGGCCACCCCATGAGTGAGAACAACATCCTCGCAAGCGTACTGTTCCTAAACAGCAGCGGCCTGTTGCTTGGGGTAGCCATGTTAATGGCTGTAACCATTAACGATGCTATCCTGTCACGCTCAGGAGCCTTAAATAAATTCTCATGCCTGTTGCTTTTACCAGCCCTCTCGTTAGCAGCCAGCCTGTCCCAATAGTCTTGTATTGTAGCATTTAAGTTTGTGATGCCAGCCTTACCAAGGAACTTCCGCATCTCATCCCAAGACGCCTTGTTCCCTTTCCATATGTTAAGCTGTCCGCCCATCAATTCTTCTGGGGTTAGCGGCTCATCCAATGTGTTAAGGCTGGTTCCATCCTTAGCCCTATGCCCGTATGCCAATCTCGCTCTCTTCTCCAGTTCGTGAGCTACGTTGTAACCCATCTTGGCTAGTATGTTATTACCGAACATGTCCCCAAGCCTTGGGAATATTGTTCGACCAATCATTGTAATGCCTGACTCGTACTGGCCAAGCATAGAGCTAAGTATCTTAGTCGGGATATTCTCTGGCCCTTCAACAATTCTCCCGCCCGTCTCAATTAACCTGTCAAAGTTCCCGGCTGTCTCGCTTGGGTCTATCGGCATCTCCAAGCCAAACTTTTTAAGCTCCTCGTACTCGGCGTTCCTCTTGGGAATGACGTTGGCAATCTCCTCCACCATTGGGGCAAGGAATCCCCTGAGCATAGCGTCTGGCCTACCCTTAAATTGTTTACCAGATTTGATTGCTGAAGGGATACTCTTGGCGATGAGTCCCCATGTTACAGCTTTGCCTCCATGCTGAACAAGCCGCCCGGAAAGCTTGGCCCCTTGCCATAACGTGTAAAGCATTCCGATCCCAAACCCCTTGGCCGTGGACATGGCCCCGTTGCCAAGAAGCATTGAGTGAACTATGCCTCCATGTATGGGTGCTTCAGCTATGTTTCTTGAAAGTGTCAACACCGACATGAGGACACCGCCTATGGTTACACCATATAAGCGTTCCCCCACACCCGGAGCCAAGTCTGCAACCCTTTCTTTGTTATCCTCCTTGAGGAACGCCTTCTCAAAATCTTCTGTGTACCTTATGAGAGCGTTTTGCTTTGTGTTAATCAAAGACCTTACGTTTAAGTAAGCGCCACCAGCTTTCCCCTTCAGCCCAAGCTTCGCTGCTACAGCAGTCTGAACCTCCTTCGACTTGATTCCCTTCCCAAGTTTCCTTGCGAACTCCTTTTCAAGAACCTTGATCTGGTTCCCCTCGGTGAAGCTGTTCAGTTCAGCCAATGCGCTTTTAAGCGCCGTAACAACATTAGCTGCTGGCCCTGTTGCCCCCTTGAACCCGAACGCCCCGAACTCATAGTCGTTATTGAATCCGTAGTCGTAGAAAAAATAGGGAGCAAGAACATCCTTGCGCTGCTGTTGGAATGGGCTTGCAACCCTGTAGCTGTGCTTGGTTACAGCGGAGTCACCTGTCCTGTCTTTAATCTCACTATTCGTGACACGCTCTAACGCCTCAAGCGTTGGCGTAACCTCCTCCATGAACATCGCCTTCGCTTGGTCAACGCTTTCAAGTGAGGCTAGGTCAGCTATCCTCTGGGCTATCGCATCAGCAAGCACCTCACCATCGCCAAGCTTATCCGCAATTATTCCCTGCCTTAACTCTTCAGCAACTAGGTTGTACACCCCTTCCGTAACCCCATCACTAGTCTTCTTAACCCACTGCGGATTCCTATCGCTTATGAAAGCGATTAAAGCGTTCTCAGCTTCTTCTGTTTCCCCAAACAAATTATCAAACAACCTCGGCCCCTCTAGCCTGTCCTTGTTCTTGGCGAATTCCTTAATCAACTCCATGCCTGTGCCGCTAAAGTGACGGGGGAGCATCATCTTGCCGCGCTGAACAGGGAGGCGCTTGGTTCCAAGTATCCCACTAATTTTCTGGGGCTGAACGGACTCGTCGTACTCGGTTACTTCCCTGTTGAAATCAAACGCCTCCGATGTAATCGCATCCTCGTACTCAAGAAGCGCCATGTCCTCCTTGGTGACTATGTAGCCGTTGCTTAACTGTTCACCAACCTTGTACTCGTTGCCGTCCTCTTGCCAACTTGCCCTCAGTTCCCTCCCAACATCCTCATTCCATTGCTTGATTGCTTCCAATGCAGTTGTCCTGTTGCCTAGCCATTCCTTTTCGTAACCGTGGCTTGACGCTGCATCGTACACTAGGTTCCTCCATTTCTTTATGTTCCTCTCTTGCCAAGAAGAGAACCAACTGTAGTAAAGGTTATGGGCCTCGACATACTTTCTCGCTATGGCCGCAGACTTTGTTGGAAGATCGTCAAGCATGGCATCCATGATGCCAAGAAACATAGCTTGCCCAACTCTAGGCGTTGCCCTTTGTGTTGTGGGGTGATCAAAGACTAACTCTGATAACTGTATCTTCGATAGCCTCTCAAGTGTGTTGTAATAAAAATCATAGTACGGGCTGTTCGCGTTCTCTGGCTTACCCAGCCACTCCTGTATGGCTAGGGCGGCTTGCTTCAAGTCAGCTAGGTTCTGGTCAGAGTCCTTACCTCCACTTAAAAGCTGTAGTCGAACAACATTTCCGCTGGGGTTCTCTAGGTCAATCTCGCTTGGCGGTACTGGAATACTAATGTAACCGTCCGCATACTCCTCTGTAAGGTTTCCGGGCAACCCTGCTGGCCTGTCTTCAGACTGACCAGCCATCAAACCAGTAACCCTTCTGTACTCCACTAGCTCTGGGTCAGTATAAACCCGCTCAAGAGTATCCACCGCGTCCTTTAAGTTGGTGATTAGCCTAAGCTTTGCACGAACCGGGCCAATGGACTGTTGCATAAGCAACTGCGACCTAGCCTTCTTGGTGGTCAAGTCACGCACATCCCGCATTGCCTCCTTAATCGCCTTCGTCCTTCGGCTTGGGTCTTTGAATGATGCGAGCAACTTCTTGGCGTCACCCTCAACCTCAAGGAGATCGATGTCCGGGTCTTCGGAGACGGCAACCGCAAGCATGTTCTTCTTAATGTTAGCGTTGCTTGCAACCAAGGTCGCAGCGACACGGTACATGTCGCGCTCGTCCTTTGTGATCTTCTCGCCAAGTCCCTTTTTAATGTTAGCCAGCCAGTTGAATATCTCGTTACCGAACTCGGCTGTGTTAGGGATTGTGCTTGGGTCTCTGAGTAGAATCTCTTGTCCTGTAACGCTCTTGTATAACAGGTCAACAACCTCCTTCACCTTGTTGTTTAGGTCAGGCGTGTTCCTCTGCATCTGCTCAAGCACCGCCAAGTCTGACACGGCTTGGACTATGGCTGAGCGCCTCCCTTGATCCCCGCTAATCTCCCCGGTAGATATTATTTTAATCGCATTAGCCAATGCCTTGGAAGCATCTGACTCAGCGTCCTTAAACAAGTCTGCCTTAGTCTTGAGTATCGTTGCCTTACGCATCAACGCAAGGAACTTGGGCGTCTGAAGTTCCTTCTCAAGCATTGCTATGCGTAGCCGCATCTTGTCTGCTCGCTGTTCAATTATCTTTATGAACTCATGCGCGTAAAGTGCAGTAGCTTTGGCAAGTTCCGGGTGTCCATCTGCTCTGAACTTCTCGATCACCGCATCAAAATCAACCTTCTCTTCCAACTGGCTGCTGAGCGCGTTAATCCTGTCACCCTTGGTGAGGTTCAGCATTTTCCTGACCGCATTGTTGGCGTCAGCCGCAATGTGCTTCCTTACCAGCGAGTCAAGCTTGCCCGTGGCAGCAGCGGATTGACGAATAAGGTTTACAGCCTTGTCAGCCTTGCCTTGTTCAACCCTTAATCGAACACCAGCCTCCAGCCTGTCCGGGCTAGTAACCGAACTAACACTAGCAGCCTCTACGTTCTCCCTAAACAGAAGACCTCCGGGCAGCGCAGCATTGGTGATGCTAGATTTCTTCGGGACATTGAACACGGCGAACACCTCTTCGTAAAACTTACGATGGCGTTGCCTGTCCGCAGCACCCACATTCCCTATCCCGCTAAGCAATGAGTCGATAAGTGACCTTACATACTCAACGCCCTTCTTGAATACGCTCTGGTTGTTTCTGTTAACCAAGCCATTTGCGTAATACTCATCCGTGTTGGACAGGAAGTAGGTATCCTCGATGATCTCGTTCAACGCAGCTTCGCCCAGCTTCGGAAGCAGGGCTGCGTACTCTTGGGAAGTTACCTCGCCGTTGGCCTTGATCTTTTTAAGCACCTCAAGGGAGCGGATACTCCTCTCGTCGGTAGAGTTACTCAGCCTGTCTATCTTCTTTTTAAGTTCCCTGTTCCTAAGAGTCTTCGCTTCCCTCCTAAGGTTCTGAGGTAGCAGTTTAGCAGTAAAGTGTGCGATCTCCTCGGCCACCACATCAGCCGATGTGTTGCCGCTTGTAGCCACACGCGCCAAGTTCATTATTGAGTTGAACGAACCCTCATATGTGACGTTAGTGTTGCCCTTGGAGTCTATCTTTGGCGTGGCTTGCAGCTTCAGACTGCTCAACAAGTCTGGGTGAATTGCTTGCAGAAGCTTTAAGCCAATAGTTCTTTGCTCTTGCGATAACCCGGTATCATCTCTGGATAACAAGTCTTCCAGTTGTTGCTTGCCTTGTGCAACCGGGATGTCGCTTGCAATCCCTGTTGTGTTTTGCTGCCCCTTCTTCTTTGCCTTGAGTTTGTACGCTGCTGGGCTTCCGTGGATTCTCTTAAAGAACTGATAAGCAAAATCAGCAATAGCAGCGCCAGCATTTGGGTCTACGGAGTTACCCCAAGCTAAAACAGTTTCATTCGGCTCACCTTGTTTATTCGGGTCATCGTTCTGGAAGTAGCCATCCTCATCCATGTGGCCCTCTTCCATTAAAGCCTCTAGCCTACCAGCAAGAACCCTGTCGTTTGAAATAACATCAACATATTTCTTGAAAAGCTCAGCAATCTTCCCGTCAAAAGCGGCAAGCTGAACAGCAGCTTCATTTGTAGTAGGCGTGGCAAGGGACTCAACGTCACTTGACGGAACCGCAGCAAGCTTGTCACCTGTCTGCCCACCGTCATCACTTCTGGATGTGTCCTTGGCCTCATCGAGCCTTATCGCTTGGGTTTCCTCGATGCCCTTATGCTGCCTAGCCTTGTCAACTATGTTAGACAACGCGACAAGGTTCATCCCGTCGAAATCTTCTTGAACTATTTTAGCGAGTTCCTTCTTCGCCGCAGCCTGTGTCCTTGAATCAAGCTTAGACTCTTCTGAGACATTACTAAAGGCAGCGCCCTCGTCCTTTATGCTTCTCTTGTCGTAGCCGTAGGCAAACCCCTCCTTGTATTGCCTCAAGTACATCGTCCGACCAGAGACGTTAAGCTTTATAATGCCGTTCCCGTCCTTCTTTTCAACTACCGTTACCCCGCCAGAGAGTTTCTTTAATGAGTCTTGCTGTAGGTTGTCTATGTCAGTCGCTTCATAATTACTACCGCCCTTACCCATGACCTCATTGTACCTACTCCCCATTGCGAGTAACTCAAACGAGTTCTCCAATATCTGGCCCAGATATTCTGGCTTAAAGTTAGCCCTTGGGTAGATCGCCTTATCATTCCTGTACCTGTTAGTCGCAAGGATGATTGAGTTAATACCTTCCTCGCTAAGCAACCCGGAATCCACTAGCAAAGCTAGTTGATCCCTTAGCTGCTCGTCCTTTACTGCCCCAACTATTTCCTCAGCGCGAGTCTTGTCGCTACCCTTGCGCTTGAAGCCTTCCTTGGCCTCACTCAACCCTCTCGGAATCTTTTTGTTTCCCTCGTTGAACTCCCACAATGGCTTATCCAGCACTTTACCTTCCTCATCTAAGCCGTTCAAAGCGTTCTTGGTAAGCAGACTTGCGGGGAGTATCGCGCCGTTTATTACATCCTTGTCCCTTGTGTTTTTTCTGGTGTCTATCGTGGCGAGCTTCTGCCCTTCCTCTGTTAGTCGGTAAGCCCAAACCCTCTTTTCGTCTCTTATGAAACCTACATCTATTTTCCCAGTTGTTCTGTTTATTTTAAGGGTAAGCGGGTGCTTGTTTCTGCCCAACTCATGGCCAGTATCGTATTCCTCTGCGGCCTTCTTACCCTGTATTGCTTCTGGGTAATACCGCTTCGATCCTGAGCCGCGCTGATTGGCGAGGACAATCGTTTCGGAGTCTGGCTCTGTGTAGGTTGCCCTCTCCTCCTTAACCTCTTGCTCTAAATTTTTCTGCTCTACTGTTTTCCCTTTAGCCTTGGCCTTTGACTTGGCTTTAGCCTTAGGCTTAGTGGGCAGCTTCTTCTCTTCGGTTGTCTCTGGGAGCTTGGCGGCTGGCCCTTTAGCTTTCCTCTTTGACTTTGTCTTAGCGGGGACAACTTCTTCCGCTTGGGTGTCAACCGGGGCATCTTGTATTTCTAAAAACCTCTGAGTTTTGTTTAGGTCTTTAAACACCGACTCTGGGACGGGAATCGCTTTACCTTTCTTTGGCTTAGGCTTGGAAGACTTTCGGTCAATAAAACCCTTAATCCTCTTGAGCATGCCCTTTGCTCGCTTTGCGTAATTGGTGAGGTTCTCTTCTTTGCTTTCCCCTAGCTCCCTGTACCCGCTTTCAATTGAGTCTTTAACTACTTGAAGCCCCGGCTCTAGTTCCTCTTCCTCATCCTCCCTTAACTCACGGTCAAACCCAAACCTGTCGCTGGGATTTACCCCCTCCATTGCGCTTCTCGGCTGGCCACCATCTGCTGGTATAACATTGGTTGCCGCAGACTCCTCCGCTTGGTCAAGCGTACCAGCCGCTCTGTCCTTTTTAGCCTTCTGATCTTGTAGGTTTCGGAACCCTGTAGAATCAACCGGGGTTGCTTCATCTACAACCTCTTGCCTTAATGTGGCTGGCTCACCTATCGGGGCGGTGTCTTCCTCTAGCTTTTTTTCTAGCTGTGTTTGATCAACACTATTAAAACCTTCTATGTACGAGGCAGCTACCTCAGAACCGTATTGTTTCTTTAGCCTTTGGTACTTGGTGATTGACGAGTTAGTAAACCCGGACTCCCCGTCAGCCTTGCCTTCTGCGAAGAGTTGGTTGGTGACTGCTTCAACATCAAGTTCCTCATCAGTTGCTGGAGCCTCATCAGCATCAATAATTTCTGGCTCGGTAGCAGCCTCGGCCTCGTCCTCTGAAAGCCCCTCACTTTCCGCACTGTGCTTCTCGTATGTGCTTACAAGAGACTTGGCTATTGTCTCTACCGCTTCGGGTATGTCCTCTTCAGCAATCTCAAGTTCCTCTTGGTGCTTTCTTATGAACCCCTCAATGCCATCCTTAAAATCAATCGTGTCTCTCTCAGTTATACCCCGGTTCCCCACCTTCGCATCAACCCAGTTCTCAAAGTTCTGAGCAAAGGCTGTAGTCCCGCCTATCTTAGCGCCCGCCAGCCCGCCTAAGAACCCCTCATGCAGCCCAGAGGCAAAGATTTCTTCGTTAGTTCTCTTAGGGTCAAAAGTCTTTTGTGCAAGGAACCCTTGGAGTGTTCCATCCAGCCCCTCTTCAATAGCTTCATAGCGAAACTGCTTGGCTGATTCAAGTCCAGTCCTTGTAAATATTTTATAGAAGTCCTTTATAACTTCTCTACCTTTACGAGGGTTAGCGAACACTCGCTCAATACCAGTAGCTCCAAACAATCCAACAAGTGAACCCGTTATTGCACCAGAAGCTATAGCTGGTTTCAACGCACCATACTGGGCTTGTAGGTAGGCTTGGTCTTCTGCCTCTTCCTTGTTAATCGTAGGGTCAACAGCAAGTATCTTCTTGTAGTTGTCAGCGGTAAGCATTTCTGCCGCCTCAGAAAAAGTGTTCCCGGCTGATCGCGTACCATGAATGCCAACCAGCCCAGACATGGTAACTTTTCTACCAATTGACTGAACGCTGTCGTTGAACTGATCAATAACCTGACGCTCAACAAGACCAGCGCCTAAATCACCAGCCTCTTTAGCAGCAGTAGTAGCCGCCAACTTCTTGGCCACACCCTTTTTTAGTGCTTGTGTCGCTCCCGCTTTAGCAAGTGACCCAACCCCACCAGTCGCCATCAAGAACGGAAGCTCTTGCGTTAATGCTTCGGTAGCCTCGTAAGCAAGGGTGGATACTTCGCCACCTTGAACCTCGTCTTTAAGAACATCCGTGATGTCTTGTTTGTAGAGTAGTTCCGCATCTCTTCTCCTGTCCCGCGCCGCTATCTTGTCTTCGTCATCGCCAAATATTGCAGCCCCAAGTTCTTGGGCTTGGGTTAAACCTTTATAGAAGGTAGGCGCTGCACCAACGCTGGGAAGAGTAAACATCTCTGGGTCTGAATCGATACCCAAACCCTCAAGGGCTACGTTCATTGAGCCACCAACACTTGCCAAGGTGTCGTCGCTCCTCGACATCGCGTTATCTGTGTACTCCCCTATTAGTTGTGAGTAACCGTCATCGGACTCAAGCCTGTTCCAGATCGCATCAAAGTCTTCCTCCTCTTTCTTCTTGCGCCTATTCTTTAAATCAGCATCGTAGTCCTCGTAGTTAAGGAACGGAGTAAACTGATTTGGCGGTAGGTTGTATGTTGCCATTGAACTATTGTAGTTTTTCTATTATGAGGTATTGATCGCGCATCATCTTCAGCGCCCCAGCCTCAAGCATGTCCCCTTGTTGCATCCCTCTGGATTGCTTAGATACAAGCTCCCTGTACTTAGGAAGCAAAACCTCAATGGCGTACTTCTTTGTAACTGGAATTCTATTTGAGCCGTATTTACCCCACTCCTTAGGGTTTAGCATCGGCACATTCTTGGAGCTTGTGTCCATCCCGCTTCCACTCCATGCGTTTGCCATGTCGTTAAAAGCTAGGACTGGCAGCTTTGCAAGGCTTGCCCCCGCCGCTCCAAGGTTACTCCATGCTTGGCTTCCTTGATTTAGGTTGGTTCCTGACACAGAGCTTCCAGCCCGTGATAAGAAATTTCCCTCAGGGTTAACTATTGATTCCATCCCGCTAAGAGTTGGTGGTTGTCCCATGATTTCCTCTGGGGTTTCCCCTTGCGCTAACCTTTCCCTGACCTCGGTTATCATTCGGTCATCATCAGACTGAACCCCAACACCTCCTGTTGCCGGGAAGTCTGGGGGTACTTCATCCTCAGCCCCCGCTTCTGCCACCATAGCATCAAATTCAGCAGATGTTGGGCGACCCGGAACAGTCTCTACTGCTGGCTCTGACTGCTGCGGCTGATCGCCGTAGTAGTACCAAGGGGACTCAGAGAAATCTCCCGGCTCAAGCGGTGATGCTTTGCCTGTTTTCTCATCTATAACACCAGTGAACTTTCCATCGGAAACGCCATATGTAGGGAAGAGGAACTGACTCGGCATACCTCTAGGTTTAAGGAAGTCAGGATCGTTGTAGTCCCCCGCAATATAATCTGAATAAACCTTGCTCTGTACAAGCTCACCAAGAGTCCCTTCCTCCGTCTCATTCAACGCCTCGTTAAGCCAACCCTCAGTGAGTTCTCCGTCTTCATTCATTGCTGCATCTTTTGCAGCTTGAAGCCTTTCCGGGTACTCTTTAAGAACGTACTCGTAATCTCTCTGCGAGTCTTCAAGCCGTAAGTTCTTTGCCCTTTGAAGCTCGTTCAGCCTGTACTTATCTTGCATCGTAAGCTCAGACGTATTCGCAGGGTCTTTCGAGTAAACATATAACGCTGCTGGATTAGATTTAATTATTCCTTCAGCGGCTTTAATCTGGTTTTCCCTGAGCTTCTGGTTCTCATTGGCCACACCTTCTTGTGTTTCCTTACTGAACGCATCAAACCCACCAACGGCCTCCGTAATATCCAGCGGGTTTTGAACTCCAGCAGATTTGACCATGTTAGCAAACTGGTCGCGGGTCATTTCGGAGTAGTATCCCTTCCTTGCGTTGCTTATCAGTTGCTTGATCCGACTGTCTTGGGATGTAGCAGCCCGTGATCTCGCTGCTGTTCTGGCTTTTTGGTTAGCTGCCTCACGCCTTTGTTGTACTGAAGCTCTCCTGTAGTTTTCTAGCGCGGCCTGTTGTTGTAGCGCATTTCTCTCAGAAATCATCTTGTCCCTGCGGTTGATCTGGAACGCCCTTTCTTTTTCAAATATCTGCCTAGCCAACGCAGCATTCTTTTGGGACTGCCCTTGCTCCATCTGCCGCTCGGCTCCCTTCTCTTGCCTGTAGGCATCGAACCCCTCCGGGCTGGCCTGTACCCCAAGGGCATTTGAGTACATCTGGTAATCGTCAATGTCTTGCTTGTCCCTTGCTTCCTTACCTACAGCTAAAGCCTCCTCAAAGCTGTCGTATGCAATTCCTGGGGTGAAGGCTGAGTAGAATTTTTGCGGGGTGTTGAACCCTTGTCCACTAGGAGTATCGGAGTACCCAAGGGTGGACGAAGCAAAGTTGCTGCCGCCGAAACGTCCGGGGGCGTCAGAACCCCCACCGAACATGGGTTTGTAGTTCTTCATGTGAGGACGCTGATATGCAGTCCTTCTTAAAATCTCATCAATTGTAGCCATTATACTTGCCGTAGCACTTTAGGGTATTGGTTAACTGGGTCTGCGTATTGGTATCCATACAGTCCATTGACTGGATTAACACCGTATCCAACGTAGGGAGCTTTAGGAAATCTAGCGTAAGGGTCAGTTTGGTTCATGTCATAGGCGTACCCACTACCCGGAACCGACATAGGGTTGAACCCTTGAGCCTCTAGTGCAGCTTGGTACTGCTGTTGCTGGGTGTACTCAGGGGTTTCCGCTAACTGGTAAACGGTATTAGCTCGATCAGCCGCCCCTAATTGCCCAAGCAGCCCAGCTTGTTGCCCAAGCATCCCAAGCCTAGCTTGTTCACCCATAAGCTCACGCCCTGCCAGCCTGTCGTATATGTTCTGGCGCTGGCCGAGTGCTCCGCTTCGGAGTCTGTTTAGTTGATCGAAGTCTGCCCTCCTCTGCTGGGCCATTCGGTTAGCAATGTCGGTCTCTATGCCGATATTCCTATCGAGGGCCATCCGATCCAGCCGACTTGAAGCACCACCTCGGCTCCTGAACCCTGAAAGCTTTAAGTCTTTACGGGCATTCTGTCGGGCAAGATCACCAGCCCTACGCAGAGCTTCTCCCGCATCCCTTCGCATGCTGGAAAGGTTGGATTCCGTAGTCCCGTCGAAGTAGCTGGATAAATAATCAGCCTCTTGGTTGGCGAAATTCTTAGCTCCCCCTTTGTTTAAGGCATTCTCGTAGTTGCGTAGCGTTCTGTCAGTAGACTGACCACCGCCAACGCCCTCCATTATGCCCCTTATTTTATCGGAAAGCCCTTCAGATTTCTTGTTCTCTATTACTTGGTACGGGTTATCTCTCTGGGTTTCTAGCACTTGATAAGGGTTCTTGGTTTTCTGCTGCCCAGCGGCAGCCCCGGTGGCCATATAAGGATTGGCCCCCGTAAAAGAAAAACCACCCGCTCCACGGCCCACCCTTGAAAGTGGGACACCTGCGGCCCTGTTGTTAAATTGATCCAGATAATCAACTTGGCCTTGGCTAGTGGCCACGGGGTGATCCTTATAAAATCCTGCTGGCAAGGTAGTATAGCTTGTTGGCTGCCGCTTATCGAGTCTGTCAAATACAGGCATAACGCCCGAATTTTAGCACAAGGATATACTGACTAGCTAACCGCCCTTGATGGTATTTTCCATAGAAACAATCCAGTCATCCAGTTCCTTGCCGTATTTATTCATATCGGGGTCATCAGACCTGTGGAACCTCTTCACAATATCCTTGCCCCACTTAGGAAAGAACTCGAAAACAGGGATCGCTACATCGGCGTCTATGTTCACATCCACCCCTGTCGCACCGCCACCTCCAATCTCTGGGGTAAACCCAGCATAAACATACCTAGCCCCCGGCCCCGGCGGGGTGTATGTGCCGCCGCCGTGCTGGCCAATAGTTCCCGTAAATTCTGAAGACCTAACAGGCTCATCTAGGATGTCCTCATAAACAACATACGGGGATGGAGATGTCTTGTACTCTGGGAGTAATAAGTTATCCTCAAATTGATCTAGCCAAGACAACAGGAAATGAACCTCAAACGGATTCAACTTTCTCCTTGTGGCAAAGGTCAGGATAGTAATAACTACCCAACTCCAAGTTGATAAATCATCCACATACGAATGCTTTATGCTCGACCCAAAACTACTGAAATGGTCTAGGCCGTACCTCTTCCTGTGGGCGCTGTACGCCTCCGACTCGCCCTCCCCTGTTTCAACCTCCCCAAAAGGAAGGCTTGCATGCCAGCCCCCAAAATCGTCCAGCCTCTTTAGTAGCTCAAGCTCAGGCTCACTCCACTCATCTGCCCAGAATGCGGCAGTATAAAGATTCATTGAGTTCTCTGCCACCGCCCTGCTAAATATGTGCTGAGATATATGACCGGGATGACCTAACGCATAAGTAAAATGGCTTTCCTTGGGCATTAGCTTAGCTGGTCTTGGACTGACCTAAGCCACTCCTCTACCTCACGCTCCCATTTGTCCCAGTCCTTTAAAAGTTCTGGAAATTTCACAACCACCCCCCGTGGTACTTTAGGGAAAGGAGGTAACGGGTTGTTCAACCTCACTGATTTAACTGGGGCGAACTTAGCGAAGACTCCACCGCCCCTGTTTTTACTTGAGCCAGAGGACACCCCAAGGAACTTACTTACTGGCTCATTCAAAAAGGTGACGTAGCCACGCGAACCATCATCGAGAACCTTGTAAACCCCTCCAGTCCACAAGTCCAAATACATGTCGTCCGGGCCATCTGTATTTAGCTGCGCCAGCTTGTAGTCTGTCGATGGATTAGAAAGGAACCAGAGGCGAAAGACTTCATCGTCCGTTAACGCCCTGCTCCCCGCCTCTCCTATAAGAGACCGTATCGTTTCGCTGTCTTCAGCGTTAAGATTTCTTAGTCTCGGCATAAAGCCTAACGGCGCTTAACTCAAACTGACCATCAGTACCATATACTGCTATCTGATAGTAAATGTTTCTACCTCTGGTGTAGCAAGGCCAGTTGAGTTCTTCATTCGCTCTTGTCCCAGATTCCTTGTGCTCATTGCTTCCCTTATCAGTAACACATTTTATAGGCTTGGCAACTGGATCACCCCAAACTAAACCGCAGCCTTGTGTCTTTGTGTTTGAGTCAACAGCTTGAGCAGACTGCCCTAGCATTAGGTCAATAGAACCCGCACTTGACTCATGCTCAAACTCAGCGACAAACGATCTTAATAGTTTCTCATGCTGAGGGCTGTTCAGCCTCAAGGCTGGGCTTCTAAGCAGAGACCTAAAGTCATCTTCCTTGTAAATCCCGCACCCTGTTTTTGTTAAGCACCTAGTCCTTGTGAAGCTACCGCCATCAGCCTTTAAACAGTTATCTGTAGTGTACGCCATCACGAAAACCGACTCCTCATCGCAAGTATCATTGCACAAATCAGCAAACTTTTTACTTCCAAGCTTTGTGTAAAGGCTTCCAGATGATTCATCACCAAGAAAGTTTTCTGCTGTGATAGAATCTGAATCATAAGGAGCGTTGTAAGCATTCGATGTTGTTGAGTATATACTGTCGATCTGCGGCGAACAAATGGTTGAGTTAAACTCTTCATTGCCAGAGCAAACGCTTGAGCCTTCCGGGGTCTCCCTATACCCAGCCACTTGCTCCTCGCTACACATGCAGTTACTTGTGAGGAAGTCGCCTATACTTGTGTAGGACTTTGACGTATGGGAAACGAAGTCATGGAAACCAGCATCCATGTATGAAACATGCTGGTGCTTAATGTTTATTATTATTGTTTTGGAGTTTTTAGTTGACCCTTTTTGAGGCCAGCTAATCCAGACCTCATCGGTCAGTGAGTTGTACGAGGCAACTGGCAAGTCACATAAGTCGCTGTTTATGTCCCCGGTGATAACACTGCTCGCCACATGCAACCACTCTGGCTTATCTGGCTTTGCCCTGTAGGCGTTGTAGTAATACACCCCGTCTCTGCCCAAGTAGAAATGATTGTCCCCAGCAGAGACGAGCGTGTTCTTGTAGAACGGTAAGGAATTTCCGCCATCTTCCGCTGTGTACCTTTTCTTGAACGAGAGAACATCTGTGCCAGTACCACCAGCTACATCGAATTGCCACACCCCTCTTTCAGTATAGACGAGAAGTGAGTTAGCTAAAGGCTCCATCCCTGTAATGTTCTCGCCGTGTCCAAGGTCTTGATACCCTGCGAGTGAATCCTCTACCTCAGACTCAATCCTTAATGGGTTTTTAAAGTCACTCCACACAAGCCTGTCAGGTATCCACTCGTTATGTTCGTGGACATTCCCATAGAACATTAGCCCTCTCCATTCTTTAACGTGCTTGATCCTGTTTAGCCCGATAGCAGAGAACCCCTCGATCTCCTTAACCGAGTTAACATTACTTGAACTAATTCCCTCGACTGGCTGGTCTATCTTCCAATGAAGTGGCTTGGCAGAATCGTTCACGAAAACACAATCGTCGCCAAGATACGCAACCTTCCACCTACCAGACCCGCTTAGCTCGTCGCCAATTAGTTTCCAGTTTTTTGTTTTTGGGTTGTACGAATACAACCGAGACTCAGTACCAGCAACAAGCTTCCCAATCCCCTCTGTGGTTTTAACTTGCTCGACCAATGTAATCTCTTCTTCAGCGGCTGAGGAATTTGAAGACTTGTCGAGTAACTGATCCCTTAGGTCTGTGTTAACCCCGGCAGCGGGAAAAAGTTTAGTCCAACCCTTAGACCTCTCAAGCGTCCCAGCGGCGTTTACCCTAAAGTTCTGAACCCACCTATGCGCTCCAGCAACAACGCTGTCCGGGGAGGTTTGAGGGTCTAACGGCCCAGTCAGCGGTCTTACTTCGTAAAGTTTTGCTCTTGGTGAAACGTGCATAATATCTGGGCCAGTTATCAGTAGTCATTGTGGGTGGTAGCCGAGTATGTAACCCAAGCGCAACCAGCAAAGGCGTGTCCACCAATCGCAAAGGGCGCACTGCTTTTGTCTGTGGCCCCAAGAGACCCGGAGCCTCCGCTTCCCGGTGCGCCCAGATCAAACCCATTAGAGGGTCTGGTGAACTTGTTGCTATCAGATGAGGAAACGCTATTAAATGACGGCTTAGCTGAATCCCAAACATAGCCACCAGAAGCTGGGCTTCCGCTCTTGAGAGAACCCTTGATTCCAGCTTCACTGTCTCCACCAGCCGTTCCAGCGTACTCAAGCCTTCCTATGCCAGCGCCAGTACCCAGCTTTGCATTTAAATTTAAAGTGCAAATACCAGTCCCCCCATTCGATCTATCTGTGGTAGATGCCGCCCCAAGCTTCCCGCCACCGTCACCGCCCCGACCAGTAAACTCCCCTGTTACATCGGAGTAACCGCCGCCCTTACCGTTAGCAACTCTGGCAACCTCAAGCCACTGACCGCTGTTGTCTGCATTGTAAACCTCTAGCACAGTGAAGTACCCATTTCCAGAACCGTTGTTTGTTGCGTTGGAATCTGACGCATGAGGCTCACCGCATTTTGGGCCAATAGAAGATGTGGAACGACCGCTGCCCCCAATGTTCCAAGGCACTACTGGGTCTTCGTGATATGCAAGCATACTGTTCGTAGTCTGGCCGCGAGCCGAGTAGTCAACCACAGCATTGGAGTTGTCAATAGTTCTACACCTGACCTTGGATATGCCGTTGGTTGAATCGGTGCTGGCGTTCAATACATCAAACGAAGCAACTAAAAGCGCCCCGCCGCCACCAGCCCCGCCGGGAATATTTAAGGCAACCTCATCTGACTCTTTGTGCATTTTGCCAAACGCAGCAAGAGATTCACCTGTCGGCGTAAAAGAACTTCTGACAGGAGAGCTAGAGTGAGAAACGTAATCGTCCCCTTGAACCCAAAACGACCTACTGTTTTCAAAGTAGCTGACCGTATAACTGCCATCCCACCCAGCGCCAGAATCTGATTCAGTAAGCTTAATCACATCCCCCCTCTTGAACCCGTGATCAGTATAGGTTTCAAAAACTATCTTAGTTCCATTGTCAGTTATATTTTTTATGTAAGGAGCGTTGTACGCTTGAGTTAGCCAGTCGCCCCCAGCAGCGCCAGCGCCACCGCCACCCCGGAGAACAACCCGCATCTGGGTCTTCCCTGTCGGAACAGTCTCCTCATTCCCTGACCATAACAATTTGGCATCGCCTCCAGAAGCGGTAAAGTCAGTAACATATTTTGAAAAAGCTTTAACGTAATTACTTAAAGGCCCGGTCACAGTTAAACTGTTATCTAGATTCCTTGGCACTACCCAATAGTGGTAGAGGGTTTGGCCGTCCACCTCACTGCCGCTCCAGTTGACACCCCCCTTGCCGTCATATGATGGGCCACCATCAATATCAACATATAAGCAAGTGTTGTCAGCTTTCCTGTAATACAGATAGCCGTCACTGGTTGTCGCCTCTTGGTCTTTACCCCTATGTATTCCACCAGATGACGGCTCTATGTCCCTCCTTAACCTAGTCGCTAAAGTCTTAACCTCCGCATCGGTTAGGGTAGGCTTACTGTTCGTGGGCTTATATTTATAAATGTCATAATGCGTAGCCCCAGCCACACTGTTCCATACAAGAGGGATACCGCCATCATGCCTTAGCCCGGCAATAGTTTTCAATATGGGCCTCTTTAAGTTCCCACCGGGGCCACTAATTGGCGGCGGGTCTACCTCTACGGTTATTGATTCACAGTCAATAGCACAGACATCACTCTTGAAACTCTCAGTCAGGTTTCCGTCCTCGTCCCAGATGTACGCTACAAATTCATAAACATACTTCGGGAAATCAACTAACACTTTCTTCAGCCTGTCGCACACGGATGGGGCATCCATGCTCGGTAGCTTGTCCTTTAAATTATTCGGAGTTATTGGGCTTGGCATTTCTTTTCCTTGTTTCTACTTAATTGTGTAGTTGTCATAAAATAAACTACCTGTACTTTCGTACCATGTCTGTATGGCAGACGGATTTAAAAACGGCTGCTCTGGCGGGCTACTGCGGTCTCTCCACAAAAAGTGCAGATGT
>Ga0098054_1000688_pt1 | contig 19323 bp, 33 predicted proteins | sample 16_taG_FD_75048 | JGI IMG/M metagenome (GOLD analysis project Ga0098054, IMG submission 75048) | Marine viral communities from the Subarctic Pacific Ocean - 16_ETSP_OMZ_AT15313 metaG | ecosystem: Environmental > Aquatic > Marine > Oceanic | place: Pacific Ocean | collected 2015-01-18
ACAGAGACGAAGCAAAAGAAAGCTACGACAAAGGTGAGGCAGGGTCGCCAGACGGGTTTCATTGTTACTCCGAGGCGAGAAAGTGCGAGGAGTGTGCAGATGGACTGTAGTTATTCCCCTTTACTTTGGTATTATTCCCCTTTACTATATATGGGTAAGTAATAATTAAAAGGTGAAAATTATGAGAACATTCTTTGAAGACGCACAGGACGAAAACCTGACCATTAATTACAACGGAAAGGATATCCCTCTTGCTTATTGGAACTTAGTAAGAACGAAAGCGGATCTATCCCTTTGGTGTAAGTTTGGAATGGTGCCACACAGGCATTGGAAAATATCGGACGTCAAAAAATACTTTGATATAAAGGGTACAAGGGCAAACCTCTACGACCGCTTTATAGAAAAGTATGGTCGATTTTTAGGGGAACAGTCATGAGCACACGAGCAATATATAAGTTTGGCGGTGAAACGCAAGAAGCCCCAGTTGATGTCTATAAACATCATGACGGATACCCCTCGGGTGCTGTGTTGTGGATAAGGAAGGCTAATAAACAAGCAGCACATTTGCTTCAAGACTATCCTGCGTCACCCCTCACTAGAAGAGACGCCATGATTATCGGTTTTTTAACTCATAACACAGGTCATCGATTAATTAGTGAAGAAAAACTACACGGGGACATAGAGTACGTTTATGAAATACAGAACTACGGTAATTTAGAAAATGAAATTAAAGCCTACTATATCGACCACGATTGGGAAAACAATACGAGCGTTAAGAAACTAATCTTTACAGGATCCCTCGACGAAATGGAAGAGTGGTCAAAAGGGGTAGAAAAATGGGCTACGGGATGAAACTACTAGGAATAATTATCTTTTTAGCAGGAATGTTTATGTTTAGTAGTGGGCTAGTGTTCTTAGACCTAGCCTCTATGGTGCTCAAAAAAGACCTCTATACCCTAGATGTATTGGGCTTCTTTAATAATATGTTTTCGCTAGACCCCACCGCAGCAACGGCTCAAGTAGTCCTCAGTGGGCTATTTATACTAATGGGCTGTTTTATTTGCTTTGCGGGAAGCGTTTTAATGAGGAATAGGTATGAATGAAATACTAATAGAAATTTTAAGAATCATTGGAATAATTATTTGCTTTGGCATACCTGCTTATGCATTGTTATATTTTGATGATCCAGAATTTTAGGGAGACAATAATGAATAAAAAAACACCACTACTGCTTTGTGTTATAGGTACAACACTCTTGTCTTGGGGTGCGGTGAACTTTGAATACGGGGGAATCGACTCAACTACTCTTGCTATAGCTATTGCCACCAGCATGGCGCTTGGTATATACATACTTATTTGTGGGATTTATGGCTTATTTAACAAAAAATCAAAAGAGGGAGAAAAACCAATGGCTAAAAAGAAAGCTAACTCAATGAAAGACGAACAAGATGCAGTCTTGAGCGTTGACCTGATGAAACGAGAAAAAGAACTAGAAACCAGACGCAAGGAACTTGAGTCTTTATTGGCGGAAGTTAGTAAAGAAGAAAAAGCGGTTGAAAAACGACTTATTGAAAAAGGTTGGGTTCATAAGGATGGTTCTTGGGGCATAGAATGAATATTTCTTTCACTAATGTTTGGCACATACTTTTATATCTATTGCTAGGCATTGTGTTCTTGCCACTTTATTTTTGTGCGTTTTTAATTGATAAGATATTAGGGATTGAAGAAGAGGGAGAATAATGGAACTATATAAAGGAAAAGCTAAAGGATTCCCCATGTATATTAGAAGGTGGGACGAGCCTGAGATACGTGAGTTTGATGGAGAAGAGGTCGAAGGAAGACCGACTCGGGCGTTTGGTACTTCGGAATTCACCTACGCAGGAAAGGTATATAAACCAGAGCCTTGGGCAACGCGGTGGGAAGTTGAAGATCTTAAAAACTATTTAGAACAATGGCTAAAAGTAGAGTTCACGTTTTGTTTGTGTGGTCTCTATGAACATTCCTGGGACAGTATACCTCATCATTCGGACACTGTGCCTACGCTTGATGATATTGTAGTTGGCGTGTCTTTTGGCGCACCTAGAATTTTAGAATGGCACCAGTATAAATACGACATCAAAAAAGAAACCAACACCAGTAAAATAGAGGCATTGGCAATTAATAATCAGGAGGTCACTAGAATCAATTATTTATTGGAAGATGGAGACGTTTACATGTTCGACGGGCATAGCCAAATGTTCACGACTCATTCGATCCCTGCCCTAGAGGGAACAGGTGCTAGAGTTAGCCTAACCTTTAGAACTGGCGTCTAGTTAATCCTTTTAGAACTCCTTTACTTTCTAACCCTTGTAGGCTATCCTATATGGGTAATTAAATAATAAAAGGTGAAAATTATGGAAACAGTACAAGCATTGCTAATAGACCCTAAGAACCAGGAGGTAGTTAGGATAGAGCTTTCGAAGAGGTCAAACTACAAAGAATGGAAAAGGCTTATAGGGATCAACAGTCCACTAGATATAGTGCAACTTGAACGGTTCGCAGGTCCCGACCAAGAAATAGTTACGGGCTTAATTGTTGATGACGAAGGGCTACTTAAAGAAAACAACTATTACTTTAAGCCTGAACAATATCACTCACCGCTCGCTGGAACTGCGTTATTAGTATCGTGGGACGACGAGTGTGAAGAGGGAAACCTTGTAGACTTGGTTATTCCTTCGGGAGGAATGATGTGGTTGCCTGAAGACTTTAAGATAGAGCCACAAGAATTTACCTACATAGACACTACTGATCAGGAGAAGTTAAATTGAAAACTTACGATATTGTATTACTACGGGGGGATGGTGAAGAAGAATATTTACTCGGTAGGGGTACTTTAGAAGAAGGACAAAAGCTGCTAGAGAAACTAGACGTACAGTTTTTAGATTGGTTTAACAACGATAAAACGTACTTTGATCTACCTAAACCCTATAACAAAGTTCCTATAAGTATTTATACAGGGAGCGATATCCTTGCTCATGCCCACGATGAAGAGTATATTTACGCTCCGCACAAGGGGTGGAAGTCTAAGTGATGTACTTTAGGATCAGGCTTTTCGGTTTTATAATATATAGGTAATAAATAATAAAAAGGTGAACTAAATGAACGAAGATATAGCTGAATGGAAATCAATAGGTAAGGGTGCTGATATTTGTACCAATGACCCGTCTATTCTTGAGGTCATAGACAATAAAGAAGAAGAGTACTTGTTTTATGAATGTCTTAAACCTTTAACTTGGTTGACCCCAACCTATGAAGGAAGAGTTAGTCGTGTTGAACCTAGTGGGGAAATAACCCAAACATACAAGACCGAGAGTGAAAAGTATAGTTATATACTAATACAACACTTTAACGACGATTATGAGTTACTCAACGATGTCCTATTAAGGTTTGAACTGCCTGAGGAGGGTAAGTAATGAACGAACAAGAATATCATGAAAAATACCCCTTTCAAGAGGCTACTAGCGAAGACTATGATAAGGAACTAACAACTCAAATAACCTTTAGATATCCCGAAGTATTAAGGAAACGCATGATGGGAGAGTATCTGGAGTTTCAACACGACGAAGAAAGTACCTACGTTGAAACCTCTGGGGAATGGTCTAATGCGGGTATGTTCGTTGCTCGCGGTAAACGGTATTCAGACATGGAACTATATACGTCTGCCGTGGCGTTCTTTGAGCTTCAAATTAATGATCTGTAAGTAAACCTGTTCACGCCCCTTTACTTTTCTTGTAAAGGGGCGTTGTTGTTTTTAAACAACTCATTTTGGTCTATCTTTTGGCTGGGGCAATAGGGTAGGGTTCCTGGAAGCCCCTGTTGTTAGTGGGCTATTTGGCTATTAGTGTTGGAGAGTGGGAGATTAGTTTTTAAAAATGAAATCAAATCGTGTTTTAGCCAATAAGGCAATAGTGCTTGAGGTAAGTATATGATATACAAGAGGAAAGGTTATATTGGCTGGGCTTATTGGCTGAGTATTGGCTTAGAGCAGCCAATATAATTGGGTGTATTTTGGGTGTGTTTGTTAAGATGACGTGGTAATAGTCTCATGGTTCTGGAACCTCTGTATCCACTGTTGTAGGCTATAGTTGTTTTGTCTCTTGGAGCATGGTTCTCCTCTAAGATTCTTCGGCTCCGCGTCCCAAGAGCCAAGAATCTCGTACAAGATCGATAAACAAGAAGAAAAAGAACACGAACCATTGCTCTTCTTCTTGTTCTTGCTCCTTGTTCTTCTTCTTGTTCCCGTACGCACGGGCTTTTGCTCTTGTTTATGTTCTTTATATTCTTTTAGAAAGGGCTTTACTTTCTAGTAGTAAAGGGGTACACTATCTTTACTACCTAATAATAAGTAGCAATTAAATTTAAAAGGTGAACAAATGCCTAAATTAAATAAAGCTGAAAAAACCGCAGTTAAGAAGGTCAAAGCCCAAGCTTCTACTAAAGTAGAAGTCAAGGGAATGGGTGGCTACCTTGCTGCCGCTACTATAGTGGCAACAGGGAAGCAACCAAGAGCCAAGCACAACCAAGAATGGGTTGATGCTTTTGATGGTCTCACCATTGGGGATTTTATAGCTATTAAGAATAGCGATAAGATGCTCGGTGGGTTTCAACGAGACACTTCGGCTCTTCGTTATATGGTCAAGTACGGTTATATAACAATCGGGTAATCCCAGAATCCCCCTTGCTCAGGCAAGGGGGATTTTCTCTAACCGATAATCCCCAAGAACAAGAACATGAACCAAGATTCTTCTTCTTGTTGTTCAGTATAAGCATAACAACAAGAAGAACATGAACTCACGCTCGTAATGATCCACTAGTTCTTCCCTTTACTTTTTACTACTATAGTAGGGTAATAATTAATATAAGGTGAAATTATGGTTAATGGAAGAATAATAGTTGGTAGTAAAACAGAGGTTCCTGGTTCTCGTAAAATGTATTCGTGGCATGACGAATGGGTAGAGTCTTACGACATTGATTACGACGGAGCAATTGACAAGGAAGTTGCGGAACGTATTATCGCTGCCTTTAAAAAGAGTAGCGAACACATAGCCAAGGATCGACACGGGTACGGAGCGTTGAGGTGGCAAGGTGCTGACCGAGAAATAACAGTGACGAGTGATAAAAAGCTCGCTGTGAAAAGGATAATCTGCCTGACTGATTAATCCCCCGTGGCTCATGGTTCTGGTTTACCTTACAGAACCATGAGTCGTTCTCTAAGATAAAGATAAAGATAAACAAAACGAAACCCGAACTCATACTCTTGTTCATGCTCATGTTCATGTTGTTCACACACATGTGTATATACGCGCCTACGGGCTACGCGGGTAACGCGGGTATAAAAATAAACCCCTTTACTTACCCGTTAAATTAATATACCGTATAGGTAGTTATTAAATAATTAAGTTTAATAACGTAAATAAAGGTAAATAAAAATGGTTAATAAAACTAAAGGTACTAACGCTAACCTTACCGCTAATAGCGTAACTATAAACGGGGTAGCTTACCCCTTAACCGCTACTATAACGGCTACTAATACGGGGCGCTTAAACCCTAAAAACGCCTATATAGTTAATAGCGTTTATAACGGGGCTACGGTAGCTAATATTACCCGCCCTAAAGCTAACCCTAGCGCTAAAGTAAATAGCGCGTTAAGTAACGCTAACCTAGCTAAAAATAATATTAGCTTAGGTAGTAGCGCTAGTACGGTTTTAAGCCGTACGGGCTTAGGGTATTTTTTAAAGGCGGGTAATATAACTATTAGCTAACCTTTAAACCCTAGCGCTAAGCCCCGTAGCTAATACCTACGGGGCTTAGTTTTTATAGCCCCGTAGGGTAGTAAAGGGGTATAAAAGTAAAGGCGTTAAAACGCCTATAATTAAGCCGTAGGGGTAGCCCCGCCCCCCTTTATAGCATAACCCTTAAGCTATAGCTAAAGGGTAAGATTTGGAGAGGCATTGTCCATGGATATTGGATTTTGCATGTTTTGCTTTACTTCTTAGTTAAAATAAGCAAAAATATTTCTTGCAAAATTTTTAGGAGAAAAATTATGGCAATCGGACTAAGCAGTTGGTTTAAAAAAACTTTTCTCGGTTATGAGGAAAAAACTGTTCGCAACCGCACAAAAAAGGGAAGATTCGTAGCAGACGACCCTAACACAAAAAACATTAACGAAGCCTATAAAACTGTCATCAGACCCACAGCTACACCTAAGCAGAAGAAATGAAGCTCACTCTAGCAGTAGGCGCAGGGCTATTAGTATCGCTCTCGGTGAACGCTATTTTATGGACTTTTTTAGATAAAGCAAAAATAGAACTACAAACCGCCATCAATAATCAAGCCGTCCTTGAACGAACCATTCAGGAACAAAACGAGCAGATTGTAAAAGCGCTGGAACAAGCCAAAAAGACCGCGCAACAGATTCAAAGTCTCAATAACCAATACACTCAAAGTCAAGCGCAAGTGACTAAGTTAAGGAATAAATTCGCTAATTTTAATTTGGAAGGCATGGCGCTGACCGAACCAGCCGTTTTAGAAGGTAAAGTAAACCGAGCTTCTGCTAGAGTAGTAGAAAATTTAAACACAATAACAAACCCAGACCAATTTGATGAAAAAGTTACTAATAATACTCCCGTTAATTAGCGGTTGCTCTAGTTTTAGCCTATTCGACACTAATGAACCGCAAGTTAAGCCTGTGGAAGTGGTTACGGTAGCTAAAAGACCTCCCGTTTATCACCCTCCCCTCCCAGAAGCCATTAATTCGGCTCCAATTGAGTGGAAAATACTTTCCCCCGATGTTATGCAATCGTATTTAGCTGCGGTAGAAGCTGGAGAAGAGCCCAGAATAGCGTATTATGGGCTAACCAGCCAAGGTCACGAGAATTTAAGCATGACAATGGGCGAAATTACCCGATATATAGAGCAAATTCTTCATATAGTAGGCTATTACAAGGAATTAGACGAAGATGACGAAGAAAAACAAGAATAAACTCACTCCTCGACAAGAAAAATTCGCCCAAAACGTGGCAAAAGGCTTATCCAAGACGCAAGCAGCAATCGAAGCGGGATATTCCCCTAAAAACGCTCAAAAAGCGGGTACAGCCCTAGCCAGCGATCAAAATCCTAAAATAAAGAACCGAATTCAAGCCCTACAAGACCGTGCAGCGGATTTAGTGAGCGTAAATCTAGGAACACACCTCAACGACCTCAAAGATATACGGGATGGAGCGGTTGACGCGGGAGTTTGGTCGGCAGCAGTGGCAGCAGAGGTGGCAAGAGGCAAAGCAGCGGGACTATACGTCAAAAAGAGCGAATTAACCATCAATAAAGTCGAAATGATGACTAAAGAGGAAATTCTCGTCAGAATGAACGAACTTTACTACGAATCGGGCGGAGTATTACCCAAAGGCGAAATAATTGACGTCCAAATAGAAGATCACGATGGATAGCCACCTTAATCCGTTAATTAGTAAAATTAGGGCAGATAAAGACCGATTAAAGAGTAAAGTACACTTTATTTGGCTTATTGGGAGTTTTGCTAAGGGTACGGCTACCCCTCAAAGCGATACTGACCTATTAATAGTGCAATACGAAGATAATCTAGAGGATTGGAAGGCTGAACTAAGAAAAACCTTCCCTAACATCAAATTACAAACTCACCAGCTTTTATATAAAAAATGGAAGAAAATTAAGGCAAAACAATCTCGATTCTATCAAGGAGTCGTAGAAGAAAAAGACCACATAGAGATTATATGAATGACCATTGAAAAGCCACTATACACAGAAGAAAAAGAAAAATTTCCGATATCTGTAGTAACTTCTATCCTAGAAGACAATAAAAACAAAAATTTTGTAGATAGAATCCTAAATCCAGAAAAATACAAACCATATCCAGTTGGAGAAGACAAACTTCCATACTCACACAGAATGGTCACTTTTGGAGCATTAGACGACTCTACTCCTGGGATGGTTCTACCTATGGTCGTTTGGGATCCAGAAAAAGGCTACCATAAGTTTGAGAACCCACAAGAAGCACTAGAATATGCTGTAGAGAAGGGCGAGTATATTCGTTTCAGAAACCACACGGAAGCAGCAAAGTTTGAAAATTCTTGGAAACAGTATTGGGAAGAAAATGAATAAAGACCTCAATAACCTTCCCGAAGATACATTAAAAGAGTATTACGAACTTACCGAACGGTTTAAAGAGTTAAGCGAAGTTGAACAAGCACAACAAGAATTTTTAACCTTTGTTAAAAGCCAATGGCCAAGCTTCATTCAAGGTCATCACCATAAAATAGTGGCAGACGCCTTTAACCGCATAGCCGACGGTACTTTAAAACGGCTTATTATCAATATGCCCCCAAGACACACGAAAAGTGAGTTTGCGAGCTTTTTGCTTCCTGCTTATTTGATTGGGCGTAATCCTGCGCTTAAAATTATACAAGCAACTCATACCTCAGACCTTGCAGTGCGTTTTGGTCGTAAAGTGAGGGATTTAATACAATCCGATATTTATAAGCGTATTTTCCCCGATACCGTACTAAACCCAGACTCAAAAGCAGCAGGAAAGTGGGAAACCATGGCAGAAAACCAACCCACGATACGCGGAGAATATTACGCGGTAGGTACGGGAGGCGCGATCGCGGGACGGGGTGCGGATCTATTTATTATTGACGATCCTCACTCAGAGCAAGATGCAATGTCTAAAGTAGCCCTAGATGACGCTTACGAGTGGTATACTTCTGGACCACGGCAAAGGCTCCAACCTGGAGGGGCTATAGTTATTGTTATGACGCGATGGTCAGTTAAAGACCTAACAGGGCGATTAATTAAGGATATGGCTCGCGGTTCTCAAAATGATCAATGGGAAGTCATAGAACTCCCCGCTATATTGCCCAGTGGGGATGCTGTATGGCCAGAGTACTGGAAAGTTGAAGAATTAGAAGGAATTAAAGCAGCATTGGGTAATGGACCGAAATGGTTTGCTCAATATATGCAATCACCGTCTTCAGAAGAAGGTGCGCTAATTAAACGGGAATGGTGGAAGGAATGGCCAACAACCAAGCCACCCGAGTGTGAATACATTATACAAAGCTACGATACCGCATTTTTAAAGTCAGAAACCGCTGACTATTCAGCAATCACAACGTGGGGAGTATTTTACCCGCACGGACGTATAGGCGAAGATTTTTACCAAGGAGACGTTGCTCATCTCATACTACTGGACTCTGTGAAACAGAGGCTTGAGTTTCCTGAATTAAAACGCAAAGCACTAGAACTTTATGAACATTGGGACCCAGACACCGTTATTATTGAGGCTAAGGGGAGCGGTACGCCTTTAACCCAAGAATTAAGAAAAATTGGCATTCCTGTGCAAAACTTTACTCCCAGCAAAGGCGCAGACAAAGTAGCCCGAGTAAACGCATGTACGCCCTTATTTGAGTCGGGTATGGTCTGGAAACCCGACACACATTGGGCAACGGAAGTTATTGAAGAGTGTGCAGCCTTTCCCAACGGAGACCACGACGATTTAGTTGACTCCATGTCTCAGGCTGTTTTACGTTTTCGTCAGGGAGGTTTTGTACAATTAGCTTCCGATTACGAAGACTCCTTTGATGGATACAGACATAAACAGATGGTTTATTATTAGATGAAGAAAAAACTGACCGTAGGTATGGCTACCTACGACGACTATGAAGGGGTATTTTGGACGGTTCAAGCACTGCGCATGTATCATGCGGAAGTAATGGATCAAGTAGAAATTATCGTTATAGACAATAATCCCGACAGTGAACACGGTAAAGAGGTAAGGCGCTTTTTTGAAGGCTACGACACAGATTCAGGGCTTTTTACTCAGGGCAATGTTCCTAATGGACGCTATATTCCTTTTACGGAATATCAGAGTGCTTTTGTTAAGGGACGCGTATTTGAAGAAGCGCAAACCGACTTTGTTTTATGTATAGACTGTCATGTCTTTTTGGTTCCAGGCGCTTTAGAGAAACTGATTAGTTATTATGAGGCGTTCCCTAAAACTAAAGACCTAATACAAGGTCCACTAATTCACGACAATTTAGTCGATCACTTTACTCATTTAGAGCCTGAATGGAACGATCAATTCTTCGGTAATTGGGGCTGTGCACATGAACTTATGGCGAAAGGCGATCCTTTTGAAATTCCAATGAATGGTTGCGGTCTATTTTCTTGTGTAAAAGAAAATTGGGTTGGCTTTAACTCTGCTTTCAGAGGCTTTGGGGGAGAAGAGTGGTATATACAAGAGAAGTTTAGAAAGCACGGAGGAAAGGTGCTTTGTTTACCCTTTCTACAATGGATGCATCGATTTCAGAGGATGGATCAGCCTGAATATACTGCTAATATGTATGACCGAATTAGAAACTTTATTATAGGTTGGATGGAATTATATGAAAATAAAGAACATGCAGCTATTCAGTCTATAATAGATAACTACACAAAGTACGGGTACTCTGAGGAAAAGATTAGAAAACTACTAGACTCGTTCCCAGATAACTATTTGTAATAATGAAAAGATATGATAGAGTAGATTTCCATGGCGATTGATAAACAGCTTCCAGTAATGAACGGAGAAGTCCCACTTGCTGGCGACCCGCTTCCCGTAGAGATAGAACTTGAACTAGCAGACGGTGAAGAAATGGTTCAAGAGGAGATGGTTCAGCCTCCTCAATTCAATGAAAATTTAGCAGAAGTATTGGACGAAACAGTACTTAGCCCGTTAGCGAGTGAATTGGTTGGTCTTTATGAAGAAGATAAAGAGTCTCGCCAAGAGTGGTATGAAGCCTTTAGTAAAGGGCTAGATCTTTTAGGCATTAAAAGCGAAGAACGTACACAACCGTTCCAAGGAGCGAGTGGTGTAGACCACCCTATATTGTCAGAAGCCGTAACTCAGTTTCAAGCTCAAGCCTATAAAGAACTGTTACCTCCAGGTGGACCAGTACAGGTACAGGTAGTTGGTGCACATAATCCTGAAATCGTAGCACAGTCTACTCGGGTTAAAGAATTTATGAACTACCAGATCACCCATGTGATGGAAGAATACGACCCTGAGATGGATTCTATGCTTTTTTACTTACCTCTTTCTGGAAGCGCTTTTAAGAAAGTTTATTTTGATATGATGCTGGATCGAGCTGTGAGTGAATTTGTTAAAGCGGAAGACCTAGTAGTTAGTTATTCTACAACTGATTTGTCTACTTCACCTCGCGTTACACATGTAATGAACATGACTAAAAACGACCTATTAAAGATGCAGATTAATGGCACGTACATAGATGTAGATTTAATGCAGAACCCTGGAGCAGTGGTTCCGAATGATGTTCAGGAAAAAATGGAGGAGCTTGAGGGGCTTAGTGCAACATATGCTGAAAACAATGAGCTTTATACGATTTTAGAAATGCACGTTGATTTGAGATTAACCGAAATAGAAGACCATGGTTTTGCTTGTCCGTATATTGTAACCATCTGTGAAGACATGAACCAAATACTCGCTATTCGTCGTAATTGGGTTGAGGGCGACCCCTTGTATAAGAAAACGGACTATTTTGTCCAATACAAGTTTCTTCCAGGACTAGGGTTTTATGGTTTTGGACTTATACACATGATCGGCGGTTTAACTAAGTCGGTAACTGCTATATTAAGACAACTTATTGATGCTGGTACTTTAGCTAACCTCCCCGCAGGGTTTAAGGCTCGCGGTATGCGTATCCAAGGCGAAGACGAACCACTGCAGCCTGGAGAATTTAGAGACGTTGATGTGGCAGGAGCTACGATTAAAGATTCCCTATTACCACTACCCTATAAAGAACCCTCTGCTGTTTTGTCACAACTTTTAGGTGTTTTGGTTGATTCGGGCAGAAGGTTCGCCAGTATTGCTGATATGCAAGTAGGGGACATAGGCAGCCAACAATTGCCTGTAGGTACGACAATAGCTATGCTAGAAAGGGGAACAAAGGTGATGTCGGCTATACATAAACGCTTACATTTTGCCCAGAAGAAAGAATTTAGACTACTTTCTGACCTCTACGCTAAATACCTACCGCCAGAATACCCGTATATGACGGAGGGCGGTCAACAGGTTGTTATGGCACAGGACTTTGATGAACGTGTTGACGTTTTGCCGATAAGTGATCCAAATATTTTTTCAATGGCTCAGCGAGTACTGATCGCTCAACAACAATTACAGATGGCTCAAGCTGCACCAGAAATACATAATATGCAAGAAGCATATAGAAGAATGTACGAAGCACTTGAAATTAAAAATCCACAGACTTTGTTTAAACAACAACAAGAAGTTCCGCCAAGAGATCCGATAAGTGAACAACAAGCAGCAATGATGGGACAACCTATTAAAGCATTTGATTGGCAAGACCATGAAGCATACATTGAGTCACACTCGGCATTTGTACAAAACCCAATGGCACAACAAAATGAGATGGTTGTTCAGATGATTAGTTCTAATATACAAGAACATCAGTCTATGAAATATCGCCTAGAAATCGAAGAAGCCATGGGTCAACCACTCCCACCATTAGAGCAACTACAGCAAATGCCTCCTGAACAAGCACAACAAGTAATGAATGAAATTGCTCAGAAAGCAACACAAGCCACAGCAGAAGTTACTGGTAGGGCTCAGGCTGTTGCCGAAGCAGAAGAACGAGCTAAGATGGATCCAATAATCGAACTACAAAAGGCTGAAATAAGGCAACGAGCAGTAGCAGCAGACCAGAAGGCAGAAGTTGATAGGGAGAAAATTGAGTCTCAAGAAGCTGTTGCTGAAATGAAGATTGCTGCAGAAAGGGAAAAGAATGTTCAGTCAGCCATACTTGAAGCAGACAGAACATACGCAGATATTTTAAACACTGTCCGAGAGGCAGACGAAAGAACTAGAGGAGTATGATATGGCTAAGAAGTCTAAACTTTATCCTGGACCAAAAAAGAATCCTGTCAAGCTAAATACAGATGGTGGCGGCAAGATAAAATCGGTTAAGGGGAAGGTTAAGGGTGGTGGTGCTGCCACCAAAGGACTTAGCTTTATTCAATGGGTTAAAGAATAGCCCATGGATTGGATAACAGCGACTGAGTTTCTATTAAAGCAGTGTCGTAAACGACAAGAAGAATTAAAAAACACTCTTGTTGGTGGTGGTGTTGCAGACTACACACAATACCAACGCCTAATAGGTGAGATAGCGGGACTAAACTTTATTGAAAATGAAATAATTGGACTACATAAGAGGATAGATACACCAGATGAAGAATGAAGCGCAAAAACCTAAGAAGGAGATCCCTCCTTTTGTTTCTAATTTTGGTTCTGAAGAAGCAGAACCACACCCAACTAATTTTACACCAGATGACCTAAAGAACGACGATAAATTGTCTCAAAAACTACCTAGACCAACAGGTTATCGAATGCTAATTTTACCTTTTGCCCCTGCCGAGAAGACAAAAGGTGGAATCTATCTGGCTAAACAAACTGTAGAACGGGAGCGTCTAACTACAGTGGTGGGCTATGTTGTAGCTCTTGGACCAGATGCCTATAAAGACCTGAACAAGTTTCCTGAAGGAGCTTGGTGCGAAGAAGGTGATTGGGTTATTTTTGGACGCTACGCAGGAGCCCGTATCCAAATTGATGGAGGGGACTTGCGCCTTTTAAACGACGATGAAATTTTAGCACTAATAGACGACCCCGAAGACATCCTTGGGGGATAATACTTTACTCTTGTTAAAATTCACGCTAAACTCAAATAATTCATGGAGGAGACCATGCCAGAAGATACTGAAAATTTAGAAAAAGAAATACAACTTCCAAACGAAGAAGAACAAGAAGTAAAGGAAGTAGAACTAGAAACTTCTTCTCAAGACGAACACGAACAAGAAGTTGAACAGTACAGCGATAAAGTACAGAAAAGAATCGATAAACTTACCTATAATCAACGTGAAGCAGAAAGACAAAGAGACGAAGCACTTCGGGTAGCTCAAGCCTTAAAAGATAAGGTTCAAGAATTTGAAAACAATGCTGAAAAAGACAAAGAAGCGCTTTTTAAAGAGTATAATGCTCGTGTTGCTAATGATTTAGAAATAGCTAAAGAAAAATATAAAGCAGCTGCGTATGAAGGGGATTTAGATAAATCTCTGAACGCTCAACAAGATATTGCTAAACTAGCTGTTGAACAAGAAACACTAGCTCGTCATAAAAAACAAAAAGAAAATAAACAAGCTAACGGTCAAACTAACGGTCAAGCGAGTCCTCCACCAATCGACCCAAGAGCAACGGCTTGGGCACAAAAAGAAGAAAATTCTTGGTTTGGAAGGGATCGGATCATGACTTCTGCAGCTTTTGAAATTGATAAAGAAATGCAAGAACAAGGCATAAATCCTACTGCTTCTGACTATTACGAGCAGTTAGATGAGCGAATTAAGGAAGCATTTCCACACAAATTTGAACAAGAGGAGTCTAAGGCTCCTCCTGTACAAGCAGTTGGACGAACTAGCGCTGGGGCTAACCCAACCACTAGAAAGTCCAGAAAAGTAAAACTCACAGCAAGTCAGCAAGCAATTGCTAAAAAACTTGGTGTGCCATTAGAAGAGTACGCAAAGTATGTCTAAATATAGGAGTATAATATGACAGATCGAAACTCCCGTTCTGCTGAAGTTCGAGAAAAAACTACTCGCAGAAAACCTTGGCAACCACCATCCAGTTTGGATGCACCTCAACCACCTCCAGGATATAAGTATCGCTGGATTCGTGAAAGCATTCTTGGGCAAGATGATAAGACGAATATGTCTAAACGTATTCGTGAAGGATTCGAGCCAGTTAGAGCTGAAGCTCACCCTGAGTTTCAAGGTCCAACAATTGAGGATGGAAAACACGCAGGTGTTATTGGAGTTGGTGGTTTAATTTTAGCCAAGATTGATGAGTCAATAGTGGATGAACGCAAAGAATATTTCCAAGAAATGACCGATGCGTCCATGCAAGCTGTTGATTCTGAATTAATGAGGGAAAGTAATCCCATTATGCCTATTGAAAAACCGAATCGTCAAACGAAAACGGAATTTGGTAGCAGACGGGATCTTTCTAAAGACTAACCTTTAACTAAATGGGTAATTAAACTATGGCAAATACTAATGATCCCAACGGGTTTACACCAGCATATCACTTGACTGGTGGAACTATTAGACCTGCCCAAATGAGAATCGCTAGTGCGACAAATGCTGCTATTTATAGTGGTGATGTTGTTAATCTATCAAGCGGTTATATCATTCAGGGTACGGCTACTGGTGCTCCTGTTGGCGTTTTTGCTGGCGTTTATTATGAGAAGTCGGACGGTTCTCCAGTGTTTGCAAAATATTGGACTGCTGATACGGCTACATTAGGAAGTGCGGATGCTAAGGCTTATGTATATAACGATCCTGACATCGTTTACGAAGCTCAGTTTACTGCTGGTACACCAGCTGTAAGTTTTATTGGCAATAAATACACTCTTTCAACAACTGCTGGTAGCACGTCTACTGGTCGTTCGGCTGAAGGTGTAACCGCTACAACATCTTCTGGTGTTGCTCTTTGTGTTGGCTTTGTGGATACACCAAGCAATTCAATCGCAGCATATGCTAGAGCATACTTCCGTTTCCCAACCAATCCATTTGAATAGGGAGAATAGGTAATGGCAATTAATCGAGCACAACTCGTTAAAGAACTTGTTCCAGGACTTAATGCTTTATTCGGATTAGAGTACTCAAGCTATGCTGATGAGCACACGATGATTTTCGACACTGAAAATTCTGATCGCGCTTATGAGGAAGAAGTGATGCTCTCTGGATTCGGGGAAGCAGCAGTTAAAGGCGAAGGTGCCGCAGTTAAGTATGACACTGCCCAAGAAACTTGGACAGCCCGTTATACTCATGATACTGTGGCTTTAGCCTTCTCCTTGACTGAAGAAGCAATGGAAGATAATCTCTATGATACCCTTTCTGCAAGATACACTCGTGCTCTTGCTCGTTCCATGCAACAAACAAAGCAGATTAAAGCTGCTAATGTGTTGAATAATGGATTCAGTAGTAGTTATCCAGGAGGAGACGGTAAAGAACTTTTCGCTACCGATCATACTTCTTTAACTGCTGGTGATCTTAAGAACGAACTAAGTACGGCTGCAGACCTTAATGAAACATCAATGGAGCAAGCACTAATTGATATTGCTGGCTTTAAAGATGAAAGAGGTCTGAAAGTTAATGCACAGGCACAAAGACTAATTTGTCCTCCTGCGTTACAGTTCATTGCAGATCGGTTGTTAAACACTCCAGGTCGGGTCGCAACTTCAGATAATGACATCAATGCAATTAGAAATATGGGAATGATCCCTGATGGCTATGCTGTTAATCATTATTTGACAGACACCGACGCTTGGTTTGTTAAGACAGATGTACCTAATGGTCTCAAGCACTTTGTTCGAACCGCAGTTTCCACTAACATGGAAGGCGATTTCGAAACAGGAAATGTTAGATATAAAGCAAGAGAAAGATACAGCTTCGGCTGGTCTGACTGGCGCGGTATTTTTGGCTCTCCTGGTGCATAACGCTATAGAGTATTAAAACGCAAGTAATATGGAACCTATGATGCGGGGGTTTCTCACTCAACCCGCATCGCTTTATCTAGGGATAACTTGTCCTACAGACTGACCTAGCAGACTCGCCAAGACGGTAGGACTTATTTTTTCGGGAGAAAAATTATGGCAAAATCAACCTTTTCAGGTCCAGTCAGATCACTCGCTGGTTTTATTTCCGCAGGAAATGCTGCTGTCGTTAGCCTAACAGCCGATACATCAATAACGGTGGCATCACACGCAGGAAAGATACTTCTTTGTAATGACGCAGACGGTAAGTTTACACTACCTTCTATAGTTACAACGGCTCCAGGTGAAGACACCGACCCTAACCAAACCAATAATTTAGGGGCTCAATTCATGTTTGTTGTTGTTACGGCAGCCACAGATATGGACATCTTAACTGATGGCACAGACAAGTTTGTTGGTGGTACTTATACTGGAGTCGATGATACAACAGGTAAAACCTTTATTTCTGGTGCAAGTAACGACGTTATAACCATGAACGGAAGTACCAAAGGCGGACTTGCAGGAAGCATCGTAAGATGTACTGCAATAGCTTCTGCTAAGTATGCAGTAGAAGGAATCATACTAGGTTCAGGAACTTTAGTAACTCCATTCGCTGACGCATAGGGGGTGACACATGGCTAATTCAGTCACAGGACCAACTAATCAATTAGATGGTGAGAAAAAGCTCATAGTCTATTGCTCAGTGTATTCTGATGGAAGTGCAAGTAGCACTACTCTAGTAGATGTTTCGGCATTAAATGCTTCAACATTGAACGGTGAATCTTGTGCCCATGTTTCTTTAAATAAAATCTGGTACACCTGTAGTGGTGCTCCAGATGCTCCTGCGTCTCTTGATTGGGACGCAACAACCGATGTCACTTTTCTAACATTGGCTTACGATAACTCGTTTGACTTTAGTGATATTGGTGGTTTAGAGAACACTGCTGCTTCGGGGTATTCAGGGGATGTACTTTTTGTTATTCCTTCTACTTCTGATGCAGGTAATGAATATACGGTTTGGTGCGAATTTTTGAAATACTACGAAGCTCCAGGATCCTAGATCATGGCAACTTCTGGTACTAAAACATTTGCCCTAGACACAGGTGAAGTAATAGAAGAGGCGTATGAACTTGCTGGGCTAGAGGCTCGGACAGGATATGATGCTGCAACTGCTCGTCGATCTTTAAACATTATGTTTGCAGATTGGTCGAACCGAGGCATTAATATCTGGACGATTGCTCAAGTTAGCCTAACACTAACTGAAAGCACAGCAAGTTATACGCTTAACGCTTATGACATCGATATTCTTGAGGCAGTTATCCGTAGAACAGTGAATGGAACCCAAACGGATTATCAGGTCAATAGGATCGGGCGAATGGAGTATTTGAATATTCCAAATAAAACTACAGAGGCGAGACCTACAGAGTTTTTTGTTGATAGACAAACGACTCCTGTTCTTAAACTTTGGCCAACTCCTGAAAACTCTACTGATATTTTTGTCAGCTATAGAATTCAACGCATTGACGACGCTTCTGCTTCTGCCCAAGACCAAGAAGTACCTAGTCGGTTTATACCACCAATGGTTTCAGGACTAGCTTATTATATAGCGCTTAAAAAGAACCCTGAACGAGTTCCTATGTTATTACAAATATACGAGCAAGACTTAAGAAGGGCACAAGATGAAGACAGAGGCAGAGCCAGTCTTCATTTAGTTCCGAGGGCTACTTACTAATGGCTTATGCTAAAGGTACACATTCATTAGCAATTTGCGATCGATGTGGTTGGTCTTACCCCTACCTTTCTATGAAGGTGGAGTGGAATAATTTAAAGGTTTGCCCTGAGTGTTATGAACCAAGACAACCACAAGATATTCCAGCTAAGCACACACAAGACCCTGAAACTTTATATCAGGCTAGACCAGAAGTACCTTTGCCTCAGGCGCAATTAGGTCTTGTAACTTCTGGGGCAGCTTCTCCAATGACAGACACTACAGCCGATACGATAGGAACATTTTTTACAGGACTTGAAGCAACTTCAGGTCTAGGGACATTAACGGTGACAACATGAGTTTTACATATTCAGGATTAAAAACAGCTATCCAAAATTATATGGATAATGACGAAACAACCTTTACAAACACTTTGGACACATTTATTAAGTTGTCCGAAGAGAAAATTTTAAAAATAGTTCAATTAGATGAATTTCGTAAAAATGTTACAGGAACAGCGAGTTCTGGTAATTCTTATTTAGCTAAACCCAGCGACTATTTAGACCCTTTAAGTTTAGCAGTGATTGATTCAGACAGTAATTATAACTATTTAAATCTAAAGCAGGTTACATGGGTAAGGGACTACACTCCTGCCACAGCAACAACAGGACTACCTAAATACTATTCTTCGTTTGATGAAGATACGTTTATGCTGGCACCAGCACCTAATGCTAACCTCACTTTTGAACTGCATTATGTTTATAGACCTGCTTCATTAACTGCTGCGGGAGACAGCGGAACAACTTGGTTATCTACAAATGCACCAGATGCATTACTCTATGGTGCGTTGGTAGAGGCGTCAATCTTTATGAAACAAGACCCAAATGATTTACAGTATTTTGAAACACGTTTTCAAGACGCTATACTTAAACTTAAAAACTTTAATGAAGG
>Ga0098054_1000689_pt1 | contig 19321 bp, 40 predicted proteins | sample 16_taG_FD_75048 | JGI IMG/M metagenome (GOLD analysis project Ga0098054, IMG submission 75048) | Marine viral communities from the Subarctic Pacific Ocean - 16_ETSP_OMZ_AT15313 metaG | ecosystem: Environmental > Aquatic > Marine > Oceanic | place: Pacific Ocean | collected 2015-01-18
CAAGAAAAAAAAAAAATACCACAAACAAAAAGAATTTTAGAAGATGTTTTTTGTATAAAGCCAAGCGGATTTAAAAATTCTATGCCTGTTGAAATTTGCGAAAGACATATAAATAGTTTTACAAATATAAACGAAATTGTTTATGACCCCTTTTTAGGAAGCGGAACTACTGCCGTTGCTTGTAAAAAAAATAATAGAAATTGGTTTGGTTCTGAAATTAAAAGCGAAATTGCAAGTATAATTGAAGAAAGATTAAAAAATGAAACTTGAAAATAGAATAAACATAGAAGAATTGGCAAGGCAAACATTAAAAAATATTTTATCTTCTAAAGGTATTATATATAGACACTATGAAAACAAATTTAAAAGCAAAGAATCCAATAGCGAAGAAATTACAAAATCCGCAATTCAAATTGAAAGTAGTAAAACCAAAGAAAGGGAAAGGAAGCTATGTTAGAAGCAATAATAATAATAGAAATAGTGATGTGGACTAGCTATTTAATATTTAATTAAAAAGTGAATAAAAAATGTTCACAATGTAAAGAAACCAAAAACGTTAAAAATTTTTGGTGGCGTAAAGACAACCAAAATTATAGAGCAAATTGTATAGAATGTTGCTCAAAACATAGAAAAAAATATTATAAAAAAAAAAAAAAAAGATTATTAGAGTGGCATAAAAAATATCGTTTAGACAATAGAGAAGAAATCATAAAAAAATCAAAAGAAAGCTATTATAAAAATGATGGGGCTAAACAAAGGAGAATATGGCGAAGTAAAAACCTATTAAGAGATAGAAAAAACAATAGACAATGGCAATTAAACAACCCTGAAAAAATTAAAGCAAGTAATAAAAAAAATTGGCAAAAAATTATTAATAATCCAATATTGCATGAAAAACATAAACTTTTATCAAGATTAAAAATGTCCACCCCTAAAGCAAAATTAAGACAAAGAAAAGCATCTAAAAGGCATTTTCTAGCAAATAAAGATTATTATTTAAAAAAGAATAGAAAGCATTACCTTAATAATAAATTATATTATAATTTAAAATCTTTACATAGAAGAAAGGAAATTTTAAAAAGGATTCCTAAATGGGCTAATTTAGAAAAAATTTTTGAAATATATAAAAATAGAAAAAAAGGGTATCATGTAGACCACATTATACCATTACAAGGTAAAAATGTTAGTGGGCTTCATGTAGAAAATAATTTACAATATTTAAAAGCAAAAGATAATTTAAGCAAAGGCAATAATTTTATCCCAAAATAAAAAAGTGTATAAATTAACTATTTAATATTTAATTAAATTCAATTACGGCATTAAAAGAAAACGAAATTCTTTCGTCTTTCTTGTTATCACTAAAGAATGGATAAACCGAATGTCTTAAATTAATTGGAAATAAATACCAATTTCTAACTTCCGGTTTTATTAAGTGTAGAGCATTATTAAATGTATTTTCGCTTCCCTCATTAAATTCAATATGTCCGTTAGTTCTATGATGTTCTTTTTCATGATTCATAGAATTTTGAATAACTTTAGGAATTTCTAAATATCCAACGCAACTTAAATGAGGTTCTTTTTGATTTCCACCAAACATCGTATGACTGTGCTGGGGGTTATAATCTCCGCTTATGCTTACAACATACCAAGCCGAATTAATAACAATTCTTGTTACTTTCTTATCTGGATAATGATGTTCTGTATATGTTTTAATAATAGGATCAAAAAAGTTTCCTTTCCATTTTAACATTATTTCCGGAGTTATTAAAAATTCGTTTTTTACATTCCCAACTAATTTTTTTCCAAAATCATAATCTTTTACTTTATCTTTATCGCTTCTAATTTGTTCTAAATCTTTTAAAAAGTCCGTCAATAATTCTAAAGGTAGTACGGCTTTTGCTATTGTAGAGCCAAACGGCTTAAACATTTCAAAATTTATTTTTTTTGTCATTATATATCGTATATATTATATAAATTTTTTAAAGGAATACTCCAACATTTAGGTCTATCTAAACCAAAATCGGTTAAATATTTATCTTCTAATTTAGAATAATAAGGAAACCAACCTTGAATTGTATATGTATGTTCGCCCTCATAAGTAACTAAAACATATTTTGCTTTCTTTTCTATTGGACGAATAATTAAACTATTATTATATTTTTTTTGTTGTGTTCTAATTTCTATATCATTACCAACATCAGCTTTATCGTATCTATTATAAGTGTCGCTATAACTACCATTAAAAAAAACATTTTTAGCTTTACAATAAGCAACTTCACCCATAGCCCCCAAAATTCCTAAAGATAATGTACGCTCCTCCGAACCTTTATAACCATGTCCGAATTTTTTTTTCATTTTAATATTTTCAACATATCTTTTATTAGCTACTTGCGAAGCCATCTCTATTTCGTATGGTTCTAATTTTATAATCAAACTTCGTTACCCCAACTATCCCAACCTGGAGCTTTCTGTCTAGCAAAGAGTTCAATTCTAGGTAAATCTCCGCAAAGATTAACTATATTAGTTCTTACAATGTCAGGTTTTCTTGAATGTTCTCTACGAATATCTATAACTAATTGTTTAACATTTTTAGAAAATCTTTTTGGTTTGCCTTTTGTAGCTAACAAACATATTTCAGGGTTTGCTCTTGACCAATATCCTAATCCCATAAAGAAATTATTGTTTGTTTTATTTTTTTTAACCCAAGTAAAGGCAATTGTTTTATATTTAAATCCCCAATTTTTAAGTAGTTTAAAAGATTTTTCCAAGAAAGGATCAGTAACCCACATAAACAAACAACAATCCACATCAGCAATATCATTAATATTAAAATCCAATAAATCGTTAAATTCCATGCAAGAATAATGTTTGGTAGCATTACGGTCTTCCCCTTTTTTAGAATAGCTTTTAAAGTACCAAGGTGGATCAGCATAAATAATTTTATACTTTTTTTTGATTGCTTTTAGTTCTTTCAATATTGTTTTCCTTTTCTTGTTTATCTTCATATTCTTTTGTTGATACACCTTGAAAATGTTTAAACCAACATTCAGCGCAATAATCTTTTCCGCTTTCAACAACATCAGCTTTCATATCACATTTAATACAAGTTTTCATATCACCGTAAATATTCATTTATCATTTTTTTAACTTTAGGATTTTTCTTTAATATAGGAATAAATTCTTCGCTTAATAAAGCAGTCTTTTCTTCGCCAATTTTATTTATATTAATTTTATTTATCCAACAAATTATATGCCAAATCTCATGGAATAAAGTTTTAGCCATCATTTCTTTTGATAAATTAGGATTGATTCGTAAAATTAAAGGATCAGGGTCAAATACAGCATGACAATCTCCGCAATTTTCCCATAAAACCTTGATTTTTTTGCTTTTATATTTGATGATTTTAAAAGCCATATCGAATCTTTAAGCATTTATTAAATAATTGCAATTAATTAATGTATTGATTTTTTACAAATTTTGTATTATCTTCCGAATCAATGCTTATAAAGATTGGCAAACAGTGGAAACATAGAAAGGTTGGGGGTTGCTTTACCGCTGATCATCTTTCTCCCTCTCAATTAACTAAAAGTCCAGACCAATGGTTTTACGACTATTGCGTACTAGATGAAAAGGATAGGAAAAAGCGACCCCCTAATATGCGAATGATTTTTGGTGGAATTATTGGAAGAGCTTTACAAGATATAATTGTCCATAAATTATCTATAAAAGAAGTTATGAAAGGAAAAAAAGATGTTGGAAAAACTGGCTAAAATGCAAACCGAATTAAGGAACTATCAACAACAACAAAAAAAACAAGATTCTTTAATTAGAGAAAGAGATGCTGAAATAACTAATTTAAGAATTAAATTAAGTAAATACGAAGATAAAGAAAATCAAAAGAATAAAAACCAAAGCTATATTCATAACAAAGCATTAAAAGATGTAGAACAAAAAAAACAAAATGAAGAAAGGAAAAACAAAGATGACAACCAAGACGGAAGTAAAAAATAAAGAAGAAAAAAGCAAAGGTGGTTTTAAAGAAAGGCGTTTAGAATGTATTAATAAATTAAGTGAAGTTAATACAGTTGATATTAAGGGTAAAAAATATTCTACAGTTGCAATAAGACATCAACATTTAATAAATTATTTTCCGGAATCTAAAATAGACGAACAATTAATTGATAGCCAAACAAACGATAGTTTTGTTACAACAAAAACTACTTTGTATATTGGCGACACACCTTACAGTGTAGGTCATGCAAGGGAAAGTTTTAATAGCTCCTTTATTAATAAAACTTCGGCAGTTGAAAATGCTTTTACATCAAGTTTAGGAAGATGTTTAGCAGCGTTTGGCTTACATGGTAGCGAATTTGCTTCTGCCGAAGAAGTTGCTAATGCTATTAACAATCAAACAACTAAAAAAGATTCAATTGAAATAGAAATAGAAAAACAAAGTACTGAAACAAAACTTAATAATTTGTATTCTAATTGGATAACTAAAAACGAAAAAATAGACGAACTATTTAAAACTAAACAAGAAAGCATAAAAACCAATGGAGGAAAAAATGCAAAATGGTAAATCAAAAGACTGGGTATTATTCCCATATGAAGCAAGTAACGAAAAAGCTATAAAGATAGATTTTTCAGGAAATACTTTATTAGCTAACGGAGAAAAAGGTACTATATTAGGTTCTAAAGGTACTTCAAAAGACGGCAATACAAAGTTTATAAGGATATTCGCCCAAGTAGGAGTTTTATTTAAAGGGGACGATAATAAATTTACCGGTAATCTTCATGCTCCGGAAGTTGCACCTAATAAAAAAAATCTTATTGGTTGGTTAAATGATAAATCGGAAAAACCAAACATAGCCGGTTATCAAAATGATCCGCAAGATAAACCACAAACTAAACCAAGCGAAAGTAATCTTGACTTTTAGTGAAAGTATTTTTTCTAATATTATTATTAGTAAAAAGTCCAAATGATATTATTTATGTCAAAGTACCTTTTGCTTATTCTTTAGAACCTATAACTTGTGAAGAAATTTATTATGAAAAAGTTAAACATAAATTTTTTGAAAATGATGGTTATTATGGTTTCTATAAAGGGTGGGTAGTAGGAGCTCATTATTGTATAGATGAAAAAGGAAATTATTATGATGGATATGAGGAAAAATTAGATTGGGAATTGGGACATGACTGACAATGTTAAAAATATAAATCAAATATCAAAAGAATTAGAAAAACTTTTGAAAGAAAAGCAAAGCGAATATGGTAATTTTAATTCTACAAGCTATGTATTTAAAGGTGTTTTAGAAAGTATTCTATCCGCTTTTAATGGAACTAAAGTACATTGTCCCAATAATATTTTTGGGCTTTGCATGATATTTGTAAAGTCATGGCGGTCAATTACTAATAAGAAATATAAAAAAGATACTTACGATGATATTAACGGATATAACGAATTAAATAGAAGTCTTAAAATGGAAGAAAACAATGGAAAATAAAGCACCAATGACTCCTTTAATGATGAAGCTATTGAATTTTATTAAAAAATATGCAAAAAAGAACAAATATTATCCAACTTATCAAGAGATGGCTGATGCATTAAATTTTAAAAGTAAAAATTCTGTAACAGTATTGATTAATAAATTGGAACAAAGAAAAGAAATAAAACGATTAAAAGGATATAGAAGAAATATAGAATTAAATGTTTAAAGTAGAAAAAAACACTTTGCAAGAATTAGTTGTTAATTTTAAAGAATTTTTTGTTGGGGCAACCATAGAGGAAGCTACGGAAAATGCTCATAAACAAAGAACACCTAAAGATGATGCTACTATAACAATAACTGACAGGCGTTTTCTTGGGTCAAATATAAAAATAGTCAGTGAAAAAACAGATGGCGATAAACCCCAAACAGATCAGGGACTTAAAAGCGAAGAAAGACAGGTGGGTAGACCGAATGAATAGACACAAGCAAATGATTCGTAAATACCAAAATAAATTGCCTGTAATAGCTCAAGAAATTCTTGATTTAGAACAAAAACAAGATAGCATTACAACTTAAATAAGCTATCTCTAACAAAAGTTGTATAAGGGACAAGGGGATTCTACGCTCAAAAGAAAGGAAACATGACAAAAACAAACACAGTACATTCAAATCTTGAATTATATAAAACAATCGGAAAAAAAATTAAAGAAGCAAGAAAGCATATGGATAGGAAGATAACTCCTATATCTCCTACTAGAAGATTACCTAAAAGGTTCGTAACGCAATCGGAATTGGCTAAAGCTATTAATGTAACATTCCAACAGATACAGAAATATGAAAAAGCTAGTAATAGAATTTCTATTGATAAACTTTTGGGAGTTGCAAATTATTTAAAAAAGCCGGTTGGTTATTTTATTCCGCAAATTCATAATGATATTCAATTTACTATTGAAAGCGTTAAGGTAGAAGAACAACCGGTAGGAGGCAGTTAATGTTTGTTCCGGTTCAAGACAAATTAAATAAATTAATTCCAGATCCTATTGAAATAGATTCATATAATTATTTTTGCGACATAGCCGAAAAAATGATTATTAATGGACATGAAGCCCACAAAACAATTCCAGGTTATCAAGATTGTAAGCCGGAAATAGAAACATATAAAGTATTTGATGGTATAGAAATTCCGGTTCATGGCTACGCAGATTTTAAAGGTAAAATTATAATAGAGGATAAATGTAAGTTTCCTAAAAGAGGAAGACCAAAGAAAGATGGAACTAGATCATGGCTAACGGCAAAGCTACCTGAAGCACCTACTAGCGACCACCTTTTGCAGACAGATTTTTACCATTACGCAACCGGCTTACCAATATATATTTGTTATATTAACGAAGATACTTTTAAAGTATTTAGTGCCGAAAATTACGAATTTCTTAAACCGGAAAGCATAATGTCAAGACTACCTAACTTTCTTCAAAGATGTAAAGTAAGACAAAATCTTTTAGGAATAAGCCATGATGTAAATATACTTAAAAATTACATTCAACCGGATTTCGAATCGTTTAAATGGAAAAATGATTTAGACCCTGATTACTTGAAAAATGCTATGAATTTCTGGAAAAGTTAATCTAAAAAAAATTTTCTTAAAAAATCAAAAAAGCGTTTTCTCAGTTTTTTTTTCCCTACTGCTATAATATTTATTTTTTGCCTTAATTCACTTTACTAGATTCTAGACGATTCCCAAAAAGTGCCTGTGGTATAATAGTTTATAAAAAAAATAAGGAGGGAAAAATGAGTTACGAATGGAAACACCCAAGCTACTATAAAGAACTAGCAAGGGAAAGAAAAGAGCTTGAAGAAAAAGAAAATTCTAAAACCAATAAAGAAGAAGAAAAGGGGGAAGAAGATGAATAAATTTGAAACTGCTGCTAATCCAACTATTGATAGAATAGCAAATCAATTTGGGATTGTAATAGAATGTTATGTAAATGATATTTACGAAGTTTGGGTTTATAGAAGAAAATCCGCAGACTTTGTTGTGCATAACCCATTATATAAAGGAAAATGTACTTATATATCTATTAAAAGAAAAGATAAAAAAGCAATCCATGATTGGAGACATTTTCAACAAATAAAAAATCAATTAGTAGGAGAAGAAGTTGAAGCTATAGAGATGTATCCTGCCGAATCTAGGTTACATGATTCTGTAAATCAATATCATTTATTCTGTTTACCAAAAGGAACTTCATTAAAGTTTGGTTGGCAAGATAGGTGCGTTGATTATACGCCTAAAGAGGGTGGATATAATAAACCAGGTCAAAGGGGATTATAATTATATTGGGCGGTTAGAAATAATCGCCCTACCAACTAAATTTAGAAGATTCGTTTTCGTAAGTTTTATCTTCGTCAGAATTTTTCATGCAAAGATAATGAGCATGACCGCTCTTATAAAAAGAAACAAAAGAATCAGTATTTATAATATTTTTTTTACAATATCTGCATTTCCCCACATCTATTGCTAATTGTACTTTGACTTTTTTCTTACCCACCGACTATCCCAGCTTTTCAATGAAAGCTACACCTAAATCCATTCTTTGTAACCAGATTTATCTTTAATCAAATTTTGCTTACGATTATCCGAACTTTTAAAAGAACAATGAATCCAACCAGAATTTTTATCGGATTCATCATAGTATTCTAAAATAAGCTGATCGTAGTCAAAATTATTTTTGATATGGGAAGCAACCTCTTTATTGTCATAACCAGGTATCTCAAAGTCTGCAGCTTCTCCTTTACAATGTTGGCTTGTAGGTTTTGAACCAATTAATGTAGCTAGTTTTTCAGAACGAAAACCTGAAGTTACTTTTATTGGCGATTGGTAATAGTCCCTTAAAGGTTGAAGAACATTTTCGCATAAACCTTTAAGATTTTCTATTTGTGATTCGTTTGGAGTGTTATCTAAATTATTACGCAAAGCAGTTTGGCTTTGTATCATTTCGTCCAAAGAAAAATTATTTGTTAGTGTTGTCATTTCTGAAATATTTATAATCAAATTCAACGGCTTTCCAGCCATCTTTTTTTTTAAGTTTGCTTCTCTTACCATAATCTTCGGCTTCTTTCAAAGTAGAAAACATTTCGTTAGTATAGATTCGCAACTGGTTTGTTTGTTTATCGGTTATAACAACCAAGAACATTATGTATTTATTTTAGGTTTTTTAGGAGTAACAATAGCTTCTTCATTACATAAAAACTTAATAAAAAGTTTATTTTTATTAACATCTTCATAACCAATTTCTTCTAATTTTGCTATCGATTCATTATTACCGGCTATCATACAAGAATACCCATCAACGAACAAATCAGGGTATCTATAAGGCGGTAAGCAACTATTACTAACGGCAGAACACAATATTAAGTTTAATGCAAAATTCATTAGTTATCTTTCTTCTTTTTTAATTCATCTTCTAATTCTACTATTTTTTTATTAGCTGATTCTAAATCTTGTTGTGAATGTTCTAGCTTTTGCAGACATCTTTTATTAGCCGAATCTTTAGACTTTCCTGCGTCCTGCAATTCAGCTACTTCTTGTTTAAGAATACGGACTTGGTCTTTATACTCATTAATAATATCGGTACTGTCGGACATCAATTTTATTTTTTATTAGACATTCCACCTTTAAAAATCTGAGTGCCTTTTATTCCATAGATTGAGGCAACCACCAAAATCCACAGGTTAGTGAACCATGATGGTAATTTTGAAAAGTGATCAAAAAATATATTAACTTTATCCATTACGCTTGGGTCGTTTGAAACAACTGCGTATGCTAGAATTATTATAGGTGTTGACAGTAAAATAAGAACAAACTCATCTTTCCAGTCCGATTGTCTGGCTTCTAAAAGTTTTCCGGAGTATTCTAACTCACCTTTAGCCATTCGTTCTGCATGAGATGCTTGTGCGTCTGCCATACGCATTTGAGTTTCTTTACGCTTTTTGTAGATGTGTGAACCAGCATTTACTGCTAATTTTAATGCACCTAATATTGGAAAAGCCATGTTACCTCCTTTTTTTCTTTTTAAGATGACTTAAAGTAAATTTCATTCTTTGTCGCCACACTAAAGCATATAACTTTCTTAATAAACATTCTAGTTTTATCAATAAATATTCCATAGTATAGCCTCATAAATTATTTTTTCCCACACTTGCAATTTTCACAATTACATAAATCGCTATCATAATGGTGTAAATGCAAATCATCTTTACAATGACAATTACAATGGCAATTTTTACATTTTCTTCTTTTCTTTTTTTTTGGTTTTGGTTTTTCAATTACTAAATCAGTTATTTTATCAGATAAAGAATCTAACCAACCAAATAATTTTAATAATATTTTATCTATCATCTTAATCTAAAATTAAAGAAGTTATTTTTTTTTCTCCCATATATATCTCTATATTTGCCTTACTCTTGATGCATTTATAGGTAACTCTATCCGTAGGGTTTTTATCTCTCATGGCGTAACGCTTGGCTTTCAGGCATTTTGAGATGCTATCTTGTATTCTATGCTCTTTAATTTCATGGTCGACAATGAGTAAAAGTGCAAAAACTGTTTCTATCATTAATTATAACTATACCCAGATGGGGTATCTCCTCTTTCTAAAACTTTAAATAATTGTTTGTGTTGTTCCATAATTTCCTCATCTGAATCCATCATTTGATGAATTTGTTCTTCTAATTTTTCTACTTTTCTTTCTAATTTAGAAACTTTATCTAATTGAACAGCTTGATTGGTAGAAAGTTCAAAAGTTCTAGTTAATGTCCAACCGGCTAAAGCTAAAATAATTCCGATTAATAAAGTCATAAGTTTGTCTGCCATTAATGATCTCCGTTTAGTTTGCCAATATTAGACCTTACGCTATCTTTAATTTTTTCAACATCATTTAAAACTTTATCTAAATCTTTAGCAATAGATGAAATCATAACTTTATTGTGCATCATATCATCAACTCTAATTGTTAATTTTTCTACTTGTCCTGACATATGCTCTATCAACATAAATTGCTCTTGGTCGATAGGTTTTTGTGTACTAGCTTCTAATAAATCTTGTTCCATTAGTTGCTTTGCAGTCTCTAAATGAACTATCCTAGAATTAATTTCAGCATAAGTCCATACGGCTATTGCTATTCCAGCAACTATCATTATTAAAGTTTTTAAATCTGTTTTAAAAGCTGTTTGTTCGTTAATTTTCATAATCTAACATTAATAATTTTATGTTTAATTCTTTTTGTAAATCCGTAGGGGTTCTATATATTTTTTTAGATTTTTTGTCCCATTTGGGATTATTTATGTCCCTATAACTATTTGTTTTTATATCTAATAAACTTATTTTACCATTTCTATCTACAACCACAATATCAAAAGGGCATTGGGGGTCTATTGATTTGGCTACCCAATAGCCGTTTTTAGATAGTTCGTTAATAATTTTATATTCATTTGTAAAACCTTTAACGGATTTAGAAGTTTTTAATTTGAGATTAGGGTAATTGCCAAGTTCACAAGTCCACTTACGCTTATTGTTAGAATCACCCATATCATTTTATAAATGTTATTAATTTTATAATCAATATGTTGTAGGTGATTGTTTTTTATAGTGTCTATCTTGTTATGAATTAATTTTAATTCCCCTTGAAGTTTTATAATTTCGGTAGAGTTTTTCTGCGATTGCGTTGTCATGCTTAATTTTATTCTTTTTTGCCTTGAAGCATTTGCAAGTATTCATAAATAAATTGTCTAGTTTCGCTATCTGCATTTGCCATAATAACGCCAAGTTTTCCTAAATGCTGAATAACAGCATCTGTTCCTTTGTTTCCAGATATTTTAATTCCTTGTGCTAACCATTTTATAAAATTAGGATTTGTCATTAAACTTGCAGCAGCTTTTGCAGTACCTATAACTAAAGGGACGGCAAAGAAAAAAGCTGGGTTTCCTGTAAAAGCAGTAGCACCTCCTCCAAATATTAAACCTTGCCCCACCAATCTATCTGCTGTTCCGCTTGGATTAGCAAAGGTTTTACCACTAGCTCTTATATAATCAGATATATTTAAAACTTGGTCTAAATTTTTTTGAAATTCTTTACCAAAAGGTGCTTGTTTAAATAATGAATTTTTTGCTTGATCTGATAATTTATTAAAATTAGTTAAAAAAGTTTCCGAAGAAAATCTTCCAGCTGTCATTACAGTATCCCCTGCAAAAGTTTGAGCAGGTTGCATACGACCTAATTTTTCAAGAACATTTGATACTAAAATTTTATAAGTATCATTTACACTTTGTTTAGAGCCTGTTTCTTTAATAACTTTAGCTAAAGAATTTCGTACTGCATTTAATCTTGTCGCACCTTCTTTTCCTGAACTTAACAAACTCATAACAAGTTTATCAGGGTCGGCAACATTAACTATTGGTTGTAAGTAATCTTCTATTCTTTGTAACCCTTTTTGATAAAATTTATTTGCAGAAGTTAATTCTTTAACAGCTTTAACTCCTCCATATTTTTTAGCAGCTATTTTTAAATCTTCGCTTAATGCTTTATAAATTAATTTTAATTGTCCTTTTTCAACATCTGGAATTAAATCAAAAGAAGCCATTTTTTTACCTATTTTTTGTTTAATAGCTTTAACTGCAGCGTAAGGAAGTTCTCCATTTTTAGTAATATCTTTTGTTAAATTACCAAATAATTCTTTCAAATACGGATTAGTTAATTGTTTTGAAACATTAGGTGCACTTGGAATATCAGCTATTAATTTTTCTATTGTATTAACTGTACTGTTTGGAGTACCTTTAACTTTTATAAGATTATCTTTTTTTATGTATTTATCTAATTTTCCAAATAAAGTACCTGCTTTAGAATTAAAAATTCCAACAAAACTTTTAGTATTATTTACTCCGTCTAAAGAATTTATTAAAGCTCTACCTACAATTGATTCACTTGGTACTACTGGTTTTTTTATTAAATTTTTTGCGGTAGATAATACTTTGTCCCCTAATTGTTTTTGTGCATTTCCAGCAACTGCAGCTATTTTACCAGAACTTCCAGGAAAATTACCTAATAATAATTCAACTGTTTGCATACCTCTTTTTTGTGTTACTTGTCCTAAAGAAGGTGTAACCCCTGCGTCTATATAATCTGCCAACCTTTTATTTGTTGCAACTCCTGTTTTTCCAAAACCTGTAAATACTCCCTTTAAAGGTTTTACAATTAATGGCACTACTGCTTGTCCTACAGAACCAAAAACAAAGTCAGTACCTCTTTGTGCTGCCCATTCTTTATTAGTTCTTAAAATTTCAGCTCCGTATTTTTGTCCAACTCTTTCAAACAATTCCGCTCCAGCTGCCATACCTGCTCCAGATCCTACTATGGCACCTGCAACTGTACCAACACCAGGTGCAATAGCTGTACCGGCAGTTCCTCCTTTAGCTGCACCTATCATAGAACCAACTAATTCAGTTGCTTCTTTTCCTAAATCTATTGCATCAGCTAAATTTGTTTCGTTTTTATTATCTAATTGAAATCTATTACCATTTTTATCGGTAACAATAAAATTATTACCCTCTAAAGGTTCAACATTTGTGTAAAATTTTTCTAGGGTTGCTACTTTAGAAGCCATATTAGGTGCAGCTTCTACAAGAAATCTTATTTTATTAGGAACTTCTTCTAATTGTAGTAATTCTTTTTTTCTTTCGCTTGGAAGCTGTGTTACAAAATCTAGCGTAGTAGTCATATTTTAACCTTTTATTTTAAATAATTTTCCATTAGGTAATCTAAAATAATATTCACCGTTTTCATAATCTACTAATTTTGTTCCTTTAGGTAATCTACCTGTAATATCTGACATAGCCGTACCTGGAGGTCCATCTTGAATTTTACTTTTTATAAATAAAGGTCTTAAATCATTATCAACAAATATATTTTCTATATTTAATCCTCTATTTTCTGCAATTTTTTCGTAACCTGTTCTTATATTATCTATTGAACCCTCTGCAGAATTATGAAATTTAATAGCAGCTTGTTTAAGGTTTTCTCTTTCTCTTTCAGTTAATCTTTCCCCTTTTCTTAATTTTTTCCATTTTTGATAACCTTTTTCAAAACTCATTAAAGTTGATCCACCTGTTCCCTCTGCTACTTCAAATTCTGATTCTCTAACAACTGAATTAGGGTCTAGTGTTTTCATAAATGCAAAAATTGCTGCAACATCTCCAGCTCCTGTATTTTCATCTAAAGCTGCTAACATTTTTTTAAGTTGTGTAGTCGATTCATTAAAATTTTCTACTTGTTTGTCGTCATTATAATTTTTAAAAAAATCATTTTCTTGGTCTTGTATATTTTTTAAATATTCGTTGGTTGCTTTTAATTTATTTTGTTTTGATTTATTAGTGTCATCTATTTTTTTTAATTCCATATTTACAATACCCTGAGCAGCAGCTGACGGAAAAGATTCAGCAACATCTTTAAAAGGGTGGTTGTCTGGCAAAGATTCAAAAAATAATCTTTGTTTTTCAGCTTGTGATCTAGCTTTTTTGTTTTCTTCCATCTTTCTTTTCATTTCTTCCATTTGCATAAATTGACTTTGTATTTGTCCTGTTTGTTGTAAAGCAGGTGCAAAAGAACTAAATGGGTCTTTACCTTGTATTCCTTGTCCGATAATGTTTGCCCCTAACATAATATTTGGATTTATATTACCTAAATTACCAAAAAATCCTCCGGAAGAATTTAATAATCCGTTAGTTGGTGCATTATTAGAATTAAGAACACTATTGTTTTGATTCTTCGTTGCGAAGTCCATCATAAGTAATTCTCTAAATCTTTTATCAAACATTATATTAGTCCAATTTTTTTTAAATAATCTACATTAAAAGGGTTATTGCCTACATTTGTCATAGTATAACCGCCATAGGGGGGGTCAGAATAGCCAAGTTGTTGATTTGTAGGGGTTAGTGTAGAATTTATATTAGCTTTAGCCTGATCATATGCTTTTTGAACATCTGTCATTACAGAATTGTTTAAATTGGTAAAATAGTTATTTACCATTGATTCTTGACCAGCTTCGTTGTAACCTTTAAAATTACCTCTATTGATAGCTTCCCCTATATTAGCACCGGTTGCATATAAAAGAGAACCAGTAGGGGAAAATTTAACCGGACTTCCTCTTAAATGATCCCAAAAGGATTTATCTTTATTACTAACTAATTCTCCAGTTTCAGGGTCAACTGTATAATTACCCATCACATCTTCTCCGGTTGTAGGGTCTTTTGCTATAATTCCGGTACTATACATTTGGTCTTTAGTCATGTATCTACCATTAACATTGTTTAGTTTTTCACCGTAATCTGTATAACCTTTTTCTATTTCAGTATTAGAATAATCCCCTTGAACAAGTTTAGTTTGAGTTTGTCCTGATTCATCAACATAACTTACATTACGCAAATTAGGTGTTTTAACAGGTTCTGTATAACCTAGTCTTGCTTGTGCTAAACCTGGATCAACTTGACCTGCTCCAGTGCCAATAGTAGTTGTTTGTAAATTTCCTTGATTATCAACATAATCAATTTCGTTTCTACCAACTATTTCGTCATTACTTCTACTAAAAGATGTGTTTGAAATTTTTTTGTCCGAATGAGTGCCTATTCCTTTTTCCGTTGAAACGGCAGCTTCCATTCCAGAAACTTCCATGTCATTACCACCGCCACCAGAATCTGAACCTGATCTTGAACCCATAAAACCTCCTTATAAAATTATTGAAAGAATAAATAACCCACCTAATAAAAAAATCCATTTACTAGGTTTTGTATTTATACTTGTTTCTAAATCAAAAATTATTTTTTTAATTTTTTGCATTATAATATTCCTCCTAAAAATCCTAAACCGCCCCCAATAAGAGGTCCGATTCCAGGAATTGCTGAACCCATCATAGCACCACCCATAGCGGTTGAAAACGGATTAGCTCTAGTATTGACTTGATTTGATGTTACAGGAAATCCTGCTCCTATGGGCGAAACCAGTCCTGCGTATTGTTGCAAAGACTGTAACGGTGCTAAATTTTGTTGTCTTGTTAATCCCTCTAATTGTTGTCCTGTTGTAAATAAAGACGGAGCTCTAGAAGCAATATTTAATTGTCTATTTCTTTCTTGTCCATATTCGCCAAACGCTAAAGGTAAAGCTGCTTGAGCTACTTGTGAGGCTATTTGTTGTTGGGACATTGGCGAACCTGGAGTTCTTCCAGCTCCGCTAAATTGTTGATTAACGCTTGTTGCTATATCTGCAGCAGATTTTTGTATTAAAGGTGAAAGGTAAGGATTTAAAAATTTTCCGCTTAAAGTATCTGCAAGTTGCTGATTTGCAGAACCAGCCATAGCTTCTTGTTGAGCTAATCCTGTTAAAGTTTGTTTTGTAGGTGCAACATAACCAGATGCTTTTACGCCCTGTCCGTATAAATTTCCTGCTTCACTAATTATTTGATTTAATGCTGGAGCAGCTGGTGCGTATGGTGTAACTCCTGTATTTGTTGTGCTTCCGCCTGAACTTCCTCCACCAAAACTCATTTTTTCTCCTCTTGTTTAATTTCTTTTTCTAAAACTACATGGGTTCTGTTATACCCAAAATTATTTAAAACTTTTTGCCAACCAGGTCTTGCAATTAACTCCATCATTATGCAATTTTCTTGTTTAGCAAAATCTTCAATATCCTTTATAAGATATTGCCATTTATGGCGTTGTCGTCCAGTCATTATGTAAATATGGCAGACTTTACCATATTTTCTTTTTATAACTTCCGTTATAACAACTCCAAAATACTTGTCGTTAGGTTTGTCTTTAGTTTTATCCCAAAGAACCCAAACTTGAAACTTGCCTTGTTTTGCTGTTTCTAAAACAAAACCAGAATCTGTTAGTTGACTTGAATAAGCTAAAGCGTTTTTTATGTCTTTTTCTATAATAGCCCAAACTTTATCAAGTTCTGGTATAGGTATTCTAACTAATTCCATAAATACTATAAATATTATGCAAATACAATCATATTATAGTTACGCACTTTTCTCATCAAATACTTCCATAAAACTTACGACACCTTCTATTTTAGAAGCTGTTCCAGCTTGTATCTTTAGAACATCTTCTGATTCTAAAACAATAGGTGCTAAACAGGCATTTACTGATGTTTCTGTTGATACATCAGCATGATAAAATTTGTATGTAGCCGAAGCGGAAGTATCGGTATAAGAAACTTCAACTTGGACTGCGGAAGAATGGTCGTTGCTTAATTGAATAGCTTTTATAATTGCCGTTCTTCCTGTTGGAACTGTATAAACAGTTGTTAAACTTGTATCGCCTAAACTAAATCCTTTGTTATTGTAAGTATTAGCCATTATTTTTTAGGAAATTTAACCTTTACTGTTTTTAAAGTTTGGTAAAAGTCAAAATATATTCCTTGTAATTTTTCATCTTTATCTATTGTGTGCCATAACATATCTAGTTGATCTCCGATTTCAGGATAAGCACTTCTTCTTTGCTGTGCATAATTAGATTGTTCAGGCTCATTAGCCATCTCTGCCATTTTAGCTTCTATGTCTGCTTTAGCTATTGGAGTAGTATCATCATCCCATTCAATCATATCAAGATTATCTTCTCTTATAATATAATGAGCATTAGGATTTATTAATTTAATTGCTTTTTCAATTTTTAAAAAAAGTTCCATTAGTAATTTATCTCCCATACTTCTAAAGCAGAATAACCACCATATTGATTATAATGTGCTCCAGAGTTTGTGTCTGAATTTCTTACTTGTACTTTATAAGTTCTTGCATCTGTACTTCCAGCTGTTGTTTCATAAACATTAAAAGGCAACATTCCATTAAACAATGCTTCATTTCCACCATATCCAGCATAACAATCATAACTTTCCATTATATCAGAACTAGCATTTAAAATTTTATATTGCATATGACCATGATAACTAGCAGCTCCATCTGCATAAACTTGAACCATACCTTTAAGTATAATTCTATTACCTGATGCTGTTGGTGTAAATGCTATTGATAAATTTGTGTCTGTCCAAGATGTATTACTTAATCCAATACTTGCACTATCGTAATCAGCTTTGTATTGAACAACTGTACCAGTAGTTAAACCTGGAGCAGATGTCATTCCACTTGGCAGAGCTGTTATAGCTGATATTGTATTATTGTTTGGTTTAATTATTGCCATTATTCACCACCTCCATTATCTATTACTGTTCCACCATCTGCTATCCACTGTTGGATTGCTTGGTAGTCTGTGTTGTCTTCTGCTAAAGGTACTGAAGATGTAATTCCATTTGTAAAAACAACATTATAACTTACAAATTCACCATTAAAATAATTTTTTGTAACTGAATTAATCATAGTTATAACTCCGCACTATATGTGATGTGTCCATATATATAACCCCCAGCCCATGTTGTGCCAACAGCTGCATAACTACCAGACGAACCTTGACCATACATATGACTAGCAAAAGCTGAAGTTGTTCCAGAAGCACCATTCCTACCATAACCCCATTGACCAGATGTACCTGTTCTTGAATAACCTGTTACAGTCGGACTAGCTCTTTTTTCAACTTTTAAAGAAGAAATAAATGAAATATTTGAACCAGAATCAGAAAAACCACTCAACCATTGTAATCCTGTATCAGTAGTTGTTCCAGGAGCAACATCAACATTATATGTTTTTTCAAAATACCTTTGACACCTCTGTAAATTTACATCAAAAGGTAAAAATTCAAAATCAGATGCTGATGTTCCAGCTTCCATTTGTATTCCAGTTATATAAAAATTATTTGATGTGCTATCGGCATGATTAACTTGACCTACTGCTCTGTTTGTATTTGTTGCAGAGTTCCAAGATGTATTTAAAGTACCAGATGTAAAATTACTTCCAGCAGCTAACCAAAATAATAAAGTTAAAGAAACAGCATTATCATTTCCAAATGCACCTGTAGTATCTCCAGCAAAAGTTAATTCTTTTTTCTCCCAAGTATTTGATGATGAAATTGTATATGCTTGTGAAATTTGTCTTGTATTGTCTGCATCATATAATTCACAAATATTTGTTCCAGTTTTTGTAGCATATACCCAAAAAGAAACTGTCAAACTTTCAGCAGATGAAGTTCCTTTTTTTAAATACTGTAAATTTTGACCTTCAATTTTTTGTTGTAATATACAATTATCTCCAGCACTTAAACTTCCATCTGCTGTTGTATTATCCATTTTTAAAGATTTTACAAAACCTTGACCAGTTGGAACAGTTGTGTCTTGTGATTGTGTCCAAGTTCCAGCAGACGAACAACCTAAAAACATTCTGTCTATTGTGTGATAACCATTTCCTGTAATAGATGCAGTTGAAGTTCCTCTTTGAGCAATACTCATATCACCATTGATGATGATGTTTCTGTAAGGATTAGCATTGTAACCAATCTTTTCATAAGTTACAGAATCACTAGCAAGTTTAGCAGTTGTAACTGTAGCATCACTTGGTACTCCAAGATCAAGAACATCTCCAAGTATCTGAATAAAATCTATAACATCTCCTGTAGCAAGGTTACTAGCAAAAGTAATTGTAGAACCACTAACAGTAAAAGATGGGTTAGCTCCACCAGGTTTTTGGATCGTACCATTTAAAGATACAATCATGTGATTTGAACTCTGGGGAATTACATTAACTGATCCTACTTGCATTGTGTATGCAGCTTGACCATTAACTACAGATATTGCATCACAAATCTGAAAGTTTCCTATTGTCGGTTTAGTACCTATGTA
>Ga0098054_1000691_pt1 | contig 19290 bp, 39 predicted proteins | sample 16_taG_FD_75048 | JGI IMG/M metagenome (GOLD analysis project Ga0098054, IMG submission 75048) | Marine viral communities from the Subarctic Pacific Ocean - 16_ETSP_OMZ_AT15313 metaG | ecosystem: Environmental > Aquatic > Marine > Oceanic | place: Pacific Ocean | collected 2015-01-18
GGTTCAAGTGCCACAGTGGACTTTAGGTGCTTCTATCGAATTCACAATCTTGACGGTGGGAATCATCCATCAGGGCGGACAGGGCTATGAACTTCACAGACGACAGCGAGACATGGATCAGCGGCGGAACCATCACCATCAATGACACTTATGATGTCATCACGGTTCAATTCCAAATGCGTCGCTCAGAACTGGACGCCATCGCCACCGGCACAGAGGCAGACAAGGATGCTCTGATCGCCTGGTTGACCCCGGATCCTGAATGACGAGGGTGGTGGTCTATCTGGACCGACAGCACAGCGGGAAGCCCGGTCGAAAGGCTGTGGACCGTGGCGCCGCCGTGGACCTGGATGGTGACGGCACCATTGGCATTGACGAGCGTGAGGCCATGCTGACGGCTCGGTATCTGCTGGCGTGCGAGGCGGCGCTTCTGGAGGCTGGCCACACCGTGATCCCCATATCGGACGGCTGGTACTCAGACCGCCACGCCAGGGTCAACCAGTACGCGGGCGGATTCGACTGCCCGCAAGTGTACCTGTCCGGCCATTTGAACTGCGGGGCTGGGGACTACGGAGCCGTTTTCTACGATCACCGATCACGCACCGGCCCCGAGTTGGCGTCTCGTATCGCCCGACAGATCAGGATGGTCGCCCCGGAAATCAACGGGGTCAAGACCATCGCAGCGAAGCCGGACGATTGGACCCGTGCAGCATTCGCCACCATCGCGGGCGTGGTTCAGCCTGTCTCTCTTTGTCTGGAGCCCTGTTTTATGGATCAACAACTACATGCCGACATGCTTTCAAGAGAAGGTCTCGCAAGCATCGGCAGAGCAATCGCCACGGGCATTGATGCCTGGGCAAACACATGTGAGGTATGAGATGAAAGCAGCATTCAACAAACTATTCCACGCCACTGAGCGCATCAGCTACCGGCGCTTGACCGTCTTTGCAGCGGCCAGTGGCCTGCTCATGGTGGACAAATTGGACGGAGACCAGTGGGTGATGATCGCCATCGCATACATCGCGGGCCAAGCTGCGCCAGCGATGGCCAAGGCCTTTCGTGGCTGAGTCACTTGGATGGGCTGTGGCTATTTTGGCGGCACTTGCGGCGGTCGTGGGTCGGTGTGTTTCGGCCAAACGGCGCAAGGTCACCAGGACACCCACAGCCCCGCCTGACCAGGTGGCAGCGTCTCACGCCAGGGACGCCATCGAAACGGCAGCACAGCGCAACCTGGACGCCATAGACGACGCCCTGGAGGGTGATGACCCAGCCGGTGATGTGGCAGACATGGCAAACAGGCGCAAACGATGATGATGATGATGATGCTGATAGCATCCGGGTGGGCTGGTTCGCTCGAAGCTCCACAACTCTCGGAGCCAACCGCCAACGAGTGCGACCAGGCCACGCCCATCCGGGTCGGGGGCGGTATTCCTCCCGCTATCCTCGGCCCGGACGGGACCGCCCGATGTCACGCGGTGGCGATGCCCACCAATGAGGTGGCCTACCTGCTGAAGCTCGAAGAATATCACGAGGCGATGGAGCGGCTGCATGCGCTGGATGTGGCGTTGCTCCAGGCGGAGCGTGACTGGTATCGTGACCAGCTTGCCACAGAGCACGCCCCGACCCCATGGTATGAAACGCCCACAGCGCAACGATGGACGGGGCGTGCTGAAGTGTTGGCGGTGTTGACCGTCGTGACAATTGGATTAGGTTATGGGTACAATCAAGCCAGGTGAAAGCATGAATCAGACAGTATTGATCGCAGGTATTCCGGCTCTGATAGCGATCGGTGGTTCGCTGATGACTCTGGAGGCCACCGCCCAGGAGACAGAGAAGGTCTCCGAGCGGGTGCGGGTCATCGAGGTCAAACAGGCCGAGGGCTCGGCCCTGGAGGTCATGGTAGCCCAGAACACGAAGGACCTGGCAGCGTTGACCGCCATCGTGACCAAGATGGCAGAGAGTCAGACCCAGATGCTGGCCAACCAAGCAGCGATCTGCCAAAGCACCAATTCGGACTGCCACCGATAGCGGCTTTCCATGTGCGAATTGTCCTGTTCGCACCGCCCCTGATCGGCCTGGGTCCGGTCAGGGGCACTTTGCTATTCGTTGCACATGAAGCCAATTGCAATCTTTCTCACCAAATATCCTTGCCAGGGATATTGTACTGGACTATCTTAATGACATGGAAAGCAAAACACCAACCCAGGACAACACCATGACCGCCCAACAAGTACACGACCTGCTCAAGACCGACGCCGCATACACATACAGCCGCAAGAACAACGACATCGGCAACATGATGATCGTACTGGCAGCGCACGGATTCAACAGCACGATCAACCACGCAATCGCGATGATCAACCTCTAAACCCCCAACGGGGCTTCGGCCCCACAACCCAGGACAACACCATGAACGACGAAGCCCAAGAGAATGAGAAACCAGAGCACTGGGAGTACAAACTGAACACGCTCAGATGGAACCGGGAAACCAAACAAGGCGAACGAGCAACGTGCGAGGCGTGCGGCGACAGGGAATCGTACATGCACATTCTGAACGATGACCGCAAAGAAGGCGCGCTCTGTGATGAGTGCTTTCACACAGCATCCTAAACACTCACCGGGGCTTCGGCCCCACAACCCAGGACAACACCATGACTACAAACACAGAAACAATTGACTTTCAAGATTCAGACGTATTCGGCGCGCTGACGGATGCTATCCGCGCACTGTTGAATCGGGCCGCTAAACCGAACTACCCGCAACGAAACAGGCATGTCGACATTCAGCTTGCAGCGCGTTTTTCGTCCATTCTGCACGGCTGGACGTATTGCAAGTATCAGAAGAAATGGGTCGCCACCCGCGAGGCGATCGGGCTTGCTGGCGAGTCAAGGCTTACAGACGCATCGCATGTCTGGGGGTACGGGTCGGACAATTTATCGGAATCCGCCAAGACACGATTACTCCTAGGGCTCCAAAGCGTGTCCATGAAGGGTAAACGCTAACCAACCAACACTCACCGGGGGGCAACCCCCCACAACCCAGGACAAACACCATGACCAACGCACAAGCAATCAAAGTTATTCGCCTCTCCAGAAAACTTAACGGACTCGACTGCAAGATTACGCGGATCGGAACCGGCAAGCGATACACCATTGGCCTGCATGGGTCTGACGCCCGGAGGCTTGCGGATTTTGTGATCCGTCGCGGCCTGACGGAGACACCGATGAGTGGCACCGGATCAAGGCACAACCCGATCACAGTCACCGCCTAAACACTCACCGGGGGGCAACCCCCCACCAACCCAGGACAAACACCATGAACATTCCACCCGGACCATTCGCAGCCCCAGAAGGCAGCACCGAAAAGACCTATCAGGTGACCATCACCACCGTCGTTCCCATGACGCACACCGACCCGGCAGACTTGCCCCTTGAGGCCCTGCTGGAGACCATCCGAGACCAGGCCCACGGCGCAGATGTGCAGTCGGTCGAAATGACCCCAGGCGGTGCAGCATGAGCATCACCAAACGCGAGCTACTGGCGCGGGCCATCGTGATGCTGATGGTCGCCCTGTGGTGCCTGCTATGAGCCGGCAACCATGGAAGGACTGCCCACCAGGGTCCAGGGCATTCGAGGACCACGAGGCCAAGCTCCGAGGCCAGGCCGATCTATTCGACAAGGACCAGCACACCGGCACGATGGACGGCCCACCAGAGCCCGACACGCCCGAGTCACGGGCACGGCTGGCCAAGCTGGACGCAGCCCTGGAGGACTACCACCAGCGAGCAGTGGAGGCCAACCAGGTCCACACGCTGACCGAGTACGACAAGGCCAGGCTACACAACATCGCGGCCATCAGCGCACTCGAACAAGAGTTGCGGGAGGTCATCAGCGAGGCACGGTCACACGTGTACCGTCAGCAATACCACGGCAGCCACGAGCAAGACCGAGCCGATGCCGTGGCATGGCGCCAGAAGTGGACAGGTCAGGAACACGAGGGGCTATCCGATGAATGAAGCAGAACACGACCGACTTGAAATGCAGGCGGAGCGCGCCAGATACAACGACTGGGCCGCACAGATCGAGGTTCAGATACCAGAGGGTGACCCCGGAGAGGTTCCCGACTCCCACGAGTGCGCCAACTGCGGCAGGGTCTCCGAGGACATGGACGAGCTATTGCGGCCCTGCGGTGATTCACGGGGCGAGTGGTACTGCCACAGAGGGCAAGGGTGCCAAAGTGGGTAGGCGGCTATCAGACCACGACACGTACGATCTGGCGGTGGGCCCACCACGCCCATCGCCAACCCAGGGCAGCCGGATGTCTCTGCCGGAGTACGACCGACCACCACCAGGGCCAGAGCCAGCGCCCGACCAGATGGCCGCACTGGTCAAGGCCCAATCAAATCTGCACAGTGCGTCACGTGCCGTGCTGTCTGCAATCGCAGCGGCCGACAGGGAGGCCCAGGATGCCCGTGACGCCATTGAAGCGGCTCAGATGATGGAACGCGCACGGGTGGCACTGGAACGCAGTCTGGCGCCACTGGAGCGCAACCAGGAACCACCCACAGGCCCGGCTATCATGGCGTGTGCCCGGTGCGGTTCCCAGGGCATCGCCATCAACCCAGAACGATCCAAGGTCTGGTACTGCCCGGCCGGTTACGGATGCAACCAGGAGGCCACCGATGCCGATCTATGAATACCGATGTGCAGAGTGCAACACCCAGGTGGAGCAGTTGCAATCATTCGATGACCCAGCACCCACGTGCCCCAAGTGCGCCGATACCGTCAACAAGCTGCGCCGGATGTCAAAGCAGGTGTCCCGGTCCAGCTTCCGCTTGGAGGGCGGCGGGTGGGCGCGCGACGGATACAGTGGGTGATGTGAAGGTCCAGCCGAAGTTTCTGGGGAGAAGCTGAACGCTGGACAGGGGCCCTGTTTCATGGTGTTGCAGGGTCCCATCTTCACCATTCCCCTTGAATATCCTTGCGCGGTATATATAATCCAATTAGTGGATAGTATGGAAAGCAACCAACCAATCCCCAGCAACCCAACCCAGGACAACACCATGAGCACCAAGACCACCGAAATTATCAGCATCCTAAACAGCATCACCGGCGGGCATCTATACAGGAACGGCAGAATGGGGCGGGCGATCGAGGCCATCGCCGCCGCCGAAGGCCCCGAGGCAGCGGAACAAGAAGCGATCGACCGCCTCAACAATGTGACGGTGGGCCTTCTGCTGACGAACAAAGCCGCCCTTCAGTGGCTCACCGACAACGCCTAAACCCCCAACGGGGGGGCAACCCCCCACAACCCAGGACAACACCATGAACACCATGAACACCGAAAACACGCAGCCCGAAAACAACGCTTGGAACACAGGATGCTACAGCGATCCGATCATCGAGGGCAACCGGCTTGTTATTCAAAAGCAGGCGATGAAAAGCAGGGATGACGTAAGAGGGATCCTAACCGTCGATCGGGTAGACACATCGAAGCGTGTTCTGATGGATGTAGGCGGCCAAAAAATGTGGCTCAATGTTCGCGACCTGCAAGCCCTTCAGCACCAATTCGGCCAGCTTATTGAGACATTCAAGCAAGAGGCCCGCGACGAGCAAGATCGCCAAGCCAACATGAGCCCTCCCCCGCTGAAAGCCTAAACACTCACCGGGGCTTCGGCCCCACAACCCAGGACAACACCATGACCCTCACCCTGACCCCCCACGAATTCGATGTGCTCAAGACCCTTGTGGAGTACGCAGCAACGAACACCGGCAACGGTGCCGATGCAGACCCAACCACGGCGATCCTGCTTGATCATGTTTACGCAGACCAGCCCGAGTCCACCGGCAACCTTGCTGAATTCGTCGCCAAGGCACGCAAAGCCCTAAGCTAAACCCCCAACGGGGGGGCAACCCCCCACAACCCAGGACAACACCATGAACACCGCAAAGCAAATGACCAAGACAGCAGGATGGTCGGTATCCCCAGGCGTCCACGATGGCGACAAGATCGTCACCTGGCAAGTATGCAGCGCGGGCGGCAAAATGGTCGCTGAGTGCGAATCCAAGACCATCGCCGACCATATCGCCAAGATTCACAACCGCGCCACCAGCGCATAACCCCCACCAACCCAGGACAACACCATGTACACCGAACCAGGCCAACCAGGGCACCCAACCCAGGACAACACCATGAACGACTATACCGACCCAGGCCAGGACCTGGCCCAAGCAGTGCAATTTCTCGCCGAGTGCCTGGCGACCGATGCCGAGACCGTCAAGGAGCGGGCACCATTCCCATCGGGGCTGATGCTGGGCACATCGCAGAGCCTGCTCAAGGCGGTCGCAGCATTCAAAGCGGCCGAGGACGCGAAGCCATTTTGATCTATCTCGCTAAATATCCTTGCGCGGTATATCAGGAGCAATTAGTGGATAGTATGGAAAGCAACCAACCACTCCCCAACCCCCCAACCCAGGACAACACCATGAACAGTCAGTCAAACGAATCAATCAAACGAATTCTTGCCGCCGCCGCCACGCCCATCGGAGCGGATCAACTGGCCGCCGCCGGGACCGTTCGCGGGCAATACGGTGTCACCGCATGGCGGGCTATGCACCTGATCCGCATGCTGGTGGCCGATGGTCGAATCATCCAGTCGTATGACAGCCTCAATTGCCCCCTATATCGCGCAGCCTAAACACTCACCGGGGGGGCAACCCCCCACAACCCAGGACAAACCATGCCACCGGCAAAGAAGAACGAACCGATCACACTGGACGCCCTGCCACCGGGCAGCGTCGTCGAATTGCAGGGGAAGAAATACCCCACCCATTCAGGGCTTCTGGCCCTGGCGCACGCACACGGGATGACCAGTATGGCCACCGATGTGCTCAGCTATGCAGACGGCGAGGCGGTGGTCAAGGCCACTGTCGAGGGTAGCCGGGGCACATACACGGGGCACGGTGACGCCAGCCCCGCCAACGTCAACCGGAACATCGCCAGCGCCGTGCTCAGGATGGCAGAGACACGAAGTCAGAACCGGGCGATGCGTGCTTATCTGGGCCTCGGTGCGACCACCCTGGAGGAAATGCCGCCAGATGCCATTCAGGGCCGTTCTAACCAGAGGCAGCGCCCAGCACACACCCAACAGCCGAAACGCGCTCCAGAGCCACCCAGGGAGCGCCCAGGGCCCAAAGCGCGGCTTGGCTCCAGGCCGTGTCCAGAATGCGGGTCAAAAACATGGGACAATCGAGAATATCGCAAATGGCTCAGGGCCAACCCAGAGCAGAAACCAATCCCAGCCATGGCGTGTAACGAGTGGAAGACATGCAAGTGGACAGCATGGGACACAGCCAGCGCGGAAGCGTTCCTGAGTGGCACGGATGGATTCAATGATGGACTCTGATACCTTGGCAGAAGCCAGGAAGATAGTCGCAGGCGGCGTCCAAGAGGGCGTAATGTGTCCATGCTGTAACCAGTTCGTGAAGCGGTACAAGCGGGCGCTGAACAGCACCATGGCCAGGTTCCTTATCTGGTTGGTGCGCACATCCAGGGATACCCCCGGCGGATGGGTGGACATCAGGCGGTGCCCGGTGCGCGGTGGCGATTATGCCAAGCTGCTCCACTGGGGGATGGTTGCACATGCCGAGGACAAGGACGGCGGCAAGCGGTCCGGCATGTGGAGACCCACCGAGCAGGGTATCCAGTTCGCATATTCGGCCCTGCGCGTTCCGTCCCATGTGTTCCTGCTGACTGGCGAGGTGGACGGGTGGGCATCCACCACCACCGACATCCGTGGCGCTCTTGGAAAGCGGTTCGACTATCTTGAATTGATGGGGCTGGTGCCATAATGAAGGCCACACACAGTAGCAGAGCAGAACAGAACGCAGTGGTTGGGTTGGACATAGATGGCGACGTATTGCCGATGGTGCTGCTGATGATCATCGGCACCACCAGGCCAGGCCGTTGGGACGATGTGAACCTGGCGCGGCTGATGGACATGCGCCCAAGTCAGATACGAGCAGCACTAATTGACCTGGATGAATGGGGGCTGATTCAAGCGTGGGGGTCCAATGCTTGGTCCATCACGTACCGAGGCACCCAGAGTATCCGCACATATCTACCGGGCAAGATGCCCATCGCATGAGGACACCATGACAATCACAATCACATTCGGCCAGATGGTCCGATCTATGCGCACCCGACAGGGACTCACACAGACTCAGCTTGCCGAGACACTGGAGCCGATGGTGCGCGGCTTGGCCCAGGGGCATATCTCAGACCTGGAACGGGGGCTGTTTCACCCGTCAGGGCGTCAGGTGGCGTGTCTGCTGGACGTTCTGGAGGCGGGTCTCCATGAGCGCATCCAGGCGCTGACGCTATTGAGCCAGGAGGCGGCGGCGTGAGTTGGGAGGAATGTCTCCGGGTGACGATACCCGGACCACCCGTGCCCAAGGGCCGACCCCGTGCAGTGTTCAGGCGCCGCAAGGTGCGCATGTTCACGCCCCAGGCCACCATTGACTACGAGAAGAAGGTGGCGCTGGTGGTCGGGTCGGGCACTCACTTCAGAGGGCAGCCCCGGCCATTGTGCGGCACCGATGCACCGGTCAGACTGGATGTGGTGGCCATCTTTCCACGCCCCCAGGCGATGAACCGGAAGAAGGACCCGGATGGGCTGATCCCACACGCCAAGCGGCCCGACCTGGACAACTGCATCAAATCAATATCTGACGGCATCGACAAGCTCGATGGCATGGTGTGGAAGGATGATGGCCAGGTCCAGACCATCAGGGCGGAGTCATGGTATGCGGAGCGGGGTCAACCGGCCAGAACGCTGGTTGTAGTTTACAGATGGAAGGAACCCAATTAGGGGAAGGTGTGCCGGTAGCTCCGGCGCAGAACCAGCGATCACACTCCGATGGTTCCGGCCTCGCTGCCAACATGGTTGGCGGGGTCGCCATCGGGGAGTGAGACACAAAAAAACGGAGTGTGAAAATGCAGTGGATAGCGATACCCCGCCCATGGGTTGACGATGAAATGACGGGCCAATGGACCCAGGAGAACCCGGCGCCCGACCTGCTGGTGATGGCGATGCTGTGCGCCCGTATTCAATCGGGGGCACCATGGGGTAAGACCAAGCTAATCAAGTGGTCTGGCATCAAGGATTGGAAGGCCCGCAAGCTCATCAAGCAGGCGACAAAATGGATGCAGGAGCAAGGCCACGGGCCAACCGAAAACCAACCGCCTTACGCACCGAAAACCACCGAAAACCAACCGAAAACCAACCACCGACCTTTAATGATTCCAGGTAGTTGCGACGATCAAATGACCGAGGTGCACGCAGATTTCAACCAAAAAGTAACCGGCCTCACGCGCGCGCGTTCCTCTACAGATACAATACAACACAATACAGATCCTGACAGACAGGGGCAAATTGCCCCCGTACCGGCAGCCCAGGACAAGGGGATACCCAAGGACGACATCAGCACGATGTGGGCAACCATGTGCGGCATCAGGGCCGATGTGTTCCCAGGGTCGCAGCGGGTGCTGGCCTTGCTACCAGCCCGTGACCAGAAGCTCAGGGCGTGTCTACGCATCCAGAAGCTGACACCCGATGACCTGGTACACCTCACGCGGTGGTTCTTCACAGCAGACGAAAACCAGTGGGTGCGCGACAAGGGGTATCACTTCGACACGATGTTACGCCCGGCGAACGTCGCCAGGTATTACGAGAAGGCACAGGGCTGGTCAGCAGCCAGGGACGAAGCAGACACAGAACGCCGATTGGCGGAGGGGTACTGATGGCAAGCAAGGACAACGTGATGGCGATGCTGGCGGCGATGGCCACCAACTACAACAAGCGGAACGACTGGGCGGATTCGGTGTGGGGTACGTGGTTCACTGCGTTGAAGCCATACACCGATCACGATGTGCGACGGGTCGCCCGGCAAGTAATGGCAGAGCGGGGCCGCCTGCCTACTGTGGCGGCGTTTCTGGAGTGCATCAAGGCCGACCCACGGACACCCGCACCCAAGGGCGCCAGCGGCTGTGCAGCGTGCCAGGGCACCGGGTGGCGTGAGGTCGCATGGCATCGATGGGTAGATGCTCGCCTGGTGGTCACCAGCTATGCAGCGGGGTGCGACTGCGAGAAGGGACGCCGGTACTGCATGGGTGCTGTCCGGCACTGGTCGGACGTTGTGGCCGAGATGAGTGCCGACCCATCCACAGAGGCAGTCTATTCGACCAGCGCCAGCCACACGGCACTGGACACCCATGAGCGATACCATCCCGACACCGTGGCACGGCTGCAAACCCCGGCGGATCGATGAGCGTGATCCACATCGAGCGGCGGTGTTGCCTGCACTGTGGGCACATCTATTGCGGGCGGATCGAGTGCCCGATCGAGGACTGTGATGGTCTTGGCGAGCCCATTGGTGATGCATGAATTTGACGGGAAAAGTGCAAGTAACTAAACTACCACTGTGGGACGCAAACACACAGATGAGCAGGTCAGACAGCGGCGCGACGTCGTTGAAGCCCTGCTGGTGAAGGGTGACTGGACCCTGAGACGGCAGGCCCAGGTAGCCGAGCAATTCAACGTCACACCGGTCCAGGTGCGCCACGATGCAGCCAAGATTCGGCGGGAGTGGGCAGGCCAAGAACAGGACCAGAGCCCCGACGAGTTGCGTGCAGACTGGCGACAGCGGGTCTTGGCCACCATCAATCAGGCGATGGAGTTGGGCCACACCACGACGGTCGCACGGCTACTGGCTACCGAGGCGCGGGTGCTGGGCATCGAGAGCCCGACCCAGGTGGACATCCGCGCCCAGGTCCACACGATAGCAGACGCGCCACGACTGGCCGCTGACCTACTCCAGGCGCTACCGGCCGCCTGTGAGTTGTTGGGGGTTGATGCTCCCGCCCTGCCGGACTTTGATCTGGAGGATGATGATGAAGGATGAACGGAGCGGATGGCGAGACCTGGGCGACAGCGACCCCGACCCACGCGGGCCGCTTGAGCCCATGACAGTCAGGATGCCACACGGCGCGGTTCGGGCATTGGAGATTATCAGTCGTGAGCAGACCCGCACGCGGTCGCTTCAGATCCTGCACTATGTTCGTGAGGGACTGATAGCGGATGGATGCCTGAATGAGGTGATCCATGGCAGGTAAACAGAGACCAGAAGCGGCGTCGGAGTGAACAGCGCGGCCCAGGTCATAGCAGCGGCCCCGGCAATTGAGGCCCTGGCGCAACTGAGGGCCGACAACCCGCTGGCCTTCGCTACGCTGTGGCACAATGACGCACCACGGACCAGCCAACGGGCACCGCTGCAACGGGCTGGTGTGGATGCCGTGGCTGCATTCGGTGGCAACGGGTCAGGGAAGACCGAGCTTGGCGCCATGGTCGCGTGTGCCGTGGCGATGGGCAGGGGTCACCCGGCCGTCCAATTGTGGCTGAAGCGCAACCAGCTTGAGCCATCGCTGATACCTCCACGCCCCGGTCTGGTGCTGGCGTCCAGTCTGAACAGCACCATGAGCATCAACATTCAGCGGGCGGCGGTGGAGCGATACGCCCCAGCGGGCACCGAGTGGCGAAACAAGGACGGCCCCGGATTCAGCGAGGCACGCTTTCCAGGCCAGGGCAAGATCCGGTTTTTGACGGCCATGGCTGGGCGTGAAAAAATGCAGGGATTTGCATGTCATTTTTTTTGGGCCGATGAAGAACACCCAGAGGACATCATCAGGGAGGCATACCAGCGGCTCACCCGATCGATGTGGGACGGTCGAAGCGGGTGGGCACTGCACACCATGACACCGCTATCGGGCTTCTCGCACATGCACCGGGACTTCATCGGAGACCCCCCAACGGACGGATCGCACCTGGCCTGTTTCCTGCACGGCGGAGACAACCCACACATCGACCAGGGCAAGCGTGCAAGGCTGCTGCGGTCGGTCAATGCTGGCGAGCGGGCAGCCCGAGACAAGGGCGAGTTCACGCAGATGGAGGGCCGCATATTCACCGAGTGGGCACGGCACAGTCACGTGTGTAGATCCTTTGAGGTGCCTTCACACTGGGCCCTGTTTGCAGGCTGGGACTTTGGATATCGCGCACCCACAGCGGTCGTTCTGTGCGCCCTGGACCCCGCCGATGACACCCTCCACGTGATTGACGAGATCTACCAGGCGGATCGTACATTGACCGACCATGCCCGAGCCTACCGGCGGATGCTGGCGGGGCGTGAGGTGGAGTGGCTGGTCTGTGACCCAGAGGACAAGGGCAGCCGGTTGGCACTGGGGCGTGAACACGGCATCGCCAACATCGCGGCCAAGAAGGGGCCGGGCTCCGTCCGAAAGGGCATCAACGACATCAGCGAGCGGCTGGCCATCAGCGAGATCAGCGGGCGCCCTGCACTGGTTGTGCATGACCGATGCACCAACCTGATCCGCGAGATCGAGGGCTACGTGTGGGCACCCACGACAAGCGGCGAGGTCAAGGATGCACCGGCACCACGCCAGGCAGATCACGCCATCGACGCACTCAGGTACGCGGTGATGCGGCTGGCACGGTCCACGTTCGCCATCGGTTAGCCGGCGTTCAACCGGCACAATCAGAGCAAAACGAAAGAATCTAAAAAAAAGAAATAGTCAAAACGCTCCAAACCCGGTAGGCTTGTCCCGATGGGCAAAGCTGACTTGGCTATCCGTGGCGGCTGGTTTCCGCGCCTGCTCAGGGCGTTGAGGCTGGTCGAAGTGCGTGACGATGGGACTACCACCCACATCGCAGGGTCGGACTTCATCGGTGACACAGCATCACCCCGCCAATATGCGGCTATCAACAGCATGTCTGCCATGTCTGCCTTCCCGTGGGTCCGGTCCTGTGTGGAAGCCATCAGCAGCGATCTCACAAAAGTCCCCCTACGGGTGATCCGTGGGCGTGGCGCTGATGCCGAGCCCATCGATGACCACCCAGTGCTGGACCTGTTGGAACGCCCGAGCAGCACGATGCCAGGCGTCCTGTTGCGGCGTCAGTTGATCGTGGACATGGTGTTGACCGGTGACGCGTTCCTGCTGGTTGCGGGTGCCGATGAGCCCCGTGCATTGATCAGGCTCCACCCGGAGCGGGTGCGGGTCATACCGTCCGACGATGGGCAGATTCAGGGGTACGAGTTCAGCGGTGCGGGCTCGACCCAGCGCTACACATTCGAGCAGGTGCTCCACATCCGGCTTCCATCGTGGCAGGAAACCCCGGCGATGCTATACGGCACCGGGGCGATCGAGGCACTACAGCACGACCTGACCACCGACCTGGCGGCGGCGAAGCTGGCAGCGGCATCGGCATCGAACGGCATGCCGACCGGCATCATCAGCCCGTCAGAAGAAGGCGACCGCTGGTCCTCCCAGCAGATCAAGCAACTGCGCGAGGGCTTCGAGAAGCAACTCAAGTCCAAGAGCGGTGTAATTTTGATGGGTGCCGGTGTTGACTACAAGCAGCTATCGCTGAAATTGCGCGACATGGAGTACCAAAATACTCGCATAATGGCACGCGAGGCAGTGTTGGCCGCAATGGGGGTCCCGCCCGTGGTGGTCGGTTTGCCGAATGCAAATTTTGCGACTGCCCAGGCACAACGGCGTCAATTCGCAGAGACCCAGCAAGGCCGGGCGGCACTGATTGACTCCGAGCTAACCAGGCTTGCTCGCATGTTCCCCGACTCCGATGGCGTCCGGGTGGTGCATGACTTCAGCGAGGTTGATGCCCTGCAAGAATCACGCACCGAGCGGGTCTCACGGGTCCAAAGTTGGTGGCTGATGGGGGTGCCACTATCCGAGGCGGCAGCCATGGAGGGCTTCGACCAACTGGACGCAGCCGACATCCAGGCAGAGGCACCCACGGACCAGGCACCCACGGACCAAGCGGCGGGGCTGGCCAAGTGGCTGGTGTACGATGGCGCTGGCGATGCAGTCACGACCGACCTGGACACCGAGGACGGGCGTGCTGCGGTGTGGCGCGGGTTCATCGAAAAGGTACACGGACCAGCAGAACGCAAGATGGCGATCAACATGCGGCGCTATCTGAGGGCTCAAGCGGCCCGCATCAGCAAGCGGCTGAAGGAACACATGCCCGAGGGCAAGGCGATCACGCGGTCCATCGATGACATCACCCTGGACAAGATTCTGGATGAGGTGTTTGAGCGTGAGCAGATCCTGAACATCTTCAGGCCACAGTATCGGGCGCTTATGCGTGAGGCATTCGACGCCACTGCGAACAGCATTGATCAAGACCTGATGATCTCACCAGAGGCCATCCAACAGCGAGCAGAGACAGCGGCGCGGCTGATGTCAGATCAGATCCTGGCGACCACTGGCGAACAGGTGCGGGTGTTGGTCAACGAGTTGATCGACGAGGGCGCCCCGATCGGTGAAATGCAGGGCCGGATTATGCAGGCTTCAGGCTTCAACGCAGCCAGGGCATTGACCATCGCACGCACCGAATCCACCAGGGTCGCCAACACAGCCGCGAACATGGCATTCCAAGAGGCAGCAGACACCGGGCTGGTCATTCAAAAGCAGTGGCTCAGCGCCCGCGATGGAAACGTCCGAGATTCACACACGAAGCTGGACGGTCAGAAGGTCAACCAGGCCGGACAGTTCAGCTTCAACGGAGCAACGGCCGACGCCCCTGGGCTGTTCGGGGTCGGTGCCCTGGACATCAACTGCCGATGCACAATCATCGGGAAGGTAGTCAACAAATGACACATGTATTCAAGACCCTGATCTGTAAGGCCGAGCCCGGTGGTGATGGCACCATCACAGCCATCGCATCCACACCAGATGTGGACCGTTACGGCGATGTGGTTGCCCCGTCGTGGGATCTGGCCAGCTTCCGAGCGAACCCGGTGATCATGCACGGTCACGACTATGAAGGGCCCGTGGTGGGCAAGGCTGTGGAGATTGATCTGGTCGGTGACACGCTGATGATGCGGGTGCAGTTCGACGAGAGCGAATCCAACCCCGTCGGGCGCAGATTGGGCAACCAGTACCGGGAAGGCTTCATGCAGGCGTTCAGTGTGGGCTTCAGCCCCGGCACAGCCACGAACCGATCGGACCTGCCGACTGACCACCCAGCCTACACCGAGAAGGGCACCGGCCAACTGTTCGAGAATTCCCAATTGCTTGAGGTCTCCGCAGTGGCCATCCCCGCCAACCCGCATGCGCTCGCCGTGCGTGCGAAGCGGTGGCAGATCCCCACCGAGGCAGTGCCCGAGCTACGGGCGGCACCACCAGCACCACCAGCGGCCCCAGATGTCGAGACGCTGCGCACCATCGTGCGTGACGAGATTCTGGCACTGATGGGCGAGACCACCGATCCAGAGGTTCAGGCAGTCGTGGATGACTTCTGGACAGACAACGATTCACAAACCGCTGATGAGCCATCTGGCTTGGACGCGTTCTTCACACCGGGCGAGTAGCCCAACCGTCCAACCGTAGGAGACTCAAATGGACATCCAAAACAAAGCAGATGCACTTCAGGTGCTGTCCGAAATTACTTCCGAGCAGAAGCGACTCAAGGAAGCCAACCGCGACCTGAGCGAGAACCTGGAGGCCAAGGCCGCCGATCTCAAGGCAGTCCAACAAAAGCTCGCCGAGATGTCAGCGCCCAAAGTGGTGACCGTCTCCGAGAAGGAAGCCACCCTTCGCAAGTTCGTTGGCGCCGATGGTAGCCTCGATGTGGCTGGCATGGCATCCGATGAGACCGACCGTGGCGAATGGCACAGCGAATTCAAGCGGCTGATCGACGATCGCAACTTGGCCAAGCTGATGACCAAGAGCGGCAACGTGCCCAAGCTGGACGCAAAGCTGAACATGCACATGGCGTCTGCCCCGGTTGACGTTCGCCGCGCATTCTCCGACTCAAGTGGAATCGGCGCCGAGTGGATCCCTGACCTTGTTTTGCCTGAGTTGGCCAAAAAACTGTATGTCGGCGGCGCGGTTGAAAGTCTCTTTTCAACCATTAACCTCCAGACCAAGGAATTGCGGTTGCCCGTGCTGAACACTCAGGTGCGGCCATACTACAAAAACGGTGCGACATGGGGAACCATCACCGCACAGGACGATGTGACAAGCCAGATCAGTGTGACGGCCCGATCCTTCGGTAGTAGGATCTCTGTCGATGAGGACGCCAGCGCTGATGCAGTCACCGCAGGGCTCGATTTCGTCAGAAATTCCCTTTCCGATGCCCTGAGCCATGCCGTTGAGGGGTGCATATTGAACGGGGACGAAACGCCAGCACACCTGGATCTGAACACGACAGGATCACCGCGAGCATTCAACCCAGCGTCACGATGGAACGCCACCGGAATTGGTGCTGCTGACGATCACCGCCGAGCATTCGACGGGCTGCGCAGCCGCGCCAATGATGCAAGCTCGACCCGTGATGCCAATGCGATGACCTATGCCGACATCATGGCAACCCGTGGCCAGTTGTCAGGCGCTCATGGCGTATCGGACAAACTGGCGATGATTGTATCGCCGGAGGTAATGGTGATGCACTTGCTTGATCTTGAACAGGTCGCCACGATCGACAAGATTGGAGATAAGGCTACCGTGGTAAATGGTTCTTTGGCTATGCTGGCAGGCGCTCCAATTGTGGTCTCAAGCCTGATGCCGTCTAACCTGGCGGCCACTGGCTTCTTCGACGCATCGACAACGAACCTGACAGGGTACCTGTTCGTCGACACTGCACGCTACTTCATGGCAAACTACAAGCCTCTGACGATCGATATCCAGCGCGAAATTACGCAAGGAATCATCGAAATTGTCGGGACCCGTAGAACCTCCCTCGGGAGCTATGACGCGTCAGGCGTTGCCAACGTAGCCTATGGTTACAACGTCGCCACAAGCTAAGGATAAGACTATGCCGACCCTACGATTCAAAGGATTCGCACACACCGCCGTCTACCGGGGGCCTTCGGGCACCTGGGAGGCTGGCGATGAAAAGGAAGTTACACCATCGGAGGCCGAGCGATTGCGCGGTTCCTTCGGTGATGCCTTTGAGCCCGTGGGGTCGGCTGTCGCCAAGCCCAAGAAATCGCGTGCGGTCAAGTCACCGACCAAGCGCACGACCAAGAAGGTGACCAAATGAAGCTCACAGCAACCCAGCGAGGGGAATGGCCAACCGGAACCCACTGGACCGAGGGCGAAACCCGCGACATCGTGGTGCCTGATAGTGCCGATGCCCCGGCATGGCTGAAGCCAGCCAAGGCCAAGAAGCCCAAAGCAAAGAAGGCTGAATAGCTGATGGCACTGATGACCGCAGAGCAAGCCCGTCTCTACATCAGAGCGATCCAGGGCAGTGCAGAGGACAGTACAATAAGTACGCTCGTGGCACGTGCCGATTCTGTTTTTGCGTCGTTTATCGGCCTGCCTGCACCCACTACGGGCGGAAACCCCACACTTGAGGACACCGCCCACACATTGTACCTGGATGGCCCCGGCGGTCAGGCTCTGCAACTGCCGTACATGCCCATTCAATCCATCACCAGCATCCACGACAGCACCGACCGCACCTATGGTTCGGGTGACCTTGTGGCGGGGTCTGATTACGATCTCTACGGTGCCGAGGGCCTGGTGTACCTGAAGGACTCCAGCGTCCACGGGTCCTGGTCCGGCACCACGCGAGCCATCAAGGTGATCGCTGTGGTCGGGTGGGCTACCGTTCCCGAGGCCATACAACACGCAGCAGGGCTTCAAGTTACGCACTGGTTCCAGGGCCGTGACCACGTTGGGCGCACATCGGTGAGCCAAGCCGGGGGTTCCATATCCGTCAAAGGGTTAGACCTACTGCCCGAGGTGCGCGAGGCTTTGCAGCCATACCGTCAAGCCTCGACATGGGTGGGCTGAATGGACCTAATCGACTTTGCCGACCGGATGCGTTCAGCCGTCAGGACAGGTCAACTGGCCGAGGCCATGGCGCAAACAGCGGCCCAGCTTGCCGTCAAGATGGACAAGCAGGCCAAGAAGCATCTGACGGGCGGGCGGCCCTTGCACGTTCGGAGCGGTCGCCTGCGACAGTCGGTGCGGTTCGGCATCAGGCCCGGCCGTGGTCGGGTGGACGCATTCGTCAAGGCGGGCTCATCGCGGGTGCCCTATGCCAAGTCACACGAGACAGGCGAACCGGCGATCATCAAGCCGAAGGGCAAGTATCTGAGAATACCACTGCCACCAGCACTGACGGCGGCGGGTGTTGACCGCAACCGACGCAGCATCAAGGGCATGGACAAATTCGCATTCGTGCCAGGCAAGACCGACGACAAGGCATATATCGTCAACCGTTTCTCCGGGGATATGTGGTACGTCCTGGTCAAGTCAGTCAAGAACAAAAAACGCCCATTCCTGGCACCGGCCAGAGAGCACGCGCTGAAGCAGGCGCCCTACCTATTCCGGCACCATATGACCACGGCCCTGCGGAGCGTGATTGATGGGACTTGAGCGCACCATATTGAACCAGGTGAAGACGCAGATCCAGAACGTCAACGGCACGGGGTCTTATGTCAACGACGTCAGTGGATCGGATGCCGTGGTCATTGGGGCCACATTCGCCCCACACCGCGTCCCAGGCGTCTACCTATACCCTAACGGGGTCTCATCGTCGCAGAGCAGTGGGAGTACCGTGCTGACTCGCTATGACCGCACCATGAGCGTGCAGGTGGAGTGCTGGCGCGGGGCTACCAATTCACAGCCAGGAACGGCCCTGCTGGATGCGCTGGACTTTCAAGATGATGTGATGCGTGCGCTGGAGGCAGATCGCAGTCTGAGCAATAACGTCAGAGACATCGAGATCGCTGGTGCCAGTTACGACGGCGCTGAGTTGGATCGGCCCGGTCTCGGTCTGGCTGTGCTGTTATTGACAATCAAGTACACAGAAACGGCGGGTGCCTGATGAGTTGGATGGACAAGGACTGGACCCACCGAGCGGCTGTCAGTGTGGATAATACGGCATCATCGGCAACCCAGGAGGATGTGACGATAGCCCTGCCGAGTGAGTGGCCCGAGTTCTGGGGCAACGTGGACAACGCGGGCGACGATGTGCGCGTGACCGATGCCGATGGTGTCACCCTGGAGACCTATCAACTGGTCAGCTTCAACAGCACCACGCGCACCGGCTCCATTGAGGTTGATGCTGTCGACTTGACAGATGTCGAGACATCACCAGCGGCAGCGGTGGCGGGTGTTCTGCTGTGGGTCTACTGGGGCAACTCCAATGCGGTGGCGGCGGGCGGTTCATTCACCGCA
>Ga0098054_1000695_pt1 | contig 19153 bp, 30 predicted proteins | sample 16_taG_FD_75048 | JGI IMG/M metagenome (GOLD analysis project Ga0098054, IMG submission 75048) | Marine viral communities from the Subarctic Pacific Ocean - 16_ETSP_OMZ_AT15313 metaG | ecosystem: Environmental > Aquatic > Marine > Oceanic | place: Pacific Ocean | collected 2015-01-18
CGCGCACATTTTTTCGGAAAACGGAGCGAGACATGGTTGGGCGACCACCAAAACCGCAGCAAATCAGAACCCTCGAGGGGAATAGATCGCGTAGTCGAATCCCTGAAGAAGTACAAGCCGAGGGTTCGCCAGTGATGCCAAGGGGCATGCCGAAAGTTGCTCAGACTCATTGGCGGAAAGTCACCAGCGAGGTCAATGGATGGGGGATTTGCAAACGGATCGACGGTCTGGCTCTTGAGCAGATGTGTAGGTATTGGGCACTGTGGCGAACGGCGGTGGCGGCGGCTGAGAAACATCCGCTCGACAAGGAATATCGCCAGGCAGTGGTTGGCTACGGCGAGCAATGGCGGAAGCTGGCGATTGAGTTCGGACTGACGCCAGTGGCGAGGACGCGAATGGCGATTCAAGAGCAGAAGAAAACAGACGATTTTGGCGATTTCCTGAAGGTGGTTTGACATGTCCTTTGATTCCAATACCCCCACAATCACCGCCCGCGACATGGAAGCGATTGCGCCGATTCTCAATGCCCTGGAGCTTCCAGTGGCGTGCGAGGATTACGCCACTGGGGAGGTGATGCTCCGCGACTGCGATGGAAGCGTGGGCTTTGCGTTTTCCGATGACAACGGCGGGTGTTGGCACTTCCATCGCTTGCCAGAGCATGAGTTTGTTCTAGTTGACGTAAAGAAGTGCCAGCGATGCGAGCGGGATCATGAAGACGTAGTCTTCCGTAAGTTGTCGCACGGCGGCGAGTTCACCCATTGGGCAAGTTGTCCAATGTATCATCAACCCATTTTGATGGACCTGCGCGGGCGTGATTAAACGCAGCCCAACGAGAACGCAACGCAACAACACCGAGCCGATGATTCGGACGGTGAGCGATGAGCGTGCGCACGAGGCTGGCTGCTGGTTTGATCCAGTCGGTGCCGATCACGTCTGCAACTTCTTCGAGCATTACCTGTCGCATACGATGGGCGAGCATGCAGGCAAACCGTTCACTCTGCTACCTTGGCAGCGTGACGATGTGCTCAGACCGCTGTTCGGCTGGAAACGCCCAGACGGTCGGCGTCGATTCGCCAAGGGTGATATTTTCATCGCAAAGAAGCAGGGCAAAAGCACAATCGCCGCGGGGCTCGCAAATTACTTCCTGGTCACCAGCGGGGCGAGGGGCGAAGTTTACGGCGTTGCTCACACACGGGACCAGGCTGGAATCATCTACCGCGAAGCAGCGGCGATGGCTCGGACCTCGCCGGCGCTGCAAGACAGGCTCAAGCCAATCGACTCCCAGAAGCGAGTGGTCTTCCACGCTCAGGGCTCGTTTTATGCGGCGTTGGCTGGTGAGGCGTGCTCGCGCGGTGTGGAGGGCATCAACCCAAACTTAGTTCTGTTCGACGAGATCCACGTTCAGCGATCCCGCGAACTCTACGACGGCATCGCTTACGCTTCAGCAGCTCGGCAGGGTTCGCTCATGCTGAGCGTGTCAACGGTCGGCGTTGCGGACCAGACAACGATTTGGTGGGAACAGTATCAGTATGCCAAGGGGTTACTTGATGGAACGCTGATTGACCTGCACCGTTTCGCTTACGTCGCCCAGGCTGACGAGGATTGTATCAACGATTGGGAACTCTGCGGCAAACTGGAACAATGGAAGAAGGCGATGCCTTCGCTGGGGCATACAGTAATGGAAGACAAGATACAGCAGGCGTATGACGAGGCGACGAATTCGCCGGCGAAACAGAACGCGTTCAAGCGATACCTGCTCAACCTCCCAACGGCACAAGTCGAGAAGGTTGTCCCAATCGAGGAATGGAAAGCATGTGCAACCACTCGGCCCGATTTATCAACTCGTCGATGCTTTGGCGGGCTCGATATGGCAAGCAGCGAGGACTTATCAGCGTTCGTGCTTTACTTCGATGCGACAGAAGACGAGCCGGCCTACGTCATTGGCTGGTATTGGTGCCCTGAAGAGAAGGTCGCCGAGCGAGAGAAGAAGCAGCTTGCCCACTATCGACAATGGGTGTCTGACGGCTGGCTGTCGGAAACGGGCGGGAATCGAATCGACCATTACGAGATCGAGAAGGTTATCCGGCAGGCGTGCGAGGGCTTCAACGTCCAGCAGATCGGTTTCGACCCGTGGAACGCTGACGCTGTGGTCAACCCGCTGCTGGCTGACGGGTTCCCAATCGTGTCTGTGTCGCAGGGCATGCAGCAGATGACCGCAGGCACTCAAGGCATATTGGACGACATCGCGGCGCGGCGGGTCTATCACGACGGCAACGAGGTGCTGACTTGGTGCCTGGCGAACTGTGCGGCGGATCAACGTGACGACGGGATTAAGTTCAGCAAGAAAAAGTCAGCGGATAAGATAGACGGGGCGGTATCGCTGGCGATGGCGAAGGGGCGAGCGTTGGCAAATGCGGCTGAATCGCAGAGCAGTTACTACGAAGAGAACGAATTGGAATTCGGTTAATGAAGCGAATCCGCGAGACGGTGTTGTTAATTGGCGTCCTGCTGCTTGTCGGCGGTGCGATGCTGTTTGATTTCCGCTGGGGTTTGATCGCGTGCGGGGCGGTCGCGTCTAGCGCGGCATTGATTGGGATGGTGAGATCATGATTAGCGAATTTCTAGGGCTGACTCGGTCGCTTGAGAATCCGAATCTGTCGTTGACGGACCCAGACGCGTGGAATGACGCCTTTGGCGGCTCCACGTCTAGCGCGGGCATCAACGTCACGCACAAGAACGCGCTGAGCCTGGCGCCTATCTGGCAAGCCGTGTCGATGATCTCCGGCGACGTGGCTAAGCAGCCACTCGACTTGTTCCGCCGGATTGACGCCCAGTCTCGCGAGAAGGCGATAGGCGTACCGGCGAGCAATGTCGTCAGGCGGCGAGCGAATGACGAGGTTACATCTAAGAAGTTCTGGCGACGGTTCATGGTTCATTTGCTTCTGTGGAACAATGCCTACGCGTTCGTTGACCGCAACGGCCGCGGTGAGCCGATTGCGCTCATCAACCTGCTGCCTGACCGAACCTATCCCGAGCGGAAGGGTGGCGAGCTGCGATTTATCACGATCGTAGATGGCCGGCCCACGCCGCTGGCTGCGGCTGATGTGCTCCACGTCGAGGGAATCGCGACCGACAACATGAGCGGTTGCGACTTAGTCGGCCAGGCGAAGGATTCGTGGGGGCTGGCGTTGGCGGCCGAGGGGTTCGGCAGCGAGTTCTTCGCGAATGGCGCCCAAGCGGGCGGTGTGCTTGAGATTCCACCGCACTACACGAAGAAGGCAGCGGACAACCTTGAGCAAGGCTGGTTTAAGAAATACTCCGGCAAGGGCAATTGGTTCAAGACGGCGATTCTGCGAGACGGGGCGAAGTTCCACAACGTCACCGTGGACGCCAAGAGGTCGCAACATCATGAACTTCGTGAAGACCAGGTGCGGGAGATTGCGCGATGGTTTAATTTATCGCCCAGTCGATTGGGGCTGTCGGATTCGGTCAGCTATAACTCGAAGTCAGAAGACAACCAAGCCTACCTGGACTCAACGATTCAGATATGGCTTGACCTAATTGCCGACGAGTGCTGGGCAAAGCTGTTGACGACGGCACAGCAGCAGTCGCACTTCTTTGAGCATAACACTAAGTCGCTCTTGCGAATGAACGCAAAAGCTCGCATGGAGGTCTACGAGACTGGCCTTGAGTGGGGTGTTTGGAGCGTCAACGAGGTTCGAGCCGCCGAGAATATGAATCCTCGCGACGGCGGAAACGTGTACTACTCGCCGATGAACCACAACGCGACAGGCGAAGATGCACCGGCACTTCCGGCCAATGACGACGACTCGCCTGAAGCGGATGAGGACGAAGACAGGACGCTGCACGACGTTCGGCGGTTGCTGTTCAATATTGGGCAACGTGGGCGGCACAAGGCGAAGAAGCCAACGGACTTTTGCGAGTGGGTTGACGGTCGGCTATCAGCACACCGGAAGCAGTTCAGGGACGTGTTTGGCGACAGTCCAGACGTGGAAAGCCTGGTGTTTGACGCCCTTTGCAACGAACTCAACGAGGCGCTGAACCGTGCTCAGCCTGAAGAGCTAGAGTCGGTTGCAGACGAGATCCTGAAGAAACATGAGTTGAGAGCGGAGTTCATTACCGAGGAACTTAGGGAGGCGGTTCGATGACCAAGGCAAGACGTTTCGTGAATCGGCCCGTCCAGTTGCGGGCAGACGGCGACAGCAAGACGATTTCAGGCTATGGCGCCGTGTTCTACAACGCGGACGACCTAGGCACGCAGTATCAGCTCTGGCGGGATGTGTACGAGCGAATCGTGCCAGGTGCGTTTGATCGAGCCATTGCGGAAGATGACGTGCGGTCTCTGTTCAACCACGACGCAAATATCGTGCTGGGGCGGAATGTCGCCGGCACCTTGGCGTTATCGGTCGATGCCGTTGGCCTGCGGTATGAGATCACGCCGCCAGACACGCAGCTGGTACGCGATCAAGTCATGTCGCCAATCGAGCGGGGCGACGTGAGCGGCTCTTCATTCATGTTCGTGCCTCGCAAAGTGGCGTGGATTGAAGAGACTCGCGAAGATGGGTCGTCTATCGACATCCGCGAGGTCCAAGAGGTTGAGTTGTGGGAAGTTGGCCCGGTGGTCTTCCCGGCGTACGAATCGGCAACGTCTGGGCTGCGAGAGACCGACTTGGCCGAGGCGAGAACCGAGCGAGATGAGTGGAAAGACACCGTCTTGCGCGACCGCGATGCCGTGCGCGTGCGAGCCCGCGCAGTAGAAATTGAAAATAGCCTTGACCAATAGGGGCGAATTCGTAAGATCGTAATAACTCAATCGCGAACCGAGACGCCTTTAAAAGACGGCAGCAGTTCGTTGCACACTGACCCAATATCAGTGTCGGCGAACCGCTGCCGTCTTTTTTCGTGCCGCACCTCGTCGACCTATCACGGAGACGGGGAAATGACGACCAAATTGCAAGACCTGCAAGAGAAGCGGAACAAGCAAGCAGCCACGATCAAATCACTGGCCGACCGTCAAGACGAGTGGTCGGCGGAAGATCGCACAGCGTGGGAAGCAGTCAACGACGACTACAACGCCACGTCGAAGGAAATGGATCAAGCCCGAGCGGCGGACGAGGTTCAAAAGCGAGCTGACGATGTCGCCGAGCAGCAAGAGCAATCGCGCAACACTGTCAAGCCTGGACTTGATGACGCCGCTGGCGCCCAGGACCGGACTGGCTTGCCGCAGATCACGGATGAGCACCGGCGACTCTCGCTTCAGGCGTGGATGCGGTCGGGGCACGGCATGGAAGTCTCTGAGCGGGAGCAAACCGCGTGCGATTTGCTCGGTGTTAATCACCGCAATTTCGAGTTTCGGGCGAGTTTCCGAGCGGCAGATAATATTCGCGGCGCTGGCATTTGGTCGCGCAGTGGGCGGCCGATGTTTGAGTCCCGAGCTGGCTTGACGGTCGGCACGGACTCAGAGGGCGGATACACCGCACCAGAGGGATTCGTCAATGAACTTGAGCGGCAAATGCTCGCGTTCAACGGACCACGTCAGGTGTGCCGAGTTGTTCGGACTGCAAACGGAAGCGATTTGCCGTGGCCGACCGTCAACGATACGTCGAACACAGGCGCGTTGCTTGCGGAAGCGACTACCATCGGCTCCTCGGTTGATCCCACGTTCGGCGTGACGACGTTCAACGCCTACAAGTATTCTAGCAAGCCGATCTTGGTTTCGCAGGAATTGCTTGAGGATTCGGCGTTCAACTTGGGCGAAGTGATCGCAAGTCTGCTTGGTGAAAGACTTGGGCGAATCACGGCGGCTCAGTACACGACCGGCTCGGGTTCGTCGCAACCTAATGGCGTCGTCACGGCGTCAGGGTTGGGCGTAACAACTGCCAGCACGACTGCGATCACGGGTGACGAGATTATCGATCTCGCGCATTCGCTTGACCCGGCCTATCGCGGCTTGTCCAGCGTTGGCTTCATGCTTCACGACACCGTTTTGAAAGCGGTTCGGAAGCTCAAGGACAGCGACAGTCGATACCTGTGGGAGCCGAGCGTTCAGGCTGGTGTGCCGGATATGCTCTTCGGTTATCCGGTTTCGGTTAACCAGGACATGTCGGCGACGATCACCGCGGCCGACAAGACGATGCTCTTCGGCGCATTCGAGAAGTTCGTCATTCGTGACGTTGCCGACATTCGCCTGCATCGGCTGGAAGAGCGTTATCGCGACGTTGACCAGACTGGTTTTGTTGCATTCTTCCGCACGGATTCGGACACGATCCAAGCGGCAGCACTGAAGCACATGATTCAGGCAGCATCGTAGTCACTCGACGGGGCACCGGCGACCGCGCAATCGGGCGCGGTCGCCGGGCTTCTCATCCTCTTGGGACACATCATGCGAATCAAATTACTTGTGGGGCGTGCTGGCGATCGGTTTAGCAACGCGCCGGGCGATGTCATCGAAGTATCAGCCACTGAAGGCCAGCGATTGATAGACACGCACCAGGCAATGCTGGCCGAAGTCGCTGCACCAGAGACGGCCGCAAAGCCCAAGCCACGCCGACGAACCAAAAAGGCGGACTAGTGTACGGCGAAACACTCATCACCGCAGCTGCGACTGAACCGTTGACGATGACGGAAGTCAAGACGCACCTTGGCTTGCCATCCGCGAACAACGATTTCGACGCCCAGTTATCGGCATTGATCTCGACAGCTCGGCGATTCTTCGAGGAGAGCACTAACCGACAGATCGTCTCGGCTACCTGGGATTTCACGTTCGATGCGTTCCCGGTCGGTCGGCAACCGCTATTGGTGCCACGCTCGCCAATTCAGTCAATCACAAGCGTGACGTACACCGACGCGGATGGCAATTCGACGACGTGGTCAAGCAGCAATTACACAGTCGATGTGGCGTTTGAGCCTGGTCGAGTGTTTCCAGTGTTCAACGGAGTCTGGCCCGTCGCTCGCGGGATTGAGGGCGCCTTGGTCGTTCGAGCGGTCTGCGGATACGGAACAGCGGCGCAGGTGCCAGCAAGCGTCAAGGCGTGCCTTCTCATGCTCGTAGATGACTGGTTCAACGAGCGAGATGGCAGCGGCAAGGTCGGGCCAACGGCGGAACGGCTCATCGGCATTCATAAGGTGGGAGACGAATGGCTCGCGTACGGTCGGGACAACTAAGGCGATTGGTCACGATTCAGACCAACGCGCCTGCGGTGGACGCGCACGGCCAGCCTATCGAGGCGTGGTCGCAATGGATGCGTAACGTCCCAGCGAAGATCGAATCACAAGGCGGAGGCGAAGAGCAACGGGGCGACGGGATCGAGGCGGGCATTGTGCAGAAGGTGACCATTCGGCACCTGGGCGATGTGTCGCCGAAAATGCGACTCAAGACAGATGACGGCCGGTTTTTCAATATCGATCGAGTGACCGACCCAGACGGATACCAGAGAGAGTTAGTGCTGGTGTGTCGGGAGGTGGACGCGTGACAGCCACCGTAATAGGGCTCAATGCCATTGATCGACGATTCGATGCTCTCACCGGCTCGAAACAGCGGAAGTACCTGCGGCAGGGAGCCAGGGCGGCTGGGTCGGTGCTAATGAAGGCGACCAAGCGACTCGTGCCAGATCGCAAGTCTCGCAACACCAAGGGCAAGCTGACGGGGCTCAAGCGTTCGATGATGCAGGTGCCATCAAGCAAGTGGAAGAACTCAGCACAACTGGCGGCGCAAGGGGTTGTCGGCTCGAGGATTGGATTCAGGAAGGCTGGCGGCGCCCATGCACACCTCGTTGAGCATGGACACCGCATCGTGACAGCGAAGGGCAGGGACACTGGCAAGCGAGCGAGACCTAGGCCATTCATGCGGCCAGCGGCAGACATGAGCCACGACGCGATGAAGCGAGCGTTTCGGGACAAGATCATCAACGGAATCAGAGCGAACACACGATGAGTGACGGCGGCAAAGCATTCCGAACGTACATCCTGACGAAGACAGGCGTCTCAAGCCTGATTTCTACGCGGATGTACCCGGACTACTTGCCGCAAACGCCGACACTTCCCGCGGTCGTCTACCACGTCATTAGCAACGTGCCAGAGCATCACCTGGGCGGTGCAGCGGCGCTGACGACGCTGCGGATTCAGGCAAATCTGTACGCAACGAGTCGATCAGGGGCGAACACACTGGCCGAGGCGATGCGAAACGCCGCAAACGGATACACCGGCGCGATGGGTGCCGAATACGCGCAGACGTGCCGCTTAGACGTGACACGTTACGACACGGACGAACCGGCTGACGGCAGCGACCTGCATCGCTATGTCGTCAGCCAGGATTGGATTCTCTCGATAACCGAAACGGCACCGACACTATAGGGGAACAGGTATGACAGTCAGGACAGGAACAGGTTGCACGCTCGCGATGGGTACGTCGGATTATGACGTGGAGATCATTGGATCGAACTTCAGCGGGCTTGAGGTGCCAGTGGTTGACACTTCACATCTAGGCACGACAGGAACGCGAACGGCGATCATGGGCGACCTGATCGCACCAGGGACGCTTGAATGCGAAATACATGTGGACCCTGACAAGCTCGATCTATTGCACACGGCAATCGGCACCGCTCAGACGATGACGTTCACATTCAAGACCGTGACGGGCGAATCGTCTGGAGCCACCTACGCGGGCAGCGGTGCGATTTCTTCGCACAACTTCTCAGTGCCGCTCGAAGACAAGATGGTCGGCAATTACACAATCTCCTGGCTCGGAGCCCTAACTGGAACTGACTCAAGCTAATGACACTTTCAATCGATGCCGCCCTTGAAGCGGCTGATGGTCGGTCGGCCACTATTTCCTGCCCTGAGTGGGGTGGGGACGTGTGCCTATCGACTATGTCCTCTGCAAAGTTCGACGAGTTCGAGGCGCGGCTGACGTTCGGCAAGGATTCGCCAGAGTTACTTGCCGGGCTTCGTGCGGCGTATGTGGCAGCGTGCTGGGCGGATACAAATGGGAAACGTCAGCCGGTCACCGCGGAGCAGTTGAGTAAGTTGGGCGAGAAATCGCCGGCGGTTATCGGTCGGTTATTCGACGCCGCGTGCGAACTCAATAACGACATCGAACCTGCGGAAAAAAACTGAAACGGCTCCCTGGCAAGGCGTTCGCGATTCGGTTGTCGCTGCTCTACCGAATCCCGCCAGAGGAGCTTGGGCAGCGGATGACACGGCAGGATGTGCTCGACCTGATGGCGTATGACCTGCACTTTGGCTTGCCAGACGACACATCAAGAGAGCGACGGAAGTTGCCGAAAGCACCGGCGAAGCGTTCGGCGAAGAAGAAGTATAGAAGCTCAGAAGCTCAGCAAGCAATACTACGGACGCTGGTGAAATGACAACCACACTCCAAGGCATCATGAGAGGCTCGCGCAATGCGGTCTTTACGGCCGAAGAGCATGGGTTGATCCATCGCAATTACGTCACGAGCTACGTAAGTACGTCGGACGATGGCACAGATGACGAGGGCGATGTCTACGAGACAAGCGGACTGCCAGCCTGGTCGTCTGGGTTCGTCGGCGATAACGGGCGGACAGACAGCGGGGCGATTGTCAACCGCCGGCGGATTGTCGATCACGACGAGACTCGCAAGTTGTGGATTGTCGAAGTTGAGTGGGACAGCGCAACAGATCAGCAGTCGGGCAGTAACTCGAGCGGTAGTGACTCGCCAGAGGATTGGTCGCCCGAGATCGAGTGGGACTCTGAGCCGCATGAGTTTTACCCAACGGCAGACCGCGCTGGATTGCTAATCACCAACTCGGCGGATGATCCATTCACGGACCCTGCACCAGTTCAGACGGTTTACCTGCCGACTTTGCGTTACTCCCGCTGGCAAACATCGTTCTCATCAGCAACGCAACTGGCGGGCAGCGGTCGAGTAAATAGCGATCCGTTTCTAGGTTGGGGTCCAGGGACGGCGTTGATGGGCGGCATCAAGGCAACATCTGAGTTCATTGGTGGTGTGCAGTTTTGGTGGGTGACGTACCCAATTAAATTCAATCCCGCTGGTTGGGCGTGGAAGACATTTGACCGAGGGCCGAATTACTACAAGGCCGGTGTGAAAACGTCAGCGATGACCTCTGAGCACAACAGCCCAACGGTCAACTTGACGCCAACTGGGACATATTCGGATAAGGCGAGAGTGCGGCAGTTTGATCTATATCAACGGGTTTCATTCAGTGCGCTGTTGTCGAGTTAAGCATGCCTAAATCAAAGACTGCTGTAGGGTTTCAGCCGCATGACGCAGAGCGACTTTTACAGATCCTGCGAACCGAAAATATACCGAAGCTCAAGGACACTAAAGACGGGCAAGTATTCGTCCGCGAATCAGACGCTGGAATCGTATCAACAGAAATCACCGCACGCAGTGGTACTACGGTTGGTACTGGCGTAGTTGATTCAATATTTCGCACCAACGACGACGGGACTGATTACCAATATTCCACAGTCCAAAACATATTTGAGCAATCCGTGGCGGTTGACACATATGTGCTTATACAGCGACTGATGGACGGAACATGGGTGGTTCAGGCCGCCGACTGCTAAAAGGGGATTTTGGAATGGCTAATGTACTTGAAAACCTGACTGTTACGGGGGCTCTGTCGTTTCAAAGTGGCGCCACCATGACCACGCCAGATAGCTCGGTGACCAATGCCGCAGTGACAGCAACGGCCGCGATCGATCGCAGTAAGCTCGCGCAAGACAGCGTGCAGCCGTTCATTGTCCCGTTCACGGACTTGCGGGTCTGGGATGCGCTGGCGACCAACCTGCCAGCCACCGCAGCGAATGATGACTTGGCGCTTGTTGGCGGCACGTTCGGGACTGCTGCGCCGATGGTGCAAGCTGGCGACCTGAAGGCGGCCGGAGCGACGACGCGTTATGCTCGCTTCCTCGTGCGCCTGCCGGCTGAGTACGTGGACGATGAGACTGTCAATATCCGCGTGCGTGGCGGCATGGAGACGACCGTTGCGGATACAACGTGCACGGCCGACATCGAAGCGTATCTGCTCGACAAAGACGGCGCCCTGGTGGGCTCGCCTACGGATCTTTGTACTACGGCAGCCACGACCATCAATTCACTGACGGCGGCAAATATTGACTTCACGCTGACCGATACGAATCTCGTGTCTGGCTCGATTGTCGATGTCCGCGTTGCGATTGCGTGCAACGACGCGGCGACCGGTACGGCAGTGACTCCGGCAATCTACTCCCTCGAGCTGCTGGCAGACATCAAAGGCTAGGACGACCTATGCGATTCTCACCGTCTTGCAGTTGCTGCGGTGATTGCGACGCAACCGAAGTAGATGAGTTCAACCGCACGACAATCGGCAGCGACTGGGCCGTTGACAGCGGCTCGTGGTCGGTCAATGGTTCGCAGCTCGTTGGCAGCGGTGAGATCTACCACAACACGATCGTAGACGCGGCGGTCAAGCTCACGCTGAATAGCGGCACGGTGAAGGTGTTGCTCTACACCGGATTCGCTCCCTCCACTTACGACTACGTAGAAATCGGCAGCGGTTCGATTAAGTGGTATGCGGCTGACGGACTCGGCGGGCATTGGCTGATCAAATCAGAAACCGGACCGAGTACGGGTGAATTCCAGATTTGCTTTAACTGGGGGGGCGGGTTTGAAGATACTGCTCAAGTATCGGTGACGGGGCCATCCTATTTTAGTGCTGCTCCCGGATCGGGTAGATACTTGCAGGCTGGACTCGGGGCGGCGTCGAGTGTAACTGTCGAGCGTTTTGAATTGCTTGACTACGACGATTGCTGCCCTGCCTGCCCTGCATGCATGAGGCTCGATGTCCCAGGCACGCCCTGGTCAGGCAAACTAATTTGCGATTTCGGCAGTTCGTTTGTCTACAACCGGAATACATGGGGGCCGACTGAAGAACTCACGGGCTTGAGCACCTATTGCACATTCAGGAGTCGCACTCAAGGCGTCGACTATTGGATCGTACGGCTGATACCGGATACGTGGGCGTCGCCGCCTGGTCACGATGCCGTCATCGCCCATTGCACAGACATGCTCGACGCCGAAGCTTCGGCCGGCATCCCTCGCTGCGACGCGTTCTCGATCACGATGACACGCCAAGATCCATTCGGGGTAGGACCAGCGACATGGACGCTCAAGACGCCGTAACAGGCCCAGGCACGCACCTACACCGCATGCTCAGTTCGATGGGCATCAAGCCGACTGCACACTGCAAGTGCCTTAAGCTGATGCGGCAGATGGATTGGTGGGGGCCGGATGGCTGCGAACACAAGATACCGAACATCGTCAAGAGGATTCAGCGCGAGGCAATCAAACGGCAATGGCCGCTAGTGAATAATCCGCTTGCAGCATGGTCGATCGAGGGACTCGTGCGGAGAGCGATAAAGAAAGCGAGACAGAGCAATGGCTAGTTTAGGAACACTCGCACTAGACGTGACGGCAAACACGAATCCGTTTGTGCAGAAGCTTAGGCGAGCAAAAGCCGAGTCAGGTGGATTTGCCAAGTCGATCAAAACGTCGGCCGGCGGGGCGGTCAATGTGTTGAATCGCGGCGTCAAGGGATTGACGGGTTCGCTCGCGGGGTTGCTCGCCAAGTTGGGGTTATTCGGTGGGGCAGCAGGCATTGGCGGCATTGCTGCATTCTCGATTAAAGCGGCCGCCGATCTTGAATCAACCAAGACGGCGTTCGCAACTATGCTCGGTTCAGCTGAGAAAGCTGACAAGGTCGTCGGGAAACTGTTTGACTTCTCGAAAAAGACGCCATTCGAGCCAGACGAAGTATTCGGGGCCGGGCGACGATTACTCGCGACGGGAATATCAACAGGCGAACTGGAAGCCGAGCTAAGAACGCTTGGCGACATCGCAGCCGGCAGTAATAGCCAAATGGCTGATATCGTTGACATCTACGCGAAGATCCGAACCAAGGGCAAGGCGTCACTCGAGGAGTTGAATCGCCTGAGCGAACGCGGAATCAACATCAACGCTGTCCTGGCGAAGACGCTGGGGAAGACCGGCGAAGAAATCTCCGAGATGGTGACGAAGGGCACAATCAAACTGCCGGAGATTCAGGCGGCATTTAAGGATCTGACAACCGAAGGCGGGATGTTCAACAATGCAATGGAGGCTCAATCGAAGACACTCAACGGGATGTTCTCAACACTTAAGGGGAATCTGAAAGCGGGATCTGCCGAGATCGGCACATCCTTAGTCAAGGCGGCTAATCTTAAGGGCGTGTTGAAAGCGGTCAACGCGGAACTCGAGACGTTTGATTGGGAAGCATTCGGCCAAGCGGCGGGTGATGCGTTTCGCGTTATTCTCGTTGGTGCTCAAACTGCGGTGATTGGTCTCGGCGCACTGGTTAAGGCGAAAAATGACGTACAATCGGGGCTACTGTGGCTAACCGAGCAATTCCTGCTGAATCAAGCCGACTCTGCGGGTAATGAAGATCGAGAAACGGACATGGCGGCAATCCGCGATACGTTCGGCGCCAAGCAACGTGAGGTGAGAGAGTCCGGTGTGCGATCCGCCAAGATGTTTGCCGACCTTAATCGAACTCTTGATGCAGCAATTGAGACATCAAAAATGCCCGCCCCGAATGAAAGTAACCTCACTGCGGAAATGGAATCGTTGCAAGTCGAAATGGCTAAGAATGTGCGGATGTTCCAAACGTCGCCAGACGAGGCGCCCGTTGTCGAAGTTGACAATTCAGGCATGGAACAACTGCTCAATCAAATTCTTCAAGCTGTGAAGAATCCCAATATCAAAGTCGCCCGCCCAGCCTAGCGGTTGCCCTAGCGACTCAGGGGGCGAAAGCAACTGTAGATGTTCTGCGGTTGCGGTTAGTGGGACCGTGAGACACACAAGCCGCTCGTCACGGGGCGGCTGCTTTCTTGCGCGATCAGTTGGCTTGGTGCGGCGCAGTCGATCCGTGCGACTGGATGCAGGCGTTGCTGGTCGCATAAAAAAAACTATAAAAATAGTGTTGACACGGCAATTCCATGTCGATAGACTCCCGTAGTCAAGTCAATGACCACCAAGGAGCAACGCGATGTTAACAGCGAAACGTGGTGAAGTTCGATTTTGCGACGGTGACATTGTGCGGGTTATCGCCGATAATGGCGACGGTGAAACATTCACCGGACGCGATGTTAACACTGGGCAAAGGATTGACGACTGGTTGATCAGCGAAACGACGATTCTTCCTGAGGGGCGTGAAACATCCGCCTGCCATAAATCTCCAGGCAAAGTCAAATGAGCAAAGTCGGTCGAGTATTGAAGCGATCACCGGCAACGAGCCGCGGCAAGTCGGGACGACCGACTATCTATCCGTGGCCGAAATGGACCGATGGGCAATGGTGGGAGATCGAGCCGGCGGCGATGGGCAAGTCATTTGACACCATCCGCCAGTCGATCTACCAGCATGCCAATCGGAATGGTCGCAAGGCTCAGGTCGTAAAGAACAGCGAGTCTACGCTCGCGTTTCAATTCTACGACGAATAACACAGCAGCGGCCAACGTGGTCGTCAGTGAGAGGCGTTTTTTAATTCACGGACGATGGACGGACTCATTACGCAGCGGGTGGCTCGGAGCCGCAAACGCAACCCGCTGCGTGCTTCTAACACGGAGGTCAACCATGCCAACGATTCTGACAATATCCGCCATCGCAATCGGTCTCACCATCGGCTTAGCAATCTCATGCTGGATCGAGCGGAGGTGCGAGCGATGAATAGACGATGGCTGATACGCAGGGATATGCCTGAAGTGCTTGCAATCGAGACTGCCGGATTCGAGTTTCCGTGGTCCGAAGAGGATTTCATTCGCTGCCTTCGACAGCGCAATAGCATCGGCATGGTTGCCGAATGCGATGCACGCGTCGTTGGGTTCATGATCTACGAATTGCACAAGAATCGACTACGCCTTCTCAATATCGCTGTTCATCCAAAACACCAGCGGATGGGATACGCAACAGCCTTAATCGACGGTCTGAAACGCAAGCTAAACCCGACGGGTAGAGCGGAAATTGTACTCGACGTATCGGACGCAAACCTACCGGCGCAGTTGTTCTTCAGCGCCCAAGCGTTTCGAGCCGTCACCGTGATCTCTGGCATGTATGAGAAGACTGAGATGGATGCCTATCAATTCATCTACAGCGTGCGATTGAGGGCGTCAGTATGACACGCAATGCATCATATTTCTGGGGTCGCATTGGGCAGCGGCTGCACCGCATCTACATCGGCTCTGAAGGCCAGCTTTGGTACTGGGCCAACGGGCAGCGGGTGGTCGCCAACAGCAGTCAGGCGCTCGATTGGGCGCGGGCGCATGGGGACAACGCCAGGGGGCTGCTAACTCCGCGACTCCGCGAACTCGAATGGGGGCAAGGGTGATCTCGCATCGGCCGCTAACACAATCAGAACGGCTTGAGCTTTTGCAGTGGTGCCGTAAATACGGCTCAGGCAATTGCTGGACTGGCAGCACTGGCAAGATTGCCAGCTTGGTCGTCAGGTTACTACACGAACATGCGGGGAGATAGACTCCGCATCCGGCAGGGGTGATGACTTGTAGTTATCACTACTGCCGGGCTGTACATAAAGGAATCATGGGATGTTATTTAGCGGAGACTGGAAACTACATCACGGGGATTGCATCGAGCATATGGCGACATTGCCTGATGCGTGCTTCGATTTCTCGGTGTTCTCGCCGCCATTTCCTAGCCTGTACGCTTACTCAGATTCCGAGCAAGACATAGGAAACAGCGAGGATTTTACCGGCGATGCCAAATTGCATCTGTCATTCTTCTATCGCCAATTGTCACGCTTGATCAAACCAGGGCGGGCTATTGTCGTCCACGTCATGCAGATCCCTCGCCTCAAGCGGTCAGGCGGCGTAGGGCTCCACGACTTCCGCGGGCTGAACATCCGACTCGGCGAGCGAGCTGGATTGGTCTACGAGTACGATTGGTCGGTGCGGAAGAATCCACAGGCGCAGGCAATCCGAACTCGCAGCAGAGAATTGCAATTCGTCGGGCTGGAGCGTGATCGGGCAAAGTGTCGCGGTACGTTGCCTGACTATCTGATCAAGTTTCGCGTGCCTGGCGAGAACGCGGTTGCGGTCAATGGCAAAGGGCAGGTCAGTCGGAACGATTGGATTGACTGGGCCGAATGTACATGGATGGACATTCGCGAAACGGACACTCTTAATACCAAGGAAGGCAAGGGCGAGGATGACACCAAGCACATCTGCCCACTTCAGCTCAGCGTTATCTCGCGGCTTGTCAAGTTATACACAGATCCTGGCGAGATTGTATTCTCGCCGTTCGCGGGGATTGGCAGCGAGGGACATTCGGCGGTGAAGCTGGATCGTCGATTCTACGGGTGCGAATTAAAAGACGAATACTACGAGACGGCACAGATCAATCTCGCAAAGGCTCAGGCGTCGAAGCAAAAACAATTCGCTCTGTTTGGGAGTGACCAGTGATTATTGATCTGAATCCCAGCGAGGTTGAAGACTACCGCAAGTTTTGCGCAATTAAGCGATTGCCGGTATCGATCATTCTCGGCCGGCGAGCATGGTTCCCTGATGAGTACGCCAGCATGATCGGCGTTGAGGCGGAAGCTTTGCCGTTCTCGAACTACGCGGCTCCCGATTGGATGTTCGACTACCAAGCCGCCATTACCGAGATGGCAATCCGAAAGCGAAAGTTTGCGGCGTTCTGTGATTGCGGGTTAGGCAAGACGGCAATCCTGCTTGAGTTCGCTCGCCATGCGGCGCAGCGGTCAGTAGGCAAGCGAGTGTTGATTGTCTCGCCTTTGATGGTCGTCAAGCAGACAATCGAGGAATCGCAGAAGTTCTATCCAGCAGATCGCGGCGTTGGTGCTTACGGTATCGATACGATCCCTGCCGCTGCGTTGCAAGATTGGCTCGATGGCAACTACGGCGAGCATGACGTTGGCATTACCAACTACGAATCAATTAGACCGGAATTACGAGCAAGGAATCTTGGCGGGCTGATTCTCGACGAGTCTTCAATGCTCAAGAGCCATTACGGCAAATGGGGAACGAAGCTAATCGAAATGGGGCGGGGCGTTGAATGGAAGCTCTGCTGTACTGGTACGCCTGCTCCTAATGATCGGATCGAGTATGCCAATCACGCGGTATTCTTAGATCAGTTCAGCACGGTCAACGCATTCCTCGCAACGTATTTTGTGAATCGCGGACAAGTAGATAATCGGTGGGAGCTTAAGCCGCATGCGTTGTCGGCGTTCTATCGGGCGATGGCTCATTGGTCGATCTTCCTGTCGAATCCAGCGACCTACGGCTGGCTGGATAATGCCGAGACGATTCCGCCGATCAATGTTCACATCCATCCTGTGGACATGACGCCAGAGCAAGTCGAAATCATGCGCAGCGTGACGGGCAGCTTGTTCGCAAATGAGCCAGGGGGAATCACTGGTCGCTCAAAGCTGGGGCAACTCGGTAAGGGATTCTACGACGGAGAATCGGTGCCGACACTCAAGCCGCAATTCATCAAGGATGAATTGTTGGAATCATGGAAGGGCGAATCAACGATCATCTGGTGCCTGTACAACGCGGAGCAGGACTCGCTCGCTAAGTATCTCCCTGGTGCGGTGAGCCTCACCGGCACGACCAAGCATGATGTCCGCCAGAAAGCAATTGATGACTTCAAAGCGGGGCGGGTGAAGACGCTGATAAGCAAGCCGAAGATATTGGGATTCGGGCTCAACTTGCAGATCGCAACGCGACACATCTTCAGCGGATTACAGGATAGCTATGAGAGCTATTACCAGTGCATCAAGCGGTCGAATCGTTACGGCTCAACGAAGCCGCTGAATGTCCATATTCCGGTGACGGAAATTGAAGAGCCGATGATTCAAACGGTGCTTCGTAAATCGGAGATGGTTCAGGTTGACACGGACGAGCAAGAGCGGCTGTTTCGTAAGTTATCACTAGCAAGGTGAAAGTTCAGAATGGAGGCAACGATGAAAGCCACAGACACGGACGACAGCCGAAACTTCCTCGGGCTCGTGCGGGGCAAAGAGCGGTACATCTTCGTCTACGACGATGGGCAGGAGGCTGACATACTCCGCGTCCTTGGACGGCAAGCGGTCAACCCGGAGTTGAGTTTCAATTGGTACGACGCCGCCAGGCTGGCGAGAAGGGTGCAGAAGCATGAGTCAATGGCAAGCGATTCCGGTCCAGACGACATCAGTACATTTGACGCCTGGACAGCGGTACTCGGCCCACAAGAGCGATTCAAATACCCAGGGTGATGCGATGAAACAAACAAACATGTTCGGCGACTTTGAACGCCAACGAATGAGCGAGCAGACGGCCGTCGAAACGGCACCTTATCATCCGCATTCTGCCGAAAGTAAAGAGGCAGCTGACGCGATCCTGCCAGTTGCCGGCACGCACCGCCGGAAAGTCTACGACTTTATTTCGGCTCGCGGCAATTGGGGAGCGACCGACGAGGAAATCCAACTCGGTCTAGCGATGAATCCATCAACGCAAAGACCTCGGCGAGTTGAATTGGTCAAGGCGAAGCTGATCATTCAGTGCGGGCAGCGGAAGACGACCAGCAGACGAAACGCGGCAGTCTGGCAGGCAACGAAAGATACAAATGATTAACCCGCTACATGCAGCGAAGCACAGCGTAAGCAGCGAAGACCGACCGTTTCAGGCGTCGATGATTCGCGGGATGCTCACCGCGTATGACGCGAGATGGGGTGACGTTCAATCGAACATCAATGTTCGAGAGATCGAGAAGCAGTATTACTCGGACTTGCCGAACGTCCGCTCCAGCGGTCGGTCTCGCACGTTTCGACTCGCTGGGAAGCTGGACAAGCTCACTGCCGAAGACGCCACCGTCACGCTAACGGATCACAAGACGACACAGTCTGACATCGAAGATCCGAATTCGTCCTACTGGCGACAGATCGAAGTTGAGGGGCAGCCGAATCAGTACGAATTGCTGTTGCTCGCCAACGGAATCAAAGTCGACCAAGTCATTTGGGATGTGGTCCGCAAGCCAGCCATCAAGCCGAAAGCGATTGCAAAGAAAGACGTGGCGGCGTTGGCGTCACTGCACACATA
>Ga0098054_1000697_pt1 | contig 19133 bp, 6 predicted proteins | sample 16_taG_FD_75048 | JGI IMG/M metagenome (GOLD analysis project Ga0098054, IMG submission 75048) | Marine viral communities from the Subarctic Pacific Ocean - 16_ETSP_OMZ_AT15313 metaG | ecosystem: Environmental > Aquatic > Marine > Oceanic | place: Pacific Ocean | collected 2015-01-18
ACTCTCTAGACAACATAATCATGCAAGACCTTATGATTGGTAATCCACTGAATATGTTTAGTAAGGGCTTTCTCGATATGATCCTTTCTTCAAATAACGGGAGGGGATATATGCGAATCTCTGGAGAACTCATTGACGAGGAGGGTGTGTTAAAATTTTCTGACATACAAGGCGAAACCCCAAGAGTTGTCTCGGGCCTTAAGGATACTTTTGCAGCTCCTGAAGATTTCCTTGAGGTTACAAATGATGAGATTATTGCCATTTATTCGGGCCCCGAAGAGCCGCCTTCCACCAGTGGAGCAGAGACTCCTACTTCGACCGCACCCCCCATCACCACCCTTGAATATCAATTGGGCGGAGATCTATTTATAGATTACAATAGCAACGGCCTAAAATCACTGGAACACGTAGTGAACATTAATTACGCACCATCGCCAGAAGCTGCAGATGTTATAACGGAAGTCTCGCCAAGTTCAGTAGAGCCCAGGAACATCCTTGGTAATTGGTGTGCCGATGCATTGACATTTCATTTGTCCGCTGATGACGCCAACGAAGATGAAAGAGAATCCTTCATCGAAGGCACTCGCGAATATGTAGCCAATCACTTTCATAAGCAAATTATCAAGAACGTTTTAGATTCCTATTTTCATAAGTCCATCACTGGTATGGTCGGAGTCTCCAACGATGAGGCCTGGATTTATGGAAACACAGAACAACCAGAGCCAGATATCGTAGAACTCGCTGATGATCAAGGGTCTTTCTATGTGAGGGCTTGTACACAGGAGTATAACGGTTGGATGAAACTATATGACAAAGCAATCCCAGTGTCTGCTTCCCCAACTAGAAAGGTGCCGTTATTTAACTTTGTTGATATTAAAGAAGAGTGTCAAAAATATTATGATACGGTTCCCGAAGATCTAAGAACTCAAGTGAATATTCTAGCACTAAAGAAATATGCGGAACCTCCCTTTTCCCGAATTAACACCAGAATTAATAATGCAATGCTCGCCGGCCTAAGCAGCGCTACTTGTAGACTATCTCTTTATGACTCTTTGATTAAGGGATCTGCATTTTTCCGTATGTATTCCATGAACGAGAAGAATTATGGAGATGTATTTCTGTCCTATATGGTAGACTCGGTTATACAAGAAGTGTTGGACGAGAGCTTAAAGTTAGGTACGTTTAACTTAAAGGCCTTGGGAGTACAGGGATACTATTACATCTTTTTAGAGCAAGTGGTTCAATCTTATTCCAATATGGTGAATACTGGACTAACTTCTCCAACAGCACGGACTCAACAATCCTTGCGTATCTTAAACGAAAGGTTGCAGGCCAGTTGGAAGCTAGATATAAAATCAATCGCTCGTGTACATAAGTTTAAAGAGTTCGTGGACTTATCTCTCCCTGATATTAAAGTTATATTATCCGAGATAATTTCAATTCAGATGGAAAAAGTCGCCGAAACTACTCGTCATATCTATGAGCCCAAGGTGGAGGACTTGAACCTGGATATCCTAGAAAGTTGGTTGGAAGGTGGCATAAAATCTTCAGATTTTGGGTCAAATCCTCCCGGCCCATTGGCTCTTCCGACCACCTTTTCAGATCCCTTCTTAAAGCCTGGAGACTGGGACTTTCCCTTTGTTTTCCAAAAGTATGTTCGTTTAGTTAATGCCAGTGGTGAATCCACTACAGTTAATATAGACGATTTAACTGAAGATTTAGTAAATAAGAATGTGGAGTTTTTTACCGGCAATCAAATTTCTTTATGTATGCCCCTTGATTATATTAATCGATTTGACGCCAAAACTCAGTCCTATATTAAATCATCGCTCAAATCAAAGTTTGATGCATCTAGATCTTTTATAGCCACTGATGAGGACGGAAATATAAGATACCTCATTCCTCTTTTTTCCAAAGAGCTAGAAAGCACGGCAACAGAGATTTTTACAGACTGGGTACCCGCTGTTCGCAACGGCTCAATGCAGCCCGACCTTGAGGATCTAATTCTAAACTCTGGTGAATTTGAGGCATTATTTAAAATATCTGTACCAATGTCAGGGTTATTGTCATTTGTAACTATTTATACCATAGAGAACTTTGTAGAGTCCTTAGCAATCGAAAAAAGAGATCAAGGATTTCAAGCGTTTGGTTTTTGGAACGGGGATACCTTTGCTATGTCGCGTGAATATCTTAGAAAAATGTCACAACAAGCCTATTACGCGCGTTCAATCGAGTATATCAATCAGATTGCCTTGGATTTATCAGCACCCATCATCACTCCTAACGCAGCCCTAGGTATTGGAAAGGCGGCCGCAGAGGCTGCATTACTGAGTAAGCTGCCAAAATGGAAGAGAAAGAAAAGAAGACCGGCACCGCCCGATGTTTGCGAGGATTAAAAAATGGCAGGAATATCACCTAAATTACCACTAACGGTTACTCATGTAGATGGGACCTATGGATTGACAAAAACTGTCAAAGAAGCTATAACACAGGACTTTAAATTACTAATTTTAACAAATCCAGGAGAAAAAATGATGGACCCTGCATTTGGCGTGGGCCTGAAAAGATTCTTATTTGAACAGCATGGAGATTCAGTTTATTCGGCAATCTCCTCTCGGCTAATTGGGCAAGCAAAAAAGTATCTACCCCAAGTAGAGGTAGAAAAAGTACTCTTCAACGAATCACCGGTCGATGATATATCCGCTTCCGACCTCGTGGATAATAATGTGATGTCTGTTACTATTAGGTTCTCCATCAAGCCTCTGAAGAAAATAGAAATTTTAACCATCCCATTACTTTAAAAGCATCTAATTATTACAGGAAACAAAATAAATGGCCACAAAGAAAACTCCCATTCAATATACTAGTAGAGATTTTAGTACGATTAAGCAAGATTTAATCAACTATGCAAAGCGAAATTATTCGGAGACTTATAAGGACTTTAATGACACTTCTTTCGGTGCGTTAATGCTAGACACAGTATCATATGTGGGAGATATTTTATCCTTTTATTTGGACTATCAAGTCAACGAGTCATTTTTAGACACAGCCGTAGAATATCAGAACGTCAAGAGGCTTTCTCGACAATATGGGTTCAAATACCGTGGCGCCCCCTCATCAACCGGTATAGCCGATTTTTTTATAACTCTCCCGGCTAACTCTACTGGTATGGGCCCAAACTTGAGTTATGCTCCTATTTTGAAGGCAGGTAGCCAATTCTCCACGAACGGAGGGGCACCCTATTTATTGATCGATTCTCTTCAATTTGATAATCCCAACAACGAAGTCGTAGTCGCTAAAGTCAATAATTCTACAGGCATCCCTGTATCTTATGCTATCCGAGCCAGAGGCCGCGTCATCTCCGGAAAAATGGTCCAAGAGTCCTTTACAGTGACAGATTATCAAAGATTCCGGCGCTTATTTTTGTCGCTCCCGAGAGTCGCAGAAGTGATCACAGTTTTTGACTCTGATGGTAATGAATATTATAATGTGGAAAACTTATCACAAGATGTTATCTACAAAGATGTGGTAAATAAGGGCACCACCGGAGACACAGTATCCACTTTATTGCGCCCATATTCTGTCCCTCGACGCTTTACTGTCGAGAAAGATGGCCCCCTTACTTATTTACAATTTGGCTATGGGTCCGAGGATGAATCCTCGGCAACGGCATCCGTAGCAGAGCCTTCAAGTGTAGTTTTACAAATGAACGGGAAGCCTTATATTTCTAATATGAACTTTGACCCCTCTAAACTATTGGAAACTGACAAATTTGGAGTGGCGCCCGTAAACACAACGCTGACTGTAAAGTATAGGGTCAATATGGTTAATAATGTCAACGCCCCTATCGGCACATTAGTGACTGTAAATAGCACTAACTTTTCTTATAGGAACGTTCGCCAACTAGACTCTACCCTGATGTCTCAAGTTAATAGCTCCATCGAAGTATATAACGCCGAGCCCATAATTGGCGACGTCATGGAACCCACTTCCGAAGAGCTTCGCATCCGTACGCTAGACTCTTTTGCTACTCAAAACAGGGCAGTCACCCAAAAAGACTACGAGTCGATGGTATATGCAATGCCTACCAAATACGGAGCTATAAAGAGATGTAAAATCACCCGGGACCCCAATAGTTTCAAGCGAAACTTAAATCTATATATCCTTTCGGAAAATGCAGATGGAACTCTTGTTATGGCAAATGCCACCTTAAAACAGAATCTTAAAACATGGCTAAACAGCGTCAAAATGATCAATGATACTATCGACATCATCGATGGTCGCATTATAAATTTAAGCATCGACTTCAAAGTAGTGGCTGATCCCGATCGGAATAAGTATGATGTTCTCGACGCATGTATCAACGCTCTCAAAAATAAATTCAAACAACCGCTCTTACTTGGAGAATCTTTCTATATTACCGATGTCTATAATGTTCTAAATGATGTTATAGGAGTAGTGGATACCGAAAGTGTACATATTAAAATTAAAAATGGCCTAAGTTATTCAGATACTCGGTTTAACTTAAACGATCAGAAATCAGCTGATGGAAGATATATTAACGCTCCGGAAAATGTGGCCTTTGAAATCAAATATCCCGGAAAAGATATAAAAGGAACAGTTAGATAATGGCTATAAAGAAATATTTTGCAAATGCTGACACCACGATCACTAACGCGTTTAGAGCGAACCTTAGAACGCGTGGCATCAATGCCAATATGGGCGCCTCTGACGTACTAGAGACTTTTTCCATTTATGGTCAAGCTTCATCGGGCTCAACGGAGTTGTCACGAATCTTGATCAACTTTCCCGTGGATGAAATCATTGCAGACCGCGCCGCAGGGTCCACCCCAGAAGCCGGCGAAGCCACATTTTACTTAAATTTATATAATGCGGCCACCAATCAAACAGTCCCGCGTCATCTTTATTTATCCGTCCATGCCATCTCAACCGAATGGCAAGAAGGGACTGGCTTAGACATGGAAGAATATAAGGACGTGGTTATTCAGGGGGACATTGGGTCTACTTGGCTCTCGGCCTCTAGCACAACAGCTTGGACTGATATGGGTGGCGACTATCACCCATCTCCTATCTATAAAGATTATTTTGACACCGGTGTAGAAAACTTAACCGTTGATATAACATCGTTAGTCGAAGAATGGATTGCAGGTACCAAAGATAAATTTGGAGTAGGAATTCATCTCACATCGAGTCAAGAAGCATATTATTCGGGATCCGCCGGCGCAGATAGTCCCGGAGGCCAACTAAACAATGTATCAGGCTCCCAGACTTCGTATTATACAAAGGAATTCTTTGGAAGAGGATCAGAATTCTTCTTCAAGCGCCCCACAATTTCGGTTAAATGGGATAGTTCCAAGAAGGACGACAGAGGCCAGATGTACACAGAGAGTAATCTTCTGACCGCTGCTGATAACACTAACACTCTTTATTTATATAACTCACACAATGGACGATTAAAAGATTTGCCAACGCTGCCTCCTTTGACTGTTAAAATATTTGACGCCGAATCCGGAGGAACAGAAATTATAGCTACCACTCCGGCTCTTATTCCAGCCGGCCGCATTTCTAGAGGGGTGTATACTGCATCCTTCTCCATCGATACCACCGCAAGCATTGGCTATGACAGGTGGTACAACTCGGCACTCACCGAAGTATATCATACCGGTAACTTTTACTTTCGAGAGAGGGAGGCATCTACCTACAGCCCTTATCCAAACTATGTTACTTCTCTCACCAATCTACGCGACGTCTATTATGCACACGAAACAGCAAGATTCCGATTTTATGTCCGACAAAAAGATTGGAGCCCAACTATTTATACAGTAGCCACTACCCAGAACGACACTTTGATTATAGAATCTTCTTCTTATCAAATTCATCGATTGATCGACAATACTGTCGTCATTCCTTTCGACACCGGTAGTGATAAGAGTACTGAAATGTCGTATGATGTTAGCGGAAATTACTTTGACTTAAGAATGGATCTCTTCGAACCAGGGTACTCTTACGGATTGAAGGTGTCTTACTACGACGATTCAGTGCTTAGTTATGTAGAACAGCCATCCATTTGGAAATTTAGAGTTGAAAAACTGGAATCACAATGAGTATAAAAAAGCTTTTTGATAAAGAAAACCCTTATAAAATATTATCTGCCGAAACCCTTGATAGTGTAGGTGCAGTAGCCGAGTCGTCGGGAAATGTAAACCAGCGCTTAAAAGAAAAGAATAGATTTATTCCGGTTGTAAATTTTGATTACCCGGAAAACTTCGCCCGCTATGGCAAAGCATCAAAATATTACGAAGATGCAATTACCCGTATCTATGATGACTATCCTTATGATGGATCATTGAGCGAACGCGCCGAATATCGAAATGAATCTTCATATTTAGATCTTTATATTTTGGACCAAAAATATCCTCGTAGAACGGGGCATGCGGTCTTTTCACCCAATGGGTGGGGAACAGTGGCCGCATCTACTCCAATCGGCGGCACGGGCTATATAGGGCTCTCTAGCGACCCTGAATATGTGCTCGTCAAGGGCGGTCCAAATCAGGCCCCTGCAGAATACCTCAACCAACCCCTGCACACCCAATTTGATAAGGCCAATATATATGACCCGGCGAAAAATCGTAAATCTAATTTAAAGTTCGATCTCAATGAAGGATTGACTGTAGAATTCTGGATGGACAAAGAAATGCTGATGAATACGGGGTCGTTCCCTGGTGCCGGCACGTCCGTCGAAATTCCATTCATGTTGTCCAATGAAAACTCTGGCTCCATGGCTATCTATGTTTCCACCGCAGACACAACCCCCTCTGCAACTCCTTTCAACATCTTGTTGATTTCTGGGTCGACTGTGGCTTTTACCAATATATCCAGCATTACGAACGCGGACTACCTGAACACGGGGTGGCACCATTTCGCATTTGCCCTTAAAAATGTGCCAGGCACTGCAACGCACCAAATAGATGCGTACCTAGACGGCACACATAAACAAACCCTGACATCAGCCGGCTTCTTTAATGAGGTCACTGGAGCCCTTCAGGCTACGATCGGCGCGGGCAGAAAATTAGTTTGGCCCGCCGGCTCCATCGATTTCCCTTCGGATGGGTATGGTAAGCTCTCGGGCTCTATTGACGAATTTCGATATTGGAAGACTGCCCGAAATGCCGAGCAGATTGGAAAGTATTGGTTCACGCAGTATGGCGGGGGCACCAACGCGGTCGATTCCAATACTGATTTGGGTGTATATTATAAGTTTAATGAGGGTATTGTAGGAAATATTACCATTGACTCCACTGTCCTCGACTATTCTGGCCGCATTTCCAACGGAGATTGGACTGGCTATTCTGCCCAGTCGCGACTCACATCTTCGGCCATCGATATATATCTAGGAAAGAAGAGCGAATTTACTGATCCCATTATTTATTCCTCTCATCCTGCTGTAGTCGCTCTCAAAGAGGACCTCTTAAATTCGGGAAGTGTCTACGATTTAACCAACAATGCATCTATTTATAACTCAATCCCCTCATGGATAACAGAAGAAGATGAGTTGGGAAGCAAGGATCTGGCCAATCTGACGCAGATCATGGCAAGTTACTTTGATACTCTCCAGCTGCAGTTAGAAGCCCTCCCCCGATTAAAAGATAAAACCTATAACGACCCTGCGCTCGTGAAGCCGCACACCTTTTCAAGCCGGCTCTTAGAATCCCAAGGCTTCGTAGCCCCTGAAATATTCGCCGATGCAGACGTCATGGCCCAGATTCTAAACAGAGATGCCGATCGCAAGTTTGAATTAGATCTCTATGACATTAAGAATGTTATTTACCAAAATGTTTACAACAATTTAACCCGTATTTACAAGTCTAAGGGAACGGAAAAATCATTTCGCAACCTCATTCGGTGCTTCGGCGTCGACGAAGATCTCGTCCGCTTAAATATTTATGGAAACAATGTCGAATATGAGTTAAGAGACAACTACCGCACCACCTCTGAAAAGAAGAAATATGCTGATTTTAACCACCCCGACAGGTTTTCAGCCACCGTCTATCAACAAACCGCGAGTTCTAACCCAAATTCCGTTTCCTATATCACTGGATCCTCGGAAGGAGCCTATCTTCCCTTCACTGTAGAGGCCGAGGTAATCTTTCCTAAGAAACTGGCACGCGATAATATCAATTATTTCGCTACCCCGTTCTTGAGTTCTTCTTTATTTGGGTTCCATGGAGCCCCTAGTCCTACTGATTTTACATGGCCCCTCTTTGCTTTTGACGCAAACCTTCAAGTGTACGCAGTCCGAGAAGAATTGGAGTCGGATAACCTCTATTTTCAACTGGTGGACCGGAATAACACCGTCAATATCACCACTCCTATCTATGATGACGCCTATGATAATCAGAAATGGAATTTGGCCATCCGATTTCGCCCTGAAAAGCTTACTGCTAACAGAGTTAGCGGCTCAGGAGGTCCTTCTGCGAGTTACATCGTGGAATTTTATGGAATTAACTCTGATGCAGGCATCGTAAACAATGAATTTCTCTTTACCGCTTCAATGAACGCAGCACTTCTGGCGACCTCTAATAAGCGCCTCTACTTGGGAGCCCATCGCCTCAACTTCACCGGCTCAACACTCCAGAGTTCCGACGCCAAGATATCTTCCTTGAGGTATTGGGCCAGTTATTTAACGAACGATGCGATAAAAGCTCACTCGCGTGACCCTTCAAATCATGGATCTCCAAATCCTTATGAGAGCACATACCTTTACCCTACATCAATGAACGGTATAACAGTGCCCCAGGCCGAAACTCTTGCCCTGAACTGGGATTTTTCCCTCGTAACGTCCTCGGATGGAGGAATATCAGGTGTACCCACGATTTCGGATGCAGGCTATCCAGTCAGCGATATTTCTTCTGGCTCCACTGCCCTCACTACGCGGTATGGGTGGCTAGGAAAGGTAATTTACCCCCAACATACGGGCCGAGGGGACTTTTATATCCCCCACGATACCAAGGCGACAGACACTAAGTTCGTCTATAGCGGCAAAACAGTAGGGCCAGAAGTTATTCAGTCATCCGACATGATTAATATTCTTGGGGAGTCCGATTTATACTTTGACCGCGAAACCCGCCACGTTAACTTCTTCTATTACATAGAAAAAAGCATGTATCAGACCATATCAGATGAAATGCTCAAGATGTTCTCCACTATTAAGGATTTTAGTAACCTTATTGGCGCCCCCGTTAATCGGTACCGCCCAAATTACAAAGCAATGGAAAAGCTGCGCAACCTATTCTTTGAAAATGTCGAGAATACCCCCAATTTAGATAAATATGTGGAGTTTTATAAGTGGATTGATGGCTCTTTGAACACAATGCTCCAGCAACTTGTCCCCATGTCAGCAGATGTGTCAGACGAGATTAGGACGATGGTTGAAAGCCATGTATTGGAGCGAAATAAGTATCAATCTAAGTTTCCAAGCCTTGAATTCACTCCCATAGACCCCACTGCGGGCATTCAGGGCATCAATAAGCTGCTAATTAACTGGAAATTTGACCACCACCCGCTCAATAATCAGCAAAATACTCATTGTCGATGGTGGAAGACACGCGCTAGACGAGACAACCCGGTGATTTCATCTGGAAATACAGCCGTCGACGCAGGTCGACAAAAGATTCTTGATGTGACTCTTTCGGCACTTAATCGCCGTTATACGACCCCTTTGAGGCTCGATGTAGAGCCCACCAAGTTGATTCATGGCGGAAACAACGTTAAAAACACTAAAGGGGTAGATATCACACGCGCCCAGTTAAAATTCGGAACAACCCAGGGAATGCGAAGCGCAGGCATAGCCGATTCCCCTGATTGTTTAGATAAGATCACGCCGGCTGAAAAAACCTACAAGATCGTTAAAGTAAAAAACAATCCGGATGTAGAGTATTTAAATACCTACGCCAAGATGGGGATCCCCTGGACACTAGTAAGTTCAAGTCTCCCTACAGGCTTGGGCCCCGGAGTCGCTGTCGTAAACAACCATCGGGATATATACGGCCCAGATGCTGAAGTTCCCATGCAGGGCCCATTTACCGATGCACACGTCGGCGGGCTGCCTTTCCGTCATGTCCCTCTAAATCGTGGTACGGATAACCCCACCAATCGCATGGAAGGGTGGGATTTTAGCTATAGTGTTGGAGGATTTATCTCCAGGACCCCCGATCAACCCCGGGGCCCGTACTATCGAGACGAAACGGCAAAGCGACCAGTTAATATCCGAAATATCAAAGGCGATTACGGCAATTATACCAAAGATCACCAAGTTGTCCAATCAGCCGGCCGATTTATGAACAATAAAGCCTGGGTCTCAGCCTCGGGTTGGGACCTAGAACCTGTGGGAACGCCTTCTTATTGGGTCGCAGGCCTCATGGACACTCCCAAAATCCAACGCGGCCGCCACGAGTCCATCATGGTAAGTCGATTTAACGCTCCCGGAGGCCCAGACACAATGGGTGACTCTAACGGTGGCGCAGGATTAGACCGCCTTTCTGCAGAATACTCCTTCAATAATGATTTAAACAGCCGCAATTGGAATGTACGATCCGCTTATTATCCATTTTTAACCTCGCACGTTAATCAGTTTGGATACTTTTCGAATTATGGTGACCTCATCAACGCCGGCTCCTCATCCGTGAACCCATTTAACTATGCGGGAACAGGATCTATCTACCAGGTCAATCGCAATACGCTTCGCCGCATGCAATTAAGTGGAACCACTCTTATCACGGGTTCCCAGAGGGACAATTTCTGGATTCAACATGCAATTCCGCGAAGCGATCTCCAATATTCGTGGGTTAACGCCTCTTATGAGACTGCTCACCCTTCGGGCTTTGGATATTGGCACGAGAATCTCTTCAATTATGTCGGGCTAAAATCTACAATTTTTACAGACACCTTCTCTGGCACTCTCGGCGCTGCCTGGATTCAGGCACAAACAACCCAGCGCCAAAGCAAAGACTCAACCAACTGGCTCGTGCGCCTGGGACAACAAGTGGGCTCCTCGTCCATTCATATCCCTCGAAAATTGGAATTAGACCAAGACATAGAACTGCCTTTCGCAGTCACTTATGGGTACGCCCAGGGACAATATGAAAACCGAGGCAGTAGGGTTTACAGTACTTTCGGTCCCGGCCGCACTGTTTTATCCAGTTCGGGACAATTTGTAGATACCTCTGCAACTACCAACCGATTTAGTATCTCCTGTTGGTTTAAGCCCACAAATCTAACTAATAATCAGAATCTTTTTACATGGGACGACACTACGTCCGCCGCAGCCCGAGCAAGGCTCTACGTGACGGCCAATAATATTCGCTTTTCCCAGAGATATAATACTCCAGGCACCGGACTTTTGGATGCCCGATGGATCCACACCGCCACTGCCTCATGGACTAATATTGTCCTATCGCATGACATCATGGCGCCCACTGTTGGGCCCGGCTATCCCACTCTTTACATCAATGGAGTATCGGCATCGCTTGATCATACGAATTCGTCAAGTTCTGCAGGCGGAATGACACCGGCCACCTTCGATAGCTTCATAATGGGTGGTCGCGACCCCAATAATATCTCTTATCCCGATAATTGCTATACGGGATCCCTGGATAATGTTATTTGGTATAATGAATTGTTTGATCCAACGCAGGTAGCCGAAATTTATAACGATGGTGTTCCCAAAACTCCTTCTCAGCACTCATTTTATCAACCAAATGTGGCGGTAAACGATCCCAATCATTATTGGCAACTTGGGGATGCCAATAATGATAAACCACTTATCCTTGACACGACCGGCGCCCCTTATGCCGAGACCGAAGGTGCTGTTTACGACTGGAATGCCCTAGGGAACCCTTATGAGTCCACTTTCTGGGCCATCACCAGCGGCACCATCGTACCCACCGACTTCCAAATGGTAGAGTATGATGGATATAACATGCAACAACCCCAAGGAAGCGCCAACGAGAATCTATCTCTACAAATCAGCTATGATGCGGGCACGACATGGGAGACTGCATCAATTATCGCCGCCAACGCAGATTTTCAAGGAAGAGACACGGGCATTATTACGCAGGTGACCAACTTCTATTCGGCTTCTCCTGGCCAGCAAGGTCGAATCCGATTCTATCAAACCAACTTTGGCAGTAGCAAGAAAGATAACTGGGCCATTGATAATGTTACTGTAACTAGAACCAACATTATTGAGCCTGTTACTTTCTCACCGTATTCTAACTTTGTTTCGTACATCAACCCTCCCGATCGGGTGTTTGGTAAAGATAGGGACGACTTATGGTCCGATCCCTTCTATATACCAACAGTGTATAACGGACTCAATTACAACATCTATGAGCCACTGGATGTATTGAGTGGGACTTTGGGATACTCGTTGAGCACACCCCAGTCCAACTATGTGAATGCGCCACGCTTCGACGGAGTCCTCTCCCCTAGCGGATATGGAGCCCAGCTTCTTAACGCCATTAATTTAAAAAGAAATGGCCCTTATGGCTATCCTACATGGAAACAAATTCGCACGGGTGATCATGCTATTGCTCGTAACATGCGAAAAAACAATCTCCTTGGCTGTACTCCCACACCAGGAAAACGCATAGAATTAAATGGTCAACAATACATTGAAAAATACGGCCAGACAACGATTTGTACAGAACGTCCCGTCAACTCTAGCTATTCGACTCTGGATTATTTACTAGGCTTGAGAGTTCAAACAGAACAGGAAGGTCGAAATCCAGAGTTCATTATTCGCCCTGTCCACCTTAAAACAACATATGGAAACAATCTTAGCTATTTCACCAGCGAGAAACTGAATGTCTGCGCAGACTATGATAAAGTATCGGTCTCCTCGGAGCCACAAGCCTACGACACCATCAAAGCCCTTTATCTTGACGGCGCTCTTAACGATCCGAGCAGCCCGGTTTACAACTTAGTTAGTCTAAAATATGCAGAAAGAGTATACCCTGCCGCTATCAACTCGTATTCCGGCATCAATCGAACCCGTACGGATTACCTACAGACGTTCTGGAGGACGTTCCGCGACCCTCGAAATACGCTGGGCGCTCTTAAATTTGGAGGATTTAACTCTCAGGGCCTGATCCGGTCTCAAAGTTGCTGGGCCCTAGATGCATGTACCCAATTTGGACAACCAGGCCCAACATCTGCAGCCGAAATGGAAGCAGGCGTAGGTCTTGGCTCACATTACGCTGTCAACTATGCTTCGGGCTCTTCAGGAGAACTACAAAATGACTATACTTTCTTCTGGACACGAAGTTTACTCTCCAATACAGGAAATGACTCCGGGTCGCTAAAGCCGTCGCCTATTTATAGCAGAAAACAGGGGCTTCCTAGTCTGTATTCCGTAGTCGGTTGCTCTGGCATGCAAACCATGAATACCTATGCGACCAGTACTGCATATCTTAGTTCTTACGAACACAGTGCTTCTGCTTTTACGGTGGGGTTCGTTTTCCAATATCCTATAGGCGCCCTCCAAACAATGGGGGGGAACGCCAAATGGGAGGCGGGCCCTCTAGCAGGCACTCTCCAAAATCAGACTTTCGTCAGCGGCGCGTCATCTCCATTCCAAAATGATTATGCAGCATATAATGCTCAAATGGTTCTTAAGAATAAGCAAATGTCGGTTATTCCGGAATTTAGAATTAGCGAGCATATGCCTTATTATTTCAATGAAAAGGGTGGTGATTTTTTAGCCGATAACACGGCTTCTCTTACTCTAGGCGGCACTCCCGAAACAGCCGGCTCAGATGATTTCTATAAAACATACTCTTATAGTGATTTTATGAAGTTCTTTGAAGTCATCGACGATGATCATGCAGAACTGGATGATCTAGAAAAAACTCTCACCCTCAAGTGTTCGGCACTCAAAAAGTTCCTCCCTTATGATGGTTTTTATCCAGCAGAGCGCACTTTGGAAATAGCTTCACTGTTCTCAAGCTCTTACGCTTCTTACGTGACTGCCTCCGGCGACCCGACCCTAACCCAAGGCCCCGGTAAAATGCGCCCTCTATACGCCACATTGTTCGCACCTGGCGTACTTTATAATACCATTAAGTCTGGAATCGCCGTAGATTATCCTGCCTATACTGGATCATTCAAGAGAATACAAGTGATGTATTCTCCCATCGCCGCCTCATCGACTTATAGATATACTCCTTATGTGATGTTAGGTACCGGATCTCGCGGTATTGATGGCTGGGATACTCGGGTAACTTTTGAAAACCTGCTAGAACCTGAGCAGCTCAATGATCAGACTTTCGTTGATATGGAGGCAAACGCGAACGCCGCCATCGCCAGTTCCCTGGCGCCATACACGAGCAACCTTACGGCGTCTCTGCGAGCCCCTGCACAGCAAAACCTCTATAAGCTTGCCATTAACAATTTCACCGCTGAAACTTCGGACTTCTTCCTGCGTAAAGGACTGACGACTATCAGGTCCGATGTCAGTGATAGTGGGTACACTTTCCAATCGGGTACCTACTCTATGCGATTTAAGATGTACAGAAGTATGAACGGCGAAAGAAAATCTCCCAAGGTCTTCCCCATCACTGTCGACTGGTATGAGGATTCGGGATCTCATGAAACCATCACTATGTATAGTAGGCCAACTGCTTTCGGCCCTCCGGTCGCTGGGTCCGATAGGGTCTATTCAGCGGCCGCAATGACATCTTCGATAGGCGGCGGCACCCGTCAACAAAATTCCGATAGTCTTTATGGAAAAAATCCCTCCTTTACTCCCCCTTATTACGATGGGGAATCATGGTGCGACATTATCCTTGACGTCCCTCAAGCAAGAGTAATGACTCTTGATGATATTTTCATTAGCGCAAGCGTATGGCAAAATAGAATCCCCAAAATCAACGATGCGTGGCCCAACAACCCGACAAAATTCGTATCTAGTGCTTCGTGCCCGATGTATCGTAAGTGGGCAAATAATTTTGCAATGCAAATAACCTCATCCATGAACATGTTCCGTAAAGAATTTGCACAGGCAAAAACGTCTCAATCAGATAAGTCAGCTAGGTGGGTAATCCAGCCTAAATTTGAGACACCTATCTTGAACTTTGGAGACCAAACTGTTCGACCTCTGTCTTTAAATAATATTACCCTTCCATCCACTGGAACAGCCCCTTATTATATATTCAATCAAGCTACACATCCGAAGATCACTGGATCTGCATATTATGGATATGGGGGCCAAACTTCTACCCCTATTGGCATGTGGCACCAGTTTGGACTCATTCCACAAAAAGAAGAAGGCATCTATATTACTCTCGACGATGTGCCTGATGTGTGGCTCAATAATGTAACAAGTCCACACTCTGCCTCGGGAGGAAGATACCCTACCTCGTTGACGTCAAATCGAGAACTTTATTCTCTCGCCGATGTTGTAGGATTTAGAAAGGGGGTTGTTAAAAAACTTGGACGTTTAGCACAAACCAAGACAGTTTCGGAAGGACTTGTTGCCATTCCCTATGTTATCAGCCGGGGAGAGAGAAAGTTCTTCCAAATCGATCGAGGAATGATACAGTATTCTGAAGAGACCATCTCTAATGCAACACAGATGAGTTCGACTTCTATTCCCGCCGGCGCCTCGATTGTGGAAATGGTTCGAAAAATGAAAAAGTTTATCCTCCCACCCAAATTTGATTTTGTAAGAAACCCTTCTATAACTCCGTTTGCAATGTATATTTTTGAATTCACTCATACTTTTAGCCAAGATGATTTATCTTACATGTGGCAAAATTTGATGCCAAAATCTGGCACTAAATTTGAAGAAGCCACAGCCCAGATATCCCACAAAATAATGGGAACCCAACTTTTAGAAAAGTTCAAAGACCGAGTTCGATGGATGGTCTTTAAGGTGAAGCAGAGAGGCAACAATAACTATTATAGCATTCTTGCCGGCGGAAATGAAGATCTAAAAGAACAACTACCTTACAGTTATAACTGGCCTTATGATTACTTCTCCTTGATAGAGTTCGCCCAGATCGATTCTCAAATAGAATATTCTACCGATAAAGCCATTGACATTAATGAGTCTTTCTCTGATGTGAGTACTGAAATGCAAAAAGGCCTACGCGCCACCAAGGAGTTAACTCCTTCAGTTGAGTCTAATAGAGAGGCAACAGCGCGTTTATCCAAAAAAGAGCAGAATGCTCGCCAAAAAGAGATTAAGTCGAACAACCGCAACCGCAGAAAAAACCAAGGCGCGTTTAAAACAAAGAAGGGGGATGAATCATGAAGTTTTTTGATGACAAAGAAGAAGTTATAGATATCCAGTTAACTCAATTTGGGAAACACCTCCTTTCAGTGGGCAAATGGAAGCCCGCGTATTACGCTTTTTTCGATGACAATGTTATATACGACGGCGCCTTCGCTGGAATAACGGAAGCTCAAAACGACATAGAGCCCAGAATCCAAGAAAACACCCCCCAGATGCACACCCAACATGTCTTCTCCGGCCGTGAAACTGATTTTTTAAAAATCGTGGGTTCTAAAAATGACCCCTTTGAAAGAGAAGAAGATAAAATCAATGTCCAATCAACCCCGGAGAGGGACTATTCTCTAGTATCGCCATTGGGCAACTCGCAATATGGCTCGCAGGACGCCCCGCGCTGGTCCGTCAAGGTTTTACAGGGAAAAATAACCAATACCGAGGGTTTTCTTACTGGCTCTTATCGGACACTTAAGATTCCCCAATTGGCACTGGACCTCACTTATACTATCCACCCACAAGACATTCTCGATTACCCTGGCCGCGAGTCTTTTGGCCAAATTGACGCCGAAGATCTGGCATTGGGAGTATTTCCCGATGGTACTTTTTTCGAAGTTCAAGAAGATACCATTTTATTGGACTTGGATGAACTCAATGTTCCTTTTGATGTGGAAAACTTTGATATAGAAGTGTTCGAAATGGAAGAGGTTACTTTGGCGGGCACATCTAACCCCACGGTACAGAATTTAAATCAGTTATATTTCGAGCAGAGAAAACCTCAAATTGTAAATAATATTTTGGTTTCCGACACTCCTGATAGGGCCCTCATTCCCAAAGATTCTACTTATGTAAATTATTATTTTGATGTATTTGTGGACGATGAAATAGATCCCGGTGTCATGTCTACTTCTGTCGAAGTACTTCGCTCGAAGGGGTTATATGTGGATAGTGCCTATCATCGCCCAATCGTACCTCTGGTAGCCACTGCCGCTGATCTTTATCGCGATCTCACCAACACTACACTGGTAGTGTGTAGCGACGACAATGCACAAAAGGCCCCCAAAGCTTCGGTGGTTTCAAAATCTGGACCGTTCATTGCTGCAAAAAAACCATTTGACTCTGGTGACGAAAAATAGTTATTAACTATTTATTAAGAAGGAAACTGTAAATGCCTCACAATGTTGACACAAAGTCTTTAACTAATACCCTCTTGCCGACTGTATATTTCTCTGACATTTCTATTCGTGAGGGGAAATTGTCTAAAAAGAAAATAAAAAAGCAACAAAGGAACAAAAAAGATAAGCTTCGCTTACGGGGTCGAAAAAACACTAAGAAAAAGCCCCCACAAGCCCTCACAAGAGCCCCCAATACAATGCAGGGGCTAAATATCACACTCTCGTTGACAGTTAAAGACGTCATTGAAAAAGACGCACTTAGTACCTGGATGACCAATAGTGAATTTACGAAATTTCTATATATCAAAATAATCCAGAGCACAAATAAACGAATTACGACTGCGCTCAAACGCGGCCGCTTCGGCATCCTTAAGCAAAATCGCTATAAAGAAGATTATAAGATTATCACGCTCCCAATTCAAAAGCTAGACTTTAATCTAAACGACTACACACGCATTCACTCTTCGGATGGGGAGAGAATTTACGAGATCCCCTACCAAACAGAAATGCTCTTGAAAGATTCTCGCCCTCCTCATTTAACTTACTTTGCCTACACCTATTTGGACATCTCCGGCCTGGCTTCCGCCTACGGATTGGATTTTAACCGTAACGACAATTTCCGAGGAGCCATGACACAAGAGAGTGTCATTCAACGAAGCAAGGTTAACACAGCTGCATACATCTTTTATACCAAAGAAACCAATCAGATATGGCTCGGGCCCGTACACCAAAAGGGTAACCACTGGTATACTGGCTCATCTCAAGAAAAGTATCCCAAATCGTTACGACGGGAAAAAGTATCCAACAATAAAGTAAAAGACTTTAGACAAGTCAAAAAAATAAGCGGAAATATTCTAAACCTGAAGCCAGCCCTAAGATCTTATCAAAAATATGAAAAGCCACAATTAAATCGAGATCAACTAAGAACAGATGCCCCAGATGCCTATATTTCCCAGGGCCTCATCTCTCCCAAGCCGAGCGGACAGGTGACTTACCTTTTCCATGTGGATTTTCGCAAGCTTGTTAGAGAGCAGAGTGCCTTCGGGGGGATTATAGATAGTTCCACTAACCCAAGGGCCATTGAGGAAATATATTTGTTGTCTCGGATTACGTCATTACGTATCGTTCGAAGGCGCATCGACCAAGTAGCCGCAATTAACAAGCTCGGCACTCCCGTGCAGTCCACTATATTTGATCAATCACGCAATGTCGTCAAAACTATCATCGATTCTGGCGACCGCGATGGAGTCTTGAGAAAGAAAAGAGGAACTAACGGGGCTATTAGAGAGCTAGATAACCTATCTTTTTCGGATGGTGTCCGCACCTTCACCGGGAGTGATACAGATATTCTTGAAGTGACAGATGGAGTCTATCAATATGGTGTCTCTATGGAATTAGTGGATGGTACTGTCATTTTCCTTAATCAACTTTTGGATAAACTAATAATGGCAAACAAAACCCTTTCTCTCTATCATCAAGATTCGCTTTCACCGCGTTATCTCCAAGGAAATGGGAGGTTTTCCCCTATTTTGGCCCAAAAATACAAGAGATTGAACAAGCGCCCCTGGGCCACCGCCATCGCGACGTTTATCGACGCTCAGGCTTCTCTCGCACGACTCCCGCGCTCTCCTAAAATCATGGCAAAAATCTTA
>Ga0098054_1000698_pt1 | contig 19121 bp, 20 predicted proteins | sample 16_taG_FD_75048 | JGI IMG/M metagenome (GOLD analysis project Ga0098054, IMG submission 75048) | Marine viral communities from the Subarctic Pacific Ocean - 16_ETSP_OMZ_AT15313 metaG | ecosystem: Environmental > Aquatic > Marine > Oceanic | place: Pacific Ocean | collected 2015-01-18
AACTTACTTAGTGATTGGACAACCGTAGCTATAAATAGTAGCACATTGTATTGGGTAAGAATATCTTCACCTAGTAGTGTAACTACATCTCCTACAATAAAACGAATACAAATGAGACCTCATGCATCTTATTGTACAACTAAAGATGTTTATGAATTGATGCAACTTAAAAATGTACTTAGTGGTACAGATTTCACAAGTTCTACCGTGCCAAGCCAAGCTACTATGGAACAATATATTTATGAAGCACAATCTTATATAGATATGCAATCAAGAAAATCATGGAGACCAAATGTTGTTATTAATGAGTACCAACAATTTAATTTAAATGGGTTTCACCTAGATAAAGCTGATGCATATAAAATATTAGATTTACAGATTTGGAACGGGGCTAACTGGGATTCTAAAAGACAAGGTAGAACAAAAGATTATTTTTTAGTTCCTGATACAGGGATGGTACAATTTTCAAGATATTTCTTGTTACCAGCAAGATTTACTTCTTATAACGCTCCAGTATGGAGATGGGGAGGTGGAGAATTTACTATGCCTGTGAAAGTAACTTATTTATATGGTAGGGACATACAAACCGATATAAGACAAGGTGGCATGGTAACAGACATGGCAAAAAAACTAGCCGCTACAGAGATTGCTCGAAGCTCTGACTATGGTGGATTAGTTGTTAGTGGTATGGATAGGTACGACATTAGTAACAGAATCCAGTCATGGCAGAATGAAATCGAGGCTAATTTAGATAGTATGCGTGCTTTTGAGGTTTTCTAATGACTGAACCAATAGCAATAGACGATATAATGACTGATATAAATAGTCAATGGAATGCCAGTAATGTAACAAAACCTTCCTTGACTACAGTAAATGGTGCAAATCAACCATTTCGGTTTGATTTAAATGTGGGTGACCATTTGATAGGTAGGACAGGAAGTCCAGCTGTTCAAGAAATGCCTATAGGGAACAGAAAGTATGGGAACAGATTATATTCTATAGAAATAGAATTATACACACTGACTAACAGGCAAAGGTTATATGACCTGATGAGAGAAGTCAGAAGGATTGCCCATGCAAGAATGCACTCTTTAACTAATTTTCAAAGACAACAATTTATGTCCTTCAATGAAGAGGTTGGAGAACAAGCTAACATCTGGACAGGCACTTTGGAGATTCAATTAGAGAACAACGGAATTTTATTAGAAACTTAGTATAATAAACTATACTACATAAATTATGGAGTAATTTTAACATGGCAATATATCGAAGCGACCAAGCACAACTTACATTTGCGGCAGAAACTGCACAAGGGGGAGACCTTGAAATGATGGAGGGGACTTTAGCACGTACCCCTACAGCAACACTAGGAGCAGCAGCAGCAGTAGGTAGTAGAACTATAACCCTAAATGCAGAATTTAATGTTCTTAATACATCAGGTTCAGTGGCAGTTTTAACTTATGGGGATACAACAGATGATGCTGCAGATACAGCTATTTCATTTGATAATAGTAGTGCTGGGGACCCTGAATTATATATAGGGCAGGTTTTACAAGTAGGTAGTGAAAGCATGCAAGTTACTGCTATAGGTGGGACAAGTAACAGAGATGCAACTGTCGTTAGGGGATTTGAAGGTAGTACTGCTGCTTCTGACCATGCTGATAATGCCGCAGTCAAATCAAGATTTACTCCCGGAGATATAATTAGGATAGGAACTATTGCAGGAACAGCCGCAGATACAGTAGTACCTCATGAAATACGTAGAGTTGAAAGTCAATCTGGGACAGCACTTGTTTTAGACAGACCTTTAGCTTTTGCACACGCAAGTGGGCAAACAGTACTATGTGTTTCTGCTATTGGTGGAGATGCCACTAGGAATGATAACGATAAATATATTACATTTATTCCGGGCATTTATGAAACTATAGACACCCCAGACCCAGAGATGAGTATTGAAGGAAGAAGATTCCTTAGTACACAATCTAAAAGAAACTTTTCAGTAGCTTATCCGGGACAGCAGACCTTATCTGGTTCTGTAGCTGGTATTACATTACTAAATGGGTGGCCCCTAAGGTTCCCAATTGGAACGGTCACAACAACCCCATCAGCTGTCGTTACAGACACGATATTTTTATCAGCAGCCGCAAGTAAGGGGGATGTTTATGTTGCTTGTGACAATGGTAGTGGTGGTGCTGCTTCTACCTTAGCAGCCGGAGATTATATTCAAATAATTGAGGCTGATGGCTCTGACTCAGAAGTTAGAAGGATAATAAAAGACACAAGTGATACATTTAAATTAAATTATCCATTAAGTTTTGACCACGCAAATAATGCTGTAGTTAACGAAGTTACCCATAGTTCTAGCATATATTATGACCATGTTATATCAGAGTCAACAAGCCTTGACACTGTATCATGGCATGTACATATGAAAGATAGTTCTGAAACTGCGGCTAGAAATTTTGACAGAAGGTATGTGGGGGGAATGATAGGTTCTACCACAATATCGGCTGAAGAAGGTGGAATGTTAGCAATGTCTTGGGATGGTGTAAATTTCCTAAACATGGTACACAACCAACAAAACCAAAAAACTGTTGGAGGTACAGCCTTAGGAGATGATTACGTAGGTGCTAGTGTGGCAGCTAATATGCCTAGATTTGGATTAATGCAACAAATCGACCACGATGATATAGGTGAGCCTAGTCACAATGGTTCATCAGCTAATGATGGTACCGGGTATCCAACCACTTCTCCATATTATTTTTCAGAAGGAACTATAAAGTTTTTTGGGCAAGAATTTGCTAGAATAAGAAGTTTCTCATTATCTATTTCAAATGGTGAAGAGCCCAGATATTATATCGGTAAACAAGGAAGAAGAGCTAGAGGTCCTTACGAAATAAGAGAAGGAGCTAGAGAATATTCCATGTCTGCAACAGTTGCCTTACCAGACGCAGATGTCAGTGCAAGTGCAACAGCAGCAAATTCCGACCAAGATGGAGCATTGGAATTATTTAAACAATTATTATTAGAAGGTGATTATGGTGCTGGTGGAGGGAGCATATACAGAAGAGGTATGACTGCCAGCTTAAAGTTTGAAAGAGGGACTAATGATTATATAATAATAGACATACCTACATCCACTACAGCTGGTTCACCTACAGAGGGCACAGATAATACAAATCAATTAAATAAACAAGGTATTTTTATCAATAGTGCTGCTCACGACATAACAGGTGACCAACAGTTAGAAGTAGATTTAAGTATGATATTTAGAAGTTTGAAGATATCAATAAGAGATAATGTACCTGTATATCCATAAACAATAGTAAGGAGAAAAATATGGCGAAGCAAAGTAAAGCGTTTGACCACACTAAGTATACGGTTGAACCAACAGTAGAAAGAAAGAAAGTAGTTGTTGAACAGACTGGGGACGAGTTTGAAGTTTCTGTAAAAACTCTATCATGGAGTCGTAGAAACCAACTTGTATCTCGTTGTTTAAAAGTAACTAACGATGGGCAATCTTCTTTTGATGGTGATAAGTATATAAGGGAATGTTTAAAGGAAATCATTGTAGAAGCTCCTTGGGGTCCTACAACAGAAGCCTTTTTAGTTTCTATTGACGATAGACTAGGTACTGCTTTAGAAAAAATTGTACCTAACGCTTTCGGAGATAAGGGAGGTCAAACACCTGATGAAATAAAAAAAGAGTCTTAGTTTTTTTAAAGGGGATACCTGTAGATAAAAGTGAACACATGGTCTTTAGCTATTGGCTAACTATCATACAGCTTTTAAAAACAGGATTTTCTTGGGAAGCTATTACTAATTTCTCAGATGAAGAACTCTATATGGTTATGGGAGTAGAAATGGCACTATCGCAAAGACAACAAGAAGCTGAGGCACGAGCAAGTGCTAATAACTTCAAAGGAGTAAAAGGAGGTTTTTAAATGCTGGGTATAATATCATTAGGAGCTATCCCTATTATGGCTGCGGGTCAAATGGCGGCTTCAGCAACTGTGGGTTTAGCGGCAGGTGCAGCAACAGCAGGAGCTGCTGGGGCAATAGGAACAGTTAAACTAGCTAAAGATTCTATACAAGCATTATCTCCAATAGGTGCTGGTGGTTCACAAGCTCGAAAGAGACTAATGGAAAGAGGTCTTATCGAAAGTGGAGTCAACAGAACTAAACAACTCAAACGAATGGCAGGTAAGACAGCAGGATTACTAGGAGTAAATGTAAGCCTTGCGTCTATTTTAAAACAATCACAGATATTTACAGGAGTCTTTGGTACCGTATTCCAAATTTTAGGTGCCTTTGTTGATATTATGTTGATACCCCTAATGCCAGTAATCAAGTGGGTATTAAACAACATGATAGATTTCATACCAGAAGTTCAGAAAAAAGCTGCTTCCTTAGAAGGTTTTGGTAAGAGAGTTCAAAGTTATCTAGAAGATTTATTTCATGATAAAGACCTATGGGGTAGAGGGGGAGTTTTATGGACTTTAGCTGCAGACATCGGCACTGTCCTAAAAAATTGGTGGCTTAATACAGCATGGCCCCTTATAACAGAATTTATAGAGAAGTTATGGAACATGACACCTTGGGGTAAACCTGACGGTGTGGGTGACGAGGCTGAAGCTATGGCTAAAAAAATGACTGAGTCTATGAAAAGACAAGGTATTGGTATAGGACAAGTTCCTTTTGGAAAGGCTATAACGAAACCTAGAGGAGGAGGAATGGGGGCTGGATTTATAGGTTCAGGACAAACAGATGAATTTGAAGACCTTGGGTATCCAGAAGGATATGGACCAAACACTGGTAAACCTAAAAATCTTGCCGAAGCGGCAGCAGATTTAGGATATAGTATAAAAGATTTTATAGGACAATCGGCAGAAGTAGCCCCAGCAGTAGCAGGAATGGCTTTTGGTGGACTTACAGAGATTGCTGAGAAAGGTCTAGATATATTTACGGGGGCAGATGTGGGGCAAATGGGCGTAGGAGGGTATAATTTAGACCGATTCCAAGCTCACCTTACAGACCAAGCCTTTAGAGAAGTGCAAGAAGCAGGGGATGCTGCATTAAGAATGGGGTACGCTATGGATAATTATATGTTTGCTCCTACTCCAACAGGTAGTAGTGCTCCAGCAACCAGTATTTTACGTTCCATGGTTCCCACAATAAATGATATGTCCCAAGAATTAAATATGATAGACAATCATAATACTCATAGAGACCAAACTAATGCTAGTATGGCAATAAGTCTTACACAAAAAGATAACTTTAAAGCTGCTTATGTGCACGAAGCAAATCAATATGAAGATGATTTATATTTTCAAGAAATGATGTTAGGTATAGGAAGACACTAAACCTTCAACGTAAATTTATCTAGTATTGGTATAATATAATATATACCTTCGGAGGAATTTAAATGGCAGACGAGTTATCGGTTTTCTTGAGAGATAATACACACGCTTCGGCTAGCGTTAGGCTTGCATTGAAAGCAGACCAATTGGCATTATCGTTTTCAAGAACTCCAATACATATTGCATTACCTAGAAGTAACCCAGAAATATTTGATTTGGGGACTACTAGACCAGCAATTACTATTTCAGGTCTTGTAGATAACATAGGGCAAGACACAACAAACACAGATTCAACTACATTCAAAGGAATGCAGAAAGTATCTCACACAATATCAAGTAGTACACAAACTTATTACGTTCCATATAAAAATTATTTAGAAGAAAAACTTATTACGTGGGTTACAAGTGATTCAACCGATTTGCAATTAGAGATAGGAGATGCTACAACCCCAGAAAATACAAGTGGTGCTTTAGCTACAGGTGGCGGAATTTATAGAGTAGCAGTACAACAATTTCAATTTTCACAAACTCCGGGGTTAGAAGATAGGTGGGCATTTAGTATTTCCTTTGTAGCTAAGTTTAGAGAGGGAGTAAGTTTCTAGATGGCAATTTCTACAGCAAACCCTACTAGAGTCATAAAAAGACCTATTTTTTCTTATTGGAATGGGACTAAATGGAAAGATTTAGTTAGCTTCAGAGATGGGGCAGACACAAAACTAACAGCTACTTTGAACGAAGCCTTAGATGATAGCGAAACAGCTATTACAGTTTCATCAAGTGCAGAGTTTTATACTGGTCAGATAATTAAATTTGGTACAAATACTGAAGAACTAGAGGTAGTATCTATAACAGATGGTACAACTATTGTGGTTGTTAGAGGGTCATCTCCTGAAACAGCCTCTAGTGGGGCAGACATTTATGCAGCAGTAAGTGACGTTAGAAGATGGGAACTTATTGACTCATTGCATAGTCCACTAATGTTAAAAGCAATTATAAACAACGCTTCAAGTCATCCTTTTTCTAATAGTGGAGGCACTTCTAAAGGACCTCATACAGGGTTAATAGGAGACTTTAAACACATAAAACTTAGAGATGGGGACACACATCACATATATTTTTATGGAGTTGCTTATTCTGTAGATGATAGTTTTAAAATTGGCATGGGGCAAGTTTTAGAAATAACTGGCTACGATTTTTTACAAGAACTTTCAGAGAACACTGGGTTAAATGGGAATGCTTATTTGTTAGATAATGATGCTAATTTATATGACGCAGTAGTTCCTCATGGTACAGGAGCAGATAATTTAGATGTAACAAATAAAATATGGCAAACTACAGCCGACCCACCACAGGGTTATATATCTAGTAGAAGTGGTTTAATAAAATCTCTTATAGCTGAGTATAGCCAAAACATAACAACTCCGGGCGATGCTAATTCAACTGACACGGACAGGTTCGCAGAATCGGTAGCAAAATTAACTGATGGTAATAAAACAAACGAAGCATATAAATTAACTGGATTAACTTCAATATTAGGTAGAATAAAAAGTTTAGCTTCTACAGAACCACATACTGCGTCTGCAAGCACTGAAATAACACATGGTTATGATTACTATTTAGACCCTAACTGGGGAGGGGCAACAAATGGTACTAACGCATCTTTAGCTGACCATAAACCATCAGCTTTTTTTAATTATTTTAAGCGTAGCGAACGCCCACATAATACTCCAGCGACATATGGATTAAGTGTACACTATCCCTCTCCAGACACTACGTCTGGGGGAGATTTTACAAAGACAACTATGCGTGTACCTATGACATCTTATGATGTAAAAAGACCTAAAAACGAAATTTATACTGATGCTACAGTTTCTTATGTGGAAGAAATGTTGCAGGAATCTACTAATGCAGATGGGGAAAAAGTAAAAGAAGTTGTTCGACACTCTGATTCTGATACATTTGAATTACTTACAATACACTCAGCATCAAACTTTGATGATTTTGTTGATTTGTTAGAAGCTTCTGAAATGAATATTGAAGCGGGCACCCCGGGAACAGAAAGTGCTGAATATCTAAAAGTTAAAATTGCAGAAGTAAATGATAACAGTGCTACCGATGGAACGGGAATAAGTAATAGTGACACTGCCGTAACAGTAGACACACCGGGAGTAGCAGGATTTTATGTAGGGCAACACATTGAAATAGATAGTGAGGTAATGAAAGTAACTGCTATTAACACAGGTACTGATACACTTACAGTAACACGAGCTCAAAGCCATCCTACAACAGGAGCATCAACATCAGCAGCAGAACATGATAACGATGCAGATATTTATGCCTTAGAAGTTTGCAGATTGCAGTGGACAGGACTCCAAGGAGGTACTGCTACAGTAGCTTCAGATGCAACATCTTATGTGTTAATTTCAGATGTAGATGAAAGAATAAGTGAAAACTCAACTTACTGGTCGGCAAATACAACCTTTAAAGGTCAGACATCTTCTAGTGCGTCCTTTGAAATAACTTCTAGACCAAGAACAAAGTATGGAATTAGAAGAAATATTAGTAAGGGATTAGGGACTGTAAAAAATCCTAATGAACAAAGAAAAGCTATATATTCCTTACTAGAAAAAAGAACAGAACCTTTAGTAAGAGCTAAATTTCAAACACATGAAAGACCATTTTATTATTTTGATGATAGTCCAGCTTCTGAATCAACTCATAGTGGTTCTGACCAAACAATTACTTTATCTAGCAGTGGAAATCCACAAGATTATGGTGTAACGGCAGGTATGTTAGTTGTAAAACTAGACGCTAATAATGCAGCTACGAATGTTTATGGTTATGTAACTAGTACAACTTCAGCTGCCGTAAGAATAACGTGGTCATATGGAACTGTTTCGGCTAGTGATACTTTAAGATATTATGTACCAGTTAGAGCTGGAGATTATATTAGTGTAAGAAATGACTTAGCTGATTTAAGTACAAATATGCTCGTAACTAAACTTGACCATAAAGATGAAAATGGAGTTATGGTTTCTAGATTTGATACCGTAGGTGTTGACTCAAATCAAAGAACAGGGGCAGACGCTCCTAAACCTATGCTTGCTTCTGATGCAGAAGTTTTATTTGGTGATTTTGGGACTCCAGAAGCACCATCACAACCAGAACCTGCTGAAGCTGCGATAGTTACAATAGACAATACCTTTTCAGCAGCCAATGAGTATACAGTAGCATGGACAGCAGGAAATTTGTATGTAGGCAGTAAGAAATATTCTATAGATGCCGGTAATTCGGGGACGCTAACAACGCAAGCAGGTCCATATGTTTTGTATTATTTAAAAGGTCAATCAAGTTATTCCGTAAAAACTCTAAGTAATTATGAACTTATTTCTAAATATAGTACTAAATATATAAGAATAGCTACTGTTGAGTATGATATTCCTTTTGCTCGATGGGTTTTGGCTAAAAGTATTAGGGGAGCAAACGCAACCAAGTTAAAAGCAGGCGAAGTACTACAAGGACTATCTTTAGAAGCATCCCTAATAAAAAAAGGTAATCAACAATCTTCATCTAACCTAAGTTTTGAAGCTACAGGTACTGCAGGTGAATATAACAAAATAAAATTTGGGCGAAAAGGTTCTGTAGGTAGTGATGCTACAATTTCATTTGCAGATAATACTACTGAAACAGTTGCTCACAGTGCTACAGGTACAGCTACTTTAGGTAACAGTTCATCTGTTGCAGCTGGAAAGGTTACTCTAGCATCAGGAGTTAATTATATATATAAAGAAGTAGGTAAACCTGAAATTACTACAATGAGAGTAGCTAATGATTCTACAACAGAACAAACCTTTGAAGTAACTTCTACAGCAAATATGTTTGTAGGACAAATGTTACAAATTTCAGAAGAAAATTTAACTGTTGCTAGTATTACAGATGGAGATACTGTAGAACTAAATAGGGGACAAAATAGTACATCTGCTCAAACCCAAGCACTAAATGATGGTGCTGGCAACCCAGTAAAAATATATGCAGTAAACGATGCAAATAAAACCGTAAAAATAACTAGTACTTATTCAGATGTATTTCAAGATGACCGAATGTTATTGGCTACAGTAGTAGTAGCTAGTTCAGATGATGGTTCAGATTCTCCTTCTATATTCCCATTTACAGGTAATGAAGCTACAGTTTCAGCCGGTGTATTGGCAGCTGGGGCTATAAAAGCAGATAATATACAAGCTAATGCAATTACAGCTGCTAAACTAGAAGCAAACTTAGTTTTAGCAAACAATATAAAAACAAGTGCTACGGTTAATGATGGTAGTGGTACAGACCAAAATGGCTTCATTATGAATAGTACTGGTATAACAGCATTTAATGCGGTTGGGGAACAACAAATAAAAATAAACCCAACTACAGGAAGATTAGCTAGTGGGGCTAATGAAGATAAAGTAGTAATATATGCTGGTGGGCTGGCTATAATGGAAGACACTAACGACTTAACTACTGACTCTGTGTTTTATATGGGGTCTTCAGCTAAGAATAGGGCTTCTGGGGCAACTTTAGCAGAAGATTTAGATGCTAGTGAAGATGGTGTCGATGTTTCTGATGGAACAAAATTTGCATTAGGTAACGTACTTGTAATAGATAGTGAAAAAATGCTTGTGAAAAGTATATCATCTAACACGTTGACTGTTGAGCGTGAATATGAAGGCACAAGTGCAGCTACTCATTCAAATGGTACTGCAATATCCCTTAAAGGATTAGGAACTTATTACCAAACAGTTTATGATGGGGGGTCTGGAGGAGTTCCGGCAACTTACTGGCTAGCTACTACACAAGAAGCTGCAAGTGGTACTGGGTATGATACGGATTATTCTCATAATATCGTGATTGGTCCGAATGCAGCCAATAAAACTATGTATATTCTGCCTAGTTATACAGCCGATATTGGTAATGATGGAGTTGTTTTAGGTTCTAGTTCTCGAGAGTTTTGGGCTTTATACTCTGGGCTAGTGTATGCTAATACAGGTCTTGGAGCATCATCCCCTGCCTACTCATTCAATGGGGATACAGATACAGGTATATATCAAAGCTCTGCAAACGAAGTAGCTTTTGCTACAGGAGGAGCTTTAAGAGGTAGATTCTATAATAGTGGATTAGTGTTAGATACGTTAGGAACTACTTCAGGTACCGACTTAGTTGTCGATGGTTCAAATGTAGTACATAAAAAATCATCATCTAGAAGATATAAAACAAACATAGTTGATATAGCTTTAGACTCAAATAAATTATATGACTTAAGACCTGTAGACTTTGAATGGAATGAAAAATCGGCTACAGAAGGTAAGAAAGATATTGGATTGATAGCAGAAGAAGTAGCAGAAATACTACCAGAAATAGTAAATTATAATAACGATAATACACCAGAAAGTGTTTCTTACGACAAATTATCAGTAATACTACTAATGGAAATAAAAAAACTAAAAGAAGAGATAGAAAAACTAAAGGAGAATAAATAATGCCAGACATAACAGTATCATTCACAGATGCACAATGGACTAGAATGCAAGCAGCTGTGGGGAATATTTTAGGAATAGGTGCTCAATCAAGTGACCTAACCACGAATGAATTATCAACTCGGTGGAAAAATGATATCATTTCAGCAGTAAAAGGCTATGAGCAAGAGAACGCAAGTCTCTCAGACTTCTAAAATCATACAACACAGATATAATAACCCACATGATACACTTCAGCAAATCGGTGATACTTTTGGTGTGTCTCGTCAGTATATACACAAAGTACTGAAACAAAATAATGTTCCTACTATTCGGGCAAAGAAGATGAAGAATGTTAGGCACTGCAAAATATGTGGAGAAATTAGCACAAAACTAGTACATGATGGTTCTTGTCACTTCCAATATTACAACATAAAAGTAACCTGCTCTTTCTGCCGTATTCCATTTTACAGGAAACGAAGTCAAATCATACAAAAGTATAATAATGGGTACAATAATATATATTGTTCTAATAAGTGTTATTACCGAGGTAAAAGGGTTGCTGTTTAGATATGAAATGTGATAGTATAACAGTACTGTAATAATTAATCCTATTGGATTTAAAAAATTAAGAAAAAACATTGGAAATCAACGATAAATTAATATTACAGTGGGAACCTAAGATACAAAAAATGGTATCAAACTCCTATGTTGTTGGGTTAGATAACGAAGATTTAGCTCAAGAGTTACGAATTGCCTTAGTAAAAGCGGCTAAGAAGTTTGATGACTCAAAGGGCGTACTATTTCACACCTACCTACACACATCTCTTATAAATACTATCAGAACTCTTATTAGCAAGGCCCAACGCCAACCACTGCAAAGAAGCATTGACTTGACCTATGTAGACTCTAATGCCATGCCACAAGAAATTTCGAGGGCTTTGGTTGACCCCAACAGTTATTCTGATGAAATCGAAACTAATTTGTGGGTGGACTCTCAAGGATTAGCGGGGAACGAAAAATTGTTTCTTCAGCTAAAGTTAGAAGGACTAACTATGGAGGAGATAACCGAAGATTTAGGTGAGTCAGCATATAAAGTAAGACAATCTTTACGAGACAAACTAAAAATTGATTCCGATGAAACAGATAGCCCTCAATAGTCTAAACGCTAAAGATTTATATAATCTCTTCAGTACTCTTTATAAAGAAAAACATAAGTTTGATTATCAAGGGGTAGGTTTCATAGGTAATGAAATGCATAAATTAAAAAACAGTTTAGAAGAATATGGTTCTGCACATGTTGCTTGTGCGATATTAAACTGTATAAATAGAAATGATAAGACAGTATCAATTCCTTATTTTACAGCGGGAGTTAAATATTATATGGTTCCAGATAATCCAGAAATATATTGGTCTATAAAAAAATATGGAACTCCTAAAATGAAAAAATTATGGCGTGAATACATGTTTTTAGATTCTATTTGGTTACCAACAGCAACAAAAAGACAAAGATTAAAAGAAGTTATAAAAGAATTAAGGGAGTGGGCTTATGCCAAGACGGGTAAGAAGACGAGGACATCTGATACAAAAACCAAAGAACAAAAATCATGAAAATTTATTTAGAGTAATAGCATCAGAAATTGGTGGTGACGTGTGGACAGAAGGAGAATACGGGACGTTCGAGGACGCAAAGAGGGCAGTTGACAGCTATAACACTCCTAAAGTAGACTATTTAATATATTCAGATAAAAATAGAGTCTTATACACGAAAAAAGGAGAGTAGATGCCAAACTTTGAGTACACCGAGTCAGCATTGATTTTTGGGTTAGATACCAAAACCAACCTACGTTCTTTCAAACATTCCGAAAAGGATTTTGCAAGACATGGGGATGCATATAAATTTATAATAAACCATTTTGACAAATACGGGGAGTTTCCCTCTCCGGAAGTTTTGTTAGAAAATTTCCCAACCTTAGATAAAACTGCTCAATCAGTTAATTTTGAATACGCAGTAGAGCTTTTTAAAGACCAAGTGTTACAACGAGCAGTTGTTTCTACCGTCCAAAAGCAAAGAGAATTAGTCAAAGAGAACCCTAAAAAGGCTTTGACAAATATTATGGTTGGGCTAACAGACATTGAAGTGGTTTATGATGAAGACGTTCAAGCTTATGATAGTGGTAAATTGACTAGATTAGATGAGTGGAAGGAAAGAACCAGCAAACGTCAAATGGGGGATGGGCTAATGGGGATACCCACCAGCTTTAAAACAATTAATTCTAGTGGGGTGGGTTGGATGCCCGGAGAGTTAATTGCTATGTTTGCTAGACCTACTATCGGTAAAACTTGGATGTGTGTGCACGCAGCAGCTACAGCAGTCAATCATGGAGCAAGAACTTTATTGGTATCTACAGAGATGCCTAATACAGCAATAAACATGAGACTTGATGTGGTATTAGCTAAAATGAAAGGATACGACCTATCTCATAGGGCATTACGACATGGTGAGCCTATAGACGAGCAGGAATATGTGAAGTTTTTAGAGGAATCCAACTCTCAATCACTTTTAATTTGTGACCATATTTCAGGGCAGATGGGTATTTCCATAGAAGCTATAGCAGGATTAGTAAGGAAACACAATCCGGAGTTTGTAGTTATTGATGGTGTGTATTTAGTCGCTACTTCTGATGCCAAGAAAGCTGCTTGGGAGCAATCCCACTCGCTATTTTACGGTCTAAAGAACTTAGCAACATCAACGAACACGCCAATTATGGTTTCTACACAAGCTACTAGAGATGCTTCTAATATGTTTACTCCACCTAGGGCAGACCAAGTCGCCTTTGGGGACGCTTTAATTAGAGCAGCGGATGTAGCCATAGCAATGTGTGCCTTAGAAAATGAAGATGATAAAAGATTAGTACAGTTTCAAAAATATCGTGATGGTGAATTAAGTCGAGACCTCACGGTAATGCAATGGGGTGTAAATAATGGAAATATAGAAGAGTTGCCCGACTATGAATGGGAAGACTTTTAAACAGGAGGAAAATCATGGGAATCTTAAATTGGTTTGGTAGTAGCGATGATAGCAATATTATAGTTAAGTCTACTAGAAGCAAGGGAAATGGACGACCTATCGTAGACATTACTGTAGGAGATATACGAAAAGGTATAGCTACAGATGAAAATGGCTATAGAAACGAAGTCGTAATATTCCTTAGAAAAAATAAGAAGGATAGATAATGATAGATTGGCACTCTGTATTAACAAAGTATGGAGTCTCAGTACCCAATCAGGAACAATTTATAATTCATTGCCCCTTTCATGAAGATAGAAGAGAATCATGCTCTATCAATTTGGAGAAAGGGGTGTGGATTTGTTTTGCTGGGTGCGGGCAAGGGAACCTTAAGTACTTTATTTGGAAACTATCAGGTAAATCTTGGGATGAGATAAATGCTGAGTTTGAATCAAAAGCATGGGACTTAGACTTCTCAATGTTAGACGATATAGTAGAAGAAGATACTACATCTGAGCCCTATAAAAAGCCCGATGTACTTAATGAAACCCCTGATAATCATTGGATATACAGTCGTGGGTTTACTAAAGAAACTATAATGAAGTGGGGTTGTAAAACAAATGAATTTTTAGATTTTATGATTCCAGTAGAAACCCAAGAACTAGAAACAGTTGGATGGATAGCAAGAAGAAAACAGGCTATACCTAAATATTTGTTTTCTAAGGGGTTCGCTAAGTCACAATATTTGTTTGGGATAAATCAGTTATATGACACTAAAACATTGTATCTTGTCGAAGGAGCATTGGACTGCATGTGGTTAAGCCAATTCGGGTATTCGAGTGTAGCAGTGTTAGGGGCGAGTGTTTCTCAGCGACAGGTAGACCTAATAAGTTCCCTACACCCGCAAGAGGTTGTGTTAGCTCTTGATAATGACGAAGCAGGTAAAAAGGGAATTGAGAAAGCCACACTTGACATGCAAGGCAGGTTTCTTATATCATATTTAAGGTTACCAAAAAATATAAAAGACGTACAAGAATTAAGTGACGTTCATACTTTGCATAAGGTAATGAAAAATAAAACAATATTTTAAATAGGAGAGTTACATGAGTGGAATAGCTAAAATTGCTAAGGGTAGAGAGGATTCTAGAAGACCTCTTCCTGAAAGAGCCCCGGGTAGAGAGGTGTGGTTAAAAGATGGAGACCAAATATTTCTTACTTCGGTTGCTACAGGAGAAGAAAACGACAAGTATTTAGATGAAATTTATCTATATACTTTTAGAGTGGGTAATAGGTGGACAAACCTTATCAAAGATGACAAGGTAGACACTAGCAATGTACCCGAAGATACTAGAGCCTCCCATAAATTTGCTTTTTGGGCATATGTACATAACATAATACACAATGAAAAGCGTAATGAAGAGTGGGTTGAAATAGAAGGTCCTGCTGGTAAGAAAGTTTATAGAGAAGATGTAAATGACTTTAGAATTGTTTCTCTTGGCTTTGGGAGAAGTGACTATGTCTGGAATCAACTAGTTGATGTATATAGTGACTGGGGTTCTTTGGACAAAGGCGTGCTAAGAATAAAAAGAACAGGGCAAGGGGCTTACGACACTTCTTATTCTATTACAGCTACACCAAAAATAGATGAAGTACCTGCTGACAAAAACAAAGAAATAAGCGAGCTACCCCTACTCAAAGAGTATTTTTTAGAGAGATATGGTAATCCCGACATTATCGACATAGCTACTTCAACAGCTAGTAACGATGATGACGAATTATTTTAATTGAGACTGTGACGGTTGTAACAAATCGCACTTTTGAAGATAGTCTCAAGCAACTACAGTCGGTTTTAGAGGTAGCACCGACTCTTGTGGTTGATGTCGAAACGAATGGGTTAGATGCTTACAAGTCCAATCAAATATGTGGCATTGGGGTGGGTGAAACCAACCCTGACGGACTCGTACAGTACTACCCATTCAGGCATCATCTTGGGGAAAATCTAACATTTGAAGCGTTTCAAAAACTTATATCTATTTTAAACCAATCGGTAAAATCTTACATAGGTTATAACTTAAAGTTTGACCTGCATTTTTTACAAAAGGACGGCTTAGAGGTTGTCAGTAAAGAACTTATTGATGTTATTGTTATGGTGCGTCTTATAGAGCATTCAGACATCAAGGAGCTAGGGCTAACACCTACAGGCAAGCGTGCCTACGGGGAGAAGGCTGTGCAGTACGACATTGATACTAAAAAGCTTCTTAGGTCTAATAAATGGAACAAGGACTTTTCAATGGCTCCACCAGATTTTTTGGGGGAGTATTGCAAGAAAGATGTTACTCTAACTGCTAGAATTTATAACGATTACTTAAAAAAGATTGAGAAGACCGGTCAAAATAAGGTCTTTGAATTAGAGAAAAAGCTTACTAAAGTCTTGTATAAGATGGAGGAGTTGGGCATTTCAGTAGATAAAAACTATGCTATTACCACAAAAACAGTATTATTAGACCGTTTAGCTGAGGTAAAACAGGAAATACTTAGCTTATGTAACAAGACTGAAGAAGAATTTAACATATCGAGCCCTAAACAAATCGGTGAAGTTTTTAATGGTATGGGCATTGAATCCCCTGTAAAGACTGGTAAAGGGAATGATTCTTGGAATGAAGCCGCCCTAATAAATATAAATCATAGAATGGCTGGTTTGATAAGACAGTACAGAACTTTAGAAAAGCTTGGTTCTACATATCTTGACCCATATTTAGAAACAGATGTTATGCATACAAATTTCTGCAATTGGGGAACAGCCACAGGCAGATTATCTTCTAGAGAGCCTAACTTACAAAATATCCCAAGAAACCATTTTAAATTACATGAGAGAGATTTAACTGACCAAGATAAAACAGATATTCGTAATACTATATCTGCTATGGTAGCCCAAAAGGGAATAACAATGGATACTGAATTATCTGATGATGTGTTATCCACTTGGTCTTTTATAGGGAACGATAACTACAACGCCTCTGATGATAAGCAGTTAGCTATACGTAGGTTATTTGTATCCCGCCCTAACTATAGTTTAGTAGGGTTTGATTACCAACAAATGGAAGTTAGAGTTTTTATGTCTTACTTTAGAAATGAGACGATTGACGCAATACTAAACAAAGAAGATGTGGACTTTCATAGTGAGGCAGCTAAGTTAGCCTTTGGTGTAGATGAGTCTTCCCCAAGATTTAAGGAGTATCGTCAGTACGCCAAGGCGATTACATTCGGTACTATTTATGGGATTGGCAACAAGAAACTTGCTCAACAGTTGGGGACAACACCACGTGAGGCAGGTAAGTTTAAGAAGCAATACTTTGAGGGGATGGAAGGGTCTAAGGATTTTTTTGACAAAGTAGTAAGAAAAGTAGAATTACAAGGAATGGTAAAAAATAGATATGGCAGGCAGTACAAAATAAACCCACAGTTTGCATATAAAGGGGTAAATTACCTTGTACAAGGGACTAGTGCAGATATTCTTAGTGAAAGAATGTTAGTCATAGATGATTATTTACTAGACAAAAAAAGTAATCTTTTATTACAAGTACACGATGAGATAATATGTGAAATACATGACAGTGAGTTTAATACTATTCCATATAAAATACAAAGTTTGTTGGAAGATAACACATTAGATGTGCCTTTAAAAGTAGATATGGAAGTATGCTCACCTTCATGGGCTACTAAGGAAAATTATAAACCAGCAGAGTTGGAAGACTATATTGATTGGAGCTAAATAATGCCTAAATATATTTTAAAAGAAGAACTTGAAAAATATGAGATAAAAACGGGGACCTCTGGAGTTGATGTTCCTTTAGATGAGCCTACTATATTACGAGCTGATACTTTTGCTCGGGGCATGGAACAACGAAAGCCTAACGAAAAACAATATCAAGACGATGGTAAGAATATTAAGAAAAGAACAGACACTGGAAAAAAAGCTGAATTAGCGGTGGAACAAATTATTCAAGAGACTTACACTGATGATACTATTAGTGATACATCTGAGCACAGCCATCCGGATTTAAAGTCATTAGGGATGAAGATGGGAGTAAAAGGGGTTACACCTCCATATTTTCCGGTTATTTTTAAAAATTCAGAAATTCCCGAAATAATTGCTATTGTTTTCCCAACACATATAAAAGTGTTAGGAGTTGCTACTGTAGACAATTTAAATGCTTTTCAGTGGGATAATGGTATAGGAGACCCAAACCTTAGAAAAAAAGGAACTAAAACAACTTTTTGGAACCTTGAGACTATTATTCCCTTTAATTCTAAAAAACAATTAGAAGAAATATATCACTTTACTAGACTGGGACACTACATTGACTGGGGCTAGAAAAATTTTTGATAAAATGGAGAAACGAAATTCTAGAATTAGAAGACAAGTGTTTGAATCACTCGCAGAATGTATTGAGTGTGCTAGAAAAGGCGAACAAACTAAGATAATGAGAGAAGGGCTTAAGCACCCAAATGACTTACTTTATAATCAACAATATCTTATCAAGTCTAGATTATGTGAAGATTGTTTTGGAAGTAATAACTTAAGTCATTTAGAACCTAGTGTTAAGGCAGAAATACAATGCAAGAATTGGGGTATTAAAAAAGAATGTTTAAGATATTTCCATATTAAAAGTGTTAGAGTACTGGCAAAGTCTCGGGGGGAATCATATATAGAGAAGAGTCCTGTAAGACCTAAAGTTCTTATGACAAGAGGCTTGTGTATGCGTTGTATTGACTGGGACTGAAAAACTGCTAGAATATAAGTAGGAAAAACAAATGGGAAAATACAACGAAAAAACGATACTAAAAGAAATATCTGACTATGTGAACAAGACATATGACCAGCACTACAGTGAGGGTGAAGTTCAGACATTAGACTTTATAGCAGCTTGTGGAGATGCTAAGGCTTTCTGCAGGGGCAACATACTAAAGTATGCTTCAAGATATGATAAAAAGGGCACACCTAGAAAAGATATATTAAAAATAATACACTATGCAATGTTACTGTTGCATTTTAATGACAAAGAAGAATGATAACCAAGAAAAAATACGAACTAAATAAAAACTTCTCACATGATTTAAAAGCAGGTGTAATTAGAGAAGAAAAATTGGCTGAGATACTAGCAGATAAACCAATTGAAGTTAAAACTGAGATGGGTATGTGGAAAGACACGGGTAACCTAGCGATAGAAATAGAGTTTGATGGTAAGCCGA
>Ga0098054_1000703_pt1 | contig 19010 bp, 31 predicted proteins | sample 16_taG_FD_75048 | JGI IMG/M metagenome (GOLD analysis project Ga0098054, IMG submission 75048) | Marine viral communities from the Subarctic Pacific Ocean - 16_ETSP_OMZ_AT15313 metaG | ecosystem: Environmental > Aquatic > Marine > Oceanic | place: Pacific Ocean | collected 2015-01-18
CACTTAATGGATTTACATTAGAAAAACACCAAACTAAAGCAGTAATCAAACAATATATTAAATTTGATAAAACTGATGAAACTTTTACTTACCTTAATCTTTATTTTACTCAAATAAAAATATCAGACAATATCGTACACGAATTTGATTGTAAGGATTTTTGGGTCTATTCTGAATTTAATTATTAGTTAATATCTTTCTTTAACTGAATAACAAAATTTACAACCACTTTTGGGAATTTTTAATTTAATAGGAAACCCTTTGTATCCTGTACTATGTTGCCATGCTAAAACTCTTTCCGCATATTTAGCGAGATTTTTTTTATTCCGTGGTCCTGTTAAGATATTCCAATAACTTTTAATATTATCCAAAGGCATATTCCATAAACTATCGTATACCGCTTTCCGGTTACCCTGCTCCCTGTTGTTTAGTTCTCTTATATTATCGAAATCATAATTATCCGTTAAAATCCAATAACCTTCATTATTCCATATGGTCGACGCCCCCAACGCCGTTTGGATATCGGAGTAAACAGCGGGTGAATTAACTATCCCTTCCCAGAAATCTCCATCGGCTTTACCCCCACTTGCTTTTTGGTAGTCTTTATAATCAAAAAGTTGTGGTGCGGGTCTCCATTTTTTGGGGTCACACTGTTTTTGGATGGTAGCCTTAGTGCATATTGTATGAGCAATCGCCTCTAAAATGTTTTTAGGTAATTCCTTTTCAGTCATCTCTTTAGTTCGATATCTCATGTATTGTAATGCGTTACTTGTAGTGAATGAATCGGGTAAGTGTTCCCCTTCGATATCTTTAGCTAACAACTCTGAAGACTTTTCTAAAAATTCTTTTGAGTTGGTGTCCACTACTTCTTTTACTAATTTTTTACTAAGAAGATTAAACTGTCTTTCTGTTATTAAAATATTTCCCACATCTTATAAATATTTCTGGTGTGAGAAGAAGTGAGTTGATTAGGATTTTTTATCGGTTTTTTAAACTGGGGTTATATAAACATAAGTACCCCTTTTAATCTTATTCACTAATGTGATTACATCATTATTAGATACACGGATACAACCACCAGACGCTGGTTTACCTAAAACTTGTTCCCTATTGGTCCCATGAATATAGATACTTCTTTGACTTACATTTTTATTACATTCTTCAACACCTTTAAGATTTAACAAACCAGTTAATACTTCTGCACAATGACCGGCCCTCTTACTTTTTTCATAAGGCCCCAAAATATCATTAGTTTCTTGTTGACCAATTAAAACTTCAAATTTATCTGATGCCCTAACGGAGTTGGTAACCTGCATTAACCCTGTTGGAGTTTGTTCGGAACCTTTTTCATTTCCAAATCCTTTTGCCGCGGTGGAAACCTTAAAGGTTGTGGTAGTCGAACCATTATCTGAAATATATAATTTTTGTTTACTTCCACGTATTAAGATAACATCGTCCCCCTGTTTAATTTTATTTTCATTTAGTAATGTACTATAAAGAGTATTCATAGAGGAGTTATTATTTAAATCATCAGAGGAACACCCAGTACTTGTTATAGTAATAGGGTTAAACAAATCTACCACCTTGTCATAAAGTTGATATAAAAATTTTTGTTCCAATAATAAATGAGGACGTTGGCGAAGAGAGCCGTTCCAATTACGGTAAGACTCATGTAAATTTAGTATTCTTAATTTTTCTTCTTTAGATAGTAACATAATTATGTTCTTTTTACAACCCATTGTAGGTCACCATTAGCTAAAGAATCCATCTCTATACCCAAACTTTTTAGATGTCCTATGACGTTCATTTTAACATCTTTAGGTTGTTTATTATGGGATACTATGAACTCTGTACCTAACCCAAGCAATTTTTGTTCAATTTTTGTTTTATCATTACTCCCCATAATTTCTTTTATCACATTCTTATATGGACTTTCAGGTAATTTATCCTCCCAGTTGCTTATACGTTCTGAAGATTGTGGTAAAGCATCAATCAAAGCGTTAACCTTATCTAAGTCATTACCAAAAAGATTATTACTAAAATCACCTCTTATATACTCTAATGTCTCTTTTCCCTTGCCGCGTTCGTAAATAGTTGGGTGTTGATTTGAAGTTGCACATTTAATTAAAGGGTCCATTTGTTTAATTTCAGCTAAATTTGTAAGTTTTAACCACTCATACACAGACTCCTCTCTCGTTCCCCCACCCGTAATAGCTTGTCGGAGTTGTTCAACTTTTCTCACTAATTCATCGTCTAGTTTACCTATGATTTCATCACATCCTTTATACCATTCTTCCTTTTTAGGTGCAAATAATTGTTCTTTAATTAAGGAGCCATTCCAGTTTCTATAAGACTCATGTAGATTTAGTATTCTTAATTTTTCTTCTTTAGAAATTTCCATTGTATGTTGGTTTTTTAAAATAAATAGTCAGACCCTTAAAATAAATAGTCATACGTTCTCCCTCAATGTCCTCTTCCTTCTTCAAACATATCATCAACGTAAGATTGGGATAAGTCTAATATTTCATCCATAATATACCCTTCACCTACTACCTCCTCATTCTTTCTCCTTCTTTCTCCTTCTTTCTCCTTCTCTTATTTGGAATTGTTTTTCAATTACAGCTTCAATAATAGATTGTACTGGGTCATTTTTTTTCCTTAGAGCTTCTAAAATAGCTACTGTTAATTCTTTAGCTGTCATTTTTTTATATCTGTCAGGGTCAGACTGGTGTCCACCCTCTGTTCCAACTATACCATACTCAGGGTCAAAACCTCCTTCACTCATTTCTTGTTGTCGTCTAGTGAACTTATCTAGGGAAGCAGACCTACCTTGATTATCCACAAATCCTGAACCATTCCCTATAGTATGTTCATTTACAGATTTCCCAGCAAGTTGACAATCGGAATAACTATTATATATACAACCAGTAGAGTTAGATTTTTTGGACCCAGGAGCTCTTTCTAATTCTCCACAATCACGTTTCCATTTTCCACCACCACATGGTCTACAACAAGGAGGTGACCTCCATTCTTTCTCGGATTTACCCTTTTTAGGGTCTGGACGTTGTCTGTCATACGGTGGATTATCATCATCATATTGGGTACCATCATATCCATCATCTTGAGCATTAGCTATAGAATATTGGGGACCTGCGTCGCCCATAGACTCTATATTATTTCCAGGACTTTGGTTATCTGTAGGAATCTGGTCTATACTCAATCCTTTAGTATAACCTTGGTACTCTTGGTTTCCCCCAGTAATATCCACTTCTTTAACTTCAGTTTCAGGTGTTTTTCTCTGTGTTTTGAAAAATGGACCTTTTTGGTCCCATGCTCCACCAGAAATGTATTGACCAGCAGAAGATGCACTAGTACCACCTCGTCCACCACCATTGTCTGGTTGGTATCCTTGTTCGTTAATTATAGTACCATGGTACTCTTTATAAGACTCATGTAGATTTAGTATTCTTAATTTTTCTTCTTTAGAAATTTCCATAATAATAATGTTTATACTATAAGTATCCAAATTAGGTAAAAAAAATTCAAGGCATAAAAAAAGCCCAACCAGTGGGCTTTTAATTCATTAGTAGACTTGTCCATTTTTTTCAATTAATTGAACATATCACAGATATATGTCCAGTTACTGATAAAAACAATAGGAATAACATATCCTTAATATCTAGTTTTAGTACTTGTATTGTCATTAGTCGTTTATTTCTGTGTATGTTTTTAATATGATATACTTCCTTAATGATTCAGCTCCTCCACCAGCTATGAGCTTATCGATATATTTCTCAGCTTCGTATTCATAATTATACCCATCCTTTGGTTGGAGTGGGCACCTGCTGATACCCCTTTCTATCGTTCTTGACTCGCGGTATATGAAATATCGTTTCATCATATCTTAATCCCACAAACCTTGAATGTTATGTTCGATTAGTTTCCAAAGTATTCTATGCGCTTTAGCTTGCTTATCTTGGTACTTAATCATAATCCTATCAACACCCTTATTTACCTTCTTTAGTGTTTCCTCTGTGTAACCTCTCTCCCATACCGTGGTCATCATCTGTAGTGGTTGTCCATCATTATCAGTCAAGTCACACTCCTTCCAAACAATCTCTGACTTACCGTATTCCTTCTCCACCTCAGCCGCATATTCTAGCGCGTACTCATCGTTATAGACCTTATCCATAAGCTTGATTATGGTTCTGGTACGTTGTGCCCTCAGTTCCGCACCATGACAATACGTTCTGGTAGAGTCAAAGAACTCGGACATATGAAGTAATTGGAACCTGAAAACCTCTATCGCATAACTGTAATCAAAATCAAACTGATTCCAAAGTATTGGTAACCAACGAATTACATTACGTATCTGCTGATACTTACGTCTGAAGAAGTATCGCACATCGTATAATATATTCATTAGTTTACTCATTTTGTAGGTATTTTATTTTCAACCCAATTATCATCTGAATATTCTTCTTCTAATCCTATTTCATCCCAATTATCTATAATGAATTGTTTAATGTTTTCATCTAAATTTTCTCCATTATCATCATATATTTTTAATTCTCCACCATTCCAATCTGATTCATAAGTGATTTCAAATTCTTTTTCTTTACCATCAATTTCTATTTTAATATCAGTTTCATAATATCTTTTACAATTGATTTCACCATTATGTTTTTTACCTATTATTTTCATTTTTATTAATTATCTATTTTATTTGCTTCCACCAATAACCTATTGACTACCAGTCCGTTATCCAAGGTGTATTCACTCATTACTTGATTATAATCGACCACTGTGAAAGTGTCAATATCTATAACCACTAATGCACCAACATTAGCTTGGTATTCCAGTCTATCTTCTTCGTAGTCACGTAGTGAGCTATAGTTGTTATAAACCAACCATAGGACAACTGCCAGTACTATTATGATGATTGTTCTCAATTCTTTGGTTGGCTCTTTGTTCATGATTTCTATTTATTTATATATAGCATTAGACACATCTATTATCTGAGAGAATTTCTCTATCTCTTTCATTTGTTTTTCTTCGCCTTCACTACACTTCTCATCAGTAAACATCATTATGAGAAAAACCAACAAGGTTAATCCAACTACAACAACTAAAAAATACTTAGCAATCATCTTAGCCAAGTATATTAATTCAGAAACGCTATAATAAACGAAATGTATCATCAATCAAATGTATATACGTATGTGGTGTCCGAAACACCATTAACCGTTGTTACGTGTACGTCTGGTACCACCAACTCCTTGGTCTCATATACATCGTCAGAGAAGAAACCATACACCGTGTATACGCCCAACCCTAATGTGCAAACTATACCAATACCACTAATCCATAATAAAGCTATAAAACCATCTGCTATTCCCTTTCCTATATCCATTTTACAAAGATACGGAATTAATTCGACAATACCAACTCATTGTATTCTTTAATCCATTCAATAGGTATTTTTAATTCAGCATCATAATACCTAACTATTGCACTTCTAACTTCGTTGAGTCTTTCCTTGTCACTCACCCATTTTGGTCTTAATCCTATTGGTGGTTTTATTATTTTTCCTAATTCTTCTATTTTCATAATTCCGTACCATTATATTGGTAATAGTTAATCAAATATACTCATTTTATTCATTTTTGTCAATTATGTACCATCATAATGGTACTTATTCAACATTATGATTGAAAACTAGTATAATTGTCATATATGCACCATCATAATAATACACGTATTTTCCTTTATATTTGAAATCCTTGTATTCTGAAAGTAAAGGGATTGGTTTACTTTTCAGTGCAATAAGTAAAGGGATTGGTTTACTTTGTACTACAAGAACTTCCTTATCGTATTCGTTTAACTCCATCTCTTATGTTGTTTGAGGTCACATACCTAAGAATACCCAAATTTTTCTAAAAAAAATTTCCCAAAAAAATTTCAAGGCATAAAAAAAGCCCGTTGTGTGGGCTTTTTAATATAGTATGTTAATATAGGATTAATTACTTTTCACCCAATCTTCGTAATAATAGTTAACAGACGCTTCAAGTTCAGGATTTATAGGTAAAGGTAAAACTTCACGGGACCATGGTGGTAAGAAGATTATTATCCCAATGGTCCAAGAAGGTGATGAAGAAATCTATGGTGGTGATACACATCTATCTTATAAGTTATATAAGAATGATATTATAGTATAAATAGTTTTATGTGGTAGGGATGAATTTTTCAGGATGGAGTTTGAACCAGTCCATAATCTCCTTTAATACTAAACACCCATTCCGGTTTGCATACGATTCATGCAATGTTTTAATTCGGTTCCGTTTTAGTAAAATTTAAAAATTCTAACAGGATTCCACCACCCTTTTTACTATGTCTATTGATTTGACATGTCCGATTTTTATTACATTTTATTTTTACTTTCCCTGGACATGGTGGGGGTGGTTTAATGGATTGTATACAATCGGTGCATCGGTAAGGAAATATACCTATATTTCCACAATTTTCACCTAAAGGTTTATTTTCTCCTGACTTAAATTCAGACATTAGGTTTCCCACCAACCAATTAGGTTGATTAACACTATATCGCATAAGTGAGTTTACCCCATCTACCGCCGATATATCTATACATTCATAATCCACATTAATGGACCCTTCAAAAACATTAACTCCAGTAGGGGGAGCAGCACTCGCATTACATGAAATGTTATCATGACCAAAAGAAATTAGAAATCCCGTTAATGGTCGTGCATCAGCATAGAGATAGGTACTGTCTTTCCTTGCGAAGAAACTTCCTTTATCCCCATGTGTGGTAATGCCAAACATTCCAAATACATCTTCTGTATTTTGTAAAGTAATAAAAACCTCTACAGTATCTAAAGTAGAAGAATTTTTTATACTTAATGTGGTAAATCCTTGGGTGTTAAATCTGTTAGACTCGGTAGACCCTCCCCTTAATGGGGTTTGTGTGTCAAAGTTGTTACATCCTAAAATTGTAAGTAAACAAATTAGGAGAGATAAGGTATTTTTCATAAGTTTTTTTATTATAAATACTTCCACATATTAAATAAACCTATCTGGGCACCAATCGTCCCACTCATCTGCTTCTTCGGGTTCCGTTAAATACCAATCCATTTATTATTGTATTTATCTCGTTGGTTAGTTTAGATATAAATACCTTTATATTAATAAACGGATTAACGAAACGGGTTTCGGACGGTCCGGTTCCGGGAATCGCGTCATTAGATGAAAACGTTAGGAAAACGGGTATAACCTTATCATATATAATTCATATAATCATATATGAGAGGTTTAGTGTTAATAATAACAATGTTCTTATATAATATAATGCATTCACAAAACGTGGACACATATAGAGTGGTGGCAATACAGAATCAAAACGAAAACATAATTAGCATATCCAATACAATAGGTGTAGAAAAACCATTAACTCTATATGCACCCAATGCTTTCTCTCCAGACGGAGATGGTGTCAATGACCATTCCCAAATTAGAGGTCAAGGAGCAGAGGAGTATAACTTAGAAATTTATAATAGGTGGGGACAAATGGTTTTCCAATCAGAAAACATCAATACAAGATGGAATGGTGAGTATAGGGGGAAACAGGTTCCGATTGGAACTTATATATATCAGGTTAAAGGTATAAGTGTTAGTGGCAACGAAGTAATGGTTAAAGATGGTTTTGTTGCACTGGTAAGATAAACTCGATTTTCAGAAAAAAATATCTCCGGAGAATTTCTATAATGTTAGTTTAATTACTATTTAGGTGATTTAACTTTAACACCACTTGTTTAATTACTAAGGACCCATTGGGTATTCAGATTCATACTTCTCCCATTTTGGAAAGCCACCCATACTCCATTTTCGGCACCATCATCTATACCTAGTCGTGGTAGAATATTATTTTTTTCTGTATATATGATGCCAGTTAAGTCTTTACCTGAATATTCTTTAAATCCTGCAACACCTCTTAAATCCCATAGGTATTTTACACCCTCAAAAATTCCACCAAAGTAGTAATTACTTAAAGTTCCATTAAAAGGATTGGCATTTATCATGGAGTCGGTAACATTTTTAATTCCTTGTTTTGCAACCTTATTTACTACTATTTTTTGTTCGTTTGGGTCGTTAGTTGGTGCTTTATATCCTACATCCTTGTAAAAATATTCTCCACCTTCACCCCATGTTTGTGAGTTAGGTATACCATTTGATATTTTTATTGGGTACATTTGTATATATGGGAAATATTCCGTATCTTTGTACTATGAAAGACTGTAGACATTTATATTCTAAAAGTATAAGCGAGCCACGACCACGGCTCTGCATCAATTGTGGCGACCCAGAAGAGTGTAGAGCCTGTTTGGGTGAGGGAGATATTCACATGTGTGGTAAAGACTTCACACCTACTTTGGAAGAACGAGTGATTGAATTCCTTGAGGGTAATGCTATTGAGGATAAGATTGTATATGCTCGTAACAAGATGCATTGCAATCTCAATGTAACCTTAAGTGAGATACTGGGTGACTTCCATGAGTTCATGAAAACTAGAAACGTAAAAGATAATGAGTAATATTGATAGGGATTTAGAGTGGAAGTGTATGATGCAAGAGTTACGTGAGTATACGTTTATCAGTTATCAGTTATACATTGCTGATAGGATAAAGGGGTCTGGGTATGAGTGTGGGGAGTTATTGAGTATTGATGAATTCTTAAGAGACCCAGAGATGAAAGGTTTCAGGGATTTGGGTCTTAACGTTTACCAGAAGACTGGTGATAAGCTTGAGGTTCTTACGATGACTGATTCTGGTGAGCGATTCCCCAATGTTAAGATTGATTTCCCTAAGTTTGAGGTACCAGAAAACGGGGGTTTAAAATAATAGATATGGCAGATTTTTGCAGTTTATGTGGTTATGGTGATATGGACATTGATGCGGTGTTAAAAGAATTATATGTTGACCGTAAGGAAATAGTGAAAATGGATAATGGGAGTATCTATCAGAAGGGTCTCGGCATTTGTGAGCATTGCGGTATTGTATCAATAGGTATTGACAGGCACTTTAATGTTCGTGGTTATTACTTTGAGGGTGAGAATAAGGGTGAACATCTAGGTACCATTTATCAGGGTGACTTCAAGATTGATAAGGAAAGTAATAAGTGGAAGTCCGTTCTAACTGAACTAAGGAAATATCATTAATTTTATTGGGTCATCATCTTTCATTCCTCTAATACCTACAGTAGCTTTAACTTTATAACCAGTCTCTTTTTTGTTTTTTATATCATTAAAATCTTTTATAACACTTTTTATATCATATTCGTATCTCAGAAATCACTCATACAGTGATTTAGTGGATATGAATAAACGCCGGAATAGCTCAGTTGGTAGAGCGCTGAATTAGTATTCATGTAGATTCCTAATTCTGTTCTTTTCTTCATCGGATATTAAAAAATGATTTTTCATAATGTTGTATAGTTTAGATAAAAATACTTCCGCATATCTAAAAAAAATTTCTAAAAATTTTATAGTGCAGATTTCTTTTACGGGACCGTACCCCCATTACACCCCCTCAAAAGCCGCTAGTAAGGGGGGATACGGCGAGCCACCAGGGGGGCAGGGGGCCGCTCCATGGTCCCAGAAGGGGGTCTAGGGAGAGAGTATTAACATGGGGGCTGCATACCCATAGCATACCCCATTGCAGTCCCCCCTGCAGGATTGTCATATTGTCATGTGATAAAGTGGTCCTCAGATTTGGTTGTTAAAAAAATTATTCGTACCTTTATAATATAAACGTGGTGAAAGACCCTGAGGGCCGACCCTGCCTTTTATATTATAATTCCCAGACTTTAAGGCAGGGTGGAGTACACTCGGTCCTACCCTTGTGAGATATTACATTACAAATATACGGAAAAAAAAGTTACCACACAACTTGTGTATTAAAAAAGATTGTTGTATCTTTATGCTGGTGCCCTAGTCTGTGGGTTTCACTATGGTATGCTTCCCTCCCACTACCACCCTAAAGGTACCACTTTTTTTTGACATGGCCAAATAAATCCCATGACAATTTGTCTGGTCCACTAAGAGTTATCCACATGGGGTGTTGATAAAAAAAAACTTATTAACAATGGTCATATTGTCAGTATAAAAATTTGGCCATGTAAATTATTTTGTGTACCTTTAGGGTGTGGAAGGGTGGGTTATGCCATGTCTGTAACGGTACCCATAGCATACCCCTATGTTTCACGTGGAACACCCCCTGACAGTGTGTCATGTTAATAACTTTTCTAAAATAGTGGTCTAAATATTAGGATTTGTCAAAATGTCAGTCGTGAGTCGCGGAGGACACAATCCCTTCAGCGGCCACTAACTATTCTCGTCTATCTCTTTTATAGACGGAATTTATTCATTATCTTTGGATAGAAGTACGTCAGAGTTAATTACAATGTGGAGAATAGTGGGAGAATGTGGTAAATGGTGGGAAAGAGTATACGATAAGAAGCAGTAGTTAAGGAACAGGTATAATATAAGTAGTGTGTATACGTATAGAATCTCGATAGAGGTGTCTAAGGTCTTATGTAAGAGAGTAAAAAAAATTAAGGGATAAGGTGTGTGGGAGTCTAGTTTCAAACCCTTAGAAAGGGTTTTATAATAACCTTTTAAAATCTTCTGGGGTGTTTTTCATTCATCAATATATCGGTCTCTGCACTGACTTGGTCTTCAGACCATGTGGGTTGTTGTACATGTACTAACTCATGTATGATTGCTTCCTCATACAAGTCTACATCGTGATAGATAATCGCTGTTTGATTATCAAAATTACGTTCAATTCCAATAAAATAGTTTTGGTCATCATAGTCAATTTGACCTGATTCAATACGTTGTGTTGTTATTACCCAGTCTGTAATACCTAACTCCTTTTGCCAATACTTTATTATTGCTTGCACAGGAAAACCATTATCATGTTCTTCTTTAATTATATTATATAGTGTATTAATTAGTTGTATCATTTAATTTACCATATTTACTATCCCAGACTAATATACAACCATACTCATTTATATAGTTTCTACCCATCCAGTCTTCATGGTCTTTCCATAGTCTATTCTTTATCTTGGGATAACGACTCTTGAATTCCTCCACAGTACAGAAACGTTCTGGTTTAGGGTCTAACCATGTGTTAAGTAAGGCAGTAAATACTTCATTAGTAACGAGTTCCTCCCCATTACCTATATCACCCCAGTAGAGTTTGTAATTGCCATCTGCATCATATCTATTATCGAATCCTATTATATGATGACCTTCTAAATCATAAGGAGACCCAGACCATCTCATGTCTTCTTCTCTTACAATTTTCCTTATCGTCTTTAGTAGTTGTGTTTCGGTTAATGTTATTTTACGTCCCATGATATTGTTTCTTTTAATATAAATACTAACACTTGTAATATTATACCAATGGTAGTGTACCATTACCCAATAATCTTTACCTTAGGAAGACCATTCCAATTGAGAGATTATACTATATGGTATTTAAGAAGTTCCTTACATATAACCATTACTATTTGGTTGTATCCTTTTACTATAGGGTTATTCTTATTGGAACTATACTGAGGTATATAACTTAAGTGTTTTTATTCTTATTCTTTTTGAAGTAACCTATAAGGAATAATAGTAGGGATATTATTATAGTTGTTATCATTATTACTACTAATATATATGCCCCCACCAGGACGATAATAACAAATTAGTGAGTCCACATTAAACGGAGGGAATGAAATGACCGTAGTGACCCTGACCGAAACGTTAGTGGAGGGATAAGGGAGAATGGGGAAGAACTTAGTTGTTATTATCTCATATATGAAACTATTTATACTATAAACATCCTTATGGTGGTACTAATGTGTTGCTTGTTGATATTAATGCGAATGGTCTCACGAGGCCATCTAGTCATTTTCATTATTACCTTACACGAGAGGAGATTGAAAGGGATGTTAATAAAATTCTCCCTAAAACTGAAATTAGGTTTACAATAGAAAACGTTGTTGGTTTATGAAAAATATTATAAGAAGAATACTACAGGAAGAAACTAAAATACCTATATCCATTAGGAGACGTTTTAATGGTGATAAGGTTTTGGGTTTTATGAAAACAAACGCTATTAAGAAGTTATCGTCATCACCTGGTTTGCGAAGTTCGATTATTGATGTTGCTGCCCTTGAGACAGCAAAAGAGGTTTTACCCTGGTATGACGAAAATGGTGAAGACTATGCTGAGGATGACTATCAAATGTGGTTAAAAAGTGTTGTGGAATACTTGATTCAAAAATATGGTAAGGAAATTAAAGAATATGTTGATAAGGTTTTGCCTCAAAGTGCTTATAACAGGGATGGTGCTAATTATGTTTTCATAAAGCATTCTGAAAGGGGTGGTGGTGGAGCTGGTTTTAGTGAGGGTGGTAACTTTACTTGGGCGGATTTGATGGGAAAACGTGGTTGGTGGTTTCCAATAAATTGGTGGGAGGTTAAAGAAAAATTGGATATTAAAGATAGTGGGATGGTCACGTTTTTAAAACCAGGAGATGAACATAATAAGTTTGGATATTACTTTTCCATTAAAAAAAATAAAATTGACTAGGGGACCATTATGACACCAGAAGTAGAAAAAATCATTAACGATTACCTTAATTCACCGACCGGAAAGATTAGACAAGTCTATCCTGTCGTGGAGAAAATAGATTTGAAGTACTACACTAACCCTGCTGCGGAAAAAAGTTACTACCGTGGTGCACCTATTATGAGTGATGCATGGTTAGGAATAAATGTATATCTTAATTCGCCAATAGATATGGTAGAAGATTTATGGGACACTCATAATTTTGATTGGGGTTGGATGATGGACCATCACATTACTGGTGATGTAGTTAAACTTTTTGGAGGTAAGAAATTACCTTATGATTTAAAAGTCTATGCACCCAGGGATGAAGAAGATTATGATAGTATGTTAAGAGTTAACTCCCCCGAAGATTCTCACTGGAAATATATAACCGGAACTGGTGGGATAACTTGGTAGTGATACTTATAGAATTAAAAAAGAAGTGATTTGATTAAACTATTAAACATATTATCTGAACAAATGGGTGACTCTGGTGATTTACCTAGGGGTTGTGCAAAATACCCTAATCGTTCTCTATCTAAAAAATTGTGTGCTACATTAAACAAATCAACTTATAGGAAAATAACTTACCCACTAATTAGAAAAGTTTTTGATATGAAAAAACAAAAGTGGAATGCAGTTATGTCACCAGAAGAACAAGAAAGAACTTTATCTACATTATCTAGACTTAAGGACTTAGACCCCACTAGAAAATGGCAGTGGCCTTCGGAGACGGATAAGATAACTTATGGTACTATAGAGGAGTTCATTAATGGCCGTATACCTGAACTAGGTTTTTTATATAGGGAAGTAGATGGTAACTTAGAATGGGACCCAGTTAATAAACTAGATACTAACTATTCTGACTTGGCTGTTTTAATTACTGACATAGTAGAAAAATCTAAAACTTTTACTTCTGAAGATTTGTTAAATGATTTAAATGATGGTAATATACATATACTTCAGAATGTCGTTGATGTTGTAAGTAACTATCCAGAAATATTATATGATAAATTTATTAGTAAATCTGACTTATATACCACACAATCTTTATATTATTCTTTACAAGGTGAGGAGATTGAGGATTTTGTTCTTAACTCTATGTTGGATTGTGGATGGGAACTAATACATAAGGGTGGTGGTGGTGACATAATAGATGTATTTTTAGGGATAGATTTAATTATGGAAAAAGATGGAGAATTAAAAACTATACAGTGTAAGAAAGTATGGAAAATTGAGAATTTGCCTTCCACCATAATGAATCCAGATAGTGGAGCATATAGAATAACTGGAAATGTTTATGTATCTAAACAAAGAAATGTAGATTTGGTAGGTTATGGTACTTTAGATGGTGAAACTATTATAGGTGGTAGACAAAAAGAAGTTGTTATGAAAGACAAGCAATATGTTTATACTGATAAAATGGTTTTACCTAAACCTGAAGGTAGTAGGTATTTTTATGTTGATAACCCTATTTGTACAAACATAGGTGGTACATTATCTGAACAAGTAAGTCCTAACTCCGATAAACTTATTAAAGCTATACAATCCATTGTAGACCAGTTCCTATTAAATCTGGAAAAAGAAACTGAAGAAATGGGTCTGGGTGAAATGGAATACATTAATGAAATAGAATCAATTGAAAATGTTAGAGTAGTTGATTACTTTAGGGATGGTAGTAATAATTTTGTTCTGAATATTGTAATGGGTATAAATAACGAAAGACGTGATTTTGATAGTACCCTTAGTGAACTTTACTTAACCGTAAATAAATTAATCCCGAACACTACATTAAAGGTTAAAATAGATGACGGTACCAACATTTCTCCTCTTAGGTGGATGAATTTCTCGGTGCCACCTAGTGGTGCTAAGTGGGATAGGGTTTCAAGAAGAAGGTGAAACACAAATAATATTAACTATTACATTCATTCACCAACCGGAAATATTAAACCAACGTATTCGAATGGGTGCCAAAAAAATCCTAATAAGGTCCATACCTTTATCTGAAATTAAAAGAGAATAAAGGTTAAGGGTAATATATTTATTTATGATGAAAATAAGATTAATAGAGAACGAGATTAAAAAAATGAAGTCCCTAATAGGTTATGATTTAGGTCAAACTATTAATGAACAAACTAATGGTAAGTGCCCTGACGGTTTAGAGAAATTAGGGACAAGATGTTGTCTCCCTAAAGATAAAAAAATACCTAGGGGGGCACCTAAAACAGGGCCACTAAGAGACATAGATAATAAAACGTTTAGTCTTTACGCGTGGGGTGAGTTCCCTTCTGGTGTGGATAAAAATCCTGTTATGGTGAGGGAATTTGTAGACGCGTTACAGTTAGCTATAGATTCCTCCCCACAAATAGATACAGAACAGTTTGATGTGAATATTGCGTTCGCACAAATTTATAGTTCCGCTAGTAACGAATTAAACGGTCCTGTTAAGGCAGGTCACGCTAATAAAGATTTTAGAGTTAGTGCAGAATCTGGATATAAACATACTGAACCAGAAAGTTTTTTTACTGGTAGTCAAAGAGAAAATGAAGAACTTGCAGCTAAGAGAGGGATTAATTTGTGGAACGCTATAAAAACTGAATTATCTGCACCCGATAGTGAAATAAAAATAATCCTGGACCCCACTAAAAATGGAGGCAAACCTTTCTTTGATTCATGGGTGACAGATACGGGCGGATGTATAGACAGTAGAAGGGATATTAATAAGTATAAAAATCCTGGGCAAATTGTAGCACTTCGTGTAACACTGGAACTAGTAAGGAGAGGAGCTGAGGAGGAGAGGAAATGTCTTACAGGTATGAAAGTAATCGTTGGGTATTATGCCCCTACTGAAGCTTTTGATAAAACCATTGAAAAGTTAAAGATTGCGTTAGCTAATAACGATAAAGGTCCAAACGTGAAACCTAAAATAACTCAGGAAGAGTATGACGAAAATGTAAAAGCGATAGAAATTGAAAAAGCTAGAAGTTTAAAGTTGAATGATGGTAGGACCTCTATAAATACCCAAGGTAAACCTGGTGGCCACAGTTGTAATAAAGCAAGATTTGCTATATACATGAACGACGTTAGGGTTGGTGAGACAGGATTACTAGGTGTGATAAACCTAAACAATGCTGGGGGGGACAGTGACTCGGGAAATCCTATAGGCCAGATTACAGTTAAAGGTGGTAGTAGGGAAGGGAGTGTGGTTGTGTCCTCTAGACAAGCGTTTGAAATATCTAATACTGAAACTAAATCGGATGGGTTGGGTTCTGTGACAATACAAATTAAAGGGTTAGTAGCGGATTCTCACAATGACGTTCCATGGATTACTATTGTAACGGGTCAAGGAAAAGTTTTAATGAGTGAGCAAGCTGACAATGTAAAAGGTTACAAATCTTCAAGAGGGAAAACTGGAAAACAGGATTTATTCGGTCCATTCGACCCTTGTGAAATAATAAATTAACACTGTTTAACCAACTCTTGGTAAGTATTTTCTAACTCTTTTACAATAACAAATGATTCATTTTGGGTAAGGTTGGTTTTGAATCTTTTTTTAGCTAGAGCTTTGATTATAGAAGCGAAAGCAATTGTAGGAATACCAATAGTGGGTTTAACTGGAGACTCAACAATTTCTTCTTCCTCTTTCATGTAAACCATTTGCCCATCATCTAATTTATAGAATAACTTAGTGTTAGATTCCCCTCTACGATTCTTACTGAACTCCAAGTGTCTCTCACTTCCCTGGCCTTTACGAATATATAACATACCAGTAGTGTCGAACTCGATAGAGGAATCCCCTTTAAAAACCCCACTCTTAGTAGCCTGTTGGATGACCAAGAATCCCGTGTAAGTGTTAGTAGGGTTATTCCCTCTCTTATGTTTAAACATGAGGTCCATGACCCATTTTAAACTTTGCCTAGAGTTAAGGTCTGTGGTAGTCTCTATACGTCCTGAAACCACCTCTAAAGAATCCATCATTACCATATCCCACCCTTGGTCTAACGTTTCCTCTATGAGTTTTTGTGGGTTTTTAACACCAGCAAGATAAATAGTGTCCAATTCTAATAGTCCTGGAATAAAGGTAGATAGTTCATAATTGTCAATCTCATCTTGTTCCCCTGAAATATATAAACACTTCTTAGTGGGGTTATTACTTTGTAATTTAGAAAGGGTATCGATAGCCCACGAAGTTTTACCAGTGCCAGCACCACCAACCACAATATAAACTGTTGAGGGTAGGAACCCTCCCCTTACAGATACAAAGGCATCCAACTCAGTGTTAGTTTTCATAGGTTGTAAAACTTCATGGGGGATGTGTAGGTCTTTTAATCTGACTGGCTTCATAGAATATGGGATTTAAAAATGGTTAATAATAATAAATGATTAAACACGGAACACTACTGGTGATAGTATCGGTACGACCACTAAGATTAATCCGACTGTTTCAATTTTTCCGAATAACCATTTATTGTTAACACAAATATAAGGCTTTCTCTGTGTATTACCAAATATGTTACAACATATATCGATGAGTATTTATGGCATTTTTAATATCTAAAATATATTGGCATTTCTCGTACTCTTCTATGTTTGAGTTTTCAAAATACTCTAACATCAGGTCTAACTGGGACATTTTGTCAGTGTGTGAAAGAGTGTAATTTTGTGTCCAGTGTTCACACCCTAAGTCGATTAAATCTTTAAATGATTTTTCTACCTGGTCTATTTTGCTGTCGTCCCAGTTTTTTATAAGTCTTTTCCTTCTTTCTTTTGGTTTCTCCATATTTATATAAATATAAAAACTTGCCAATTTATGGAGACACTAGAATGCAATTTAAGTTACTTGAAGCAGTTGACCGATACTTTAATTGATAGGGATTTAAATAGGAAAAAGAGGGATGCCTTAATTAGGTCAATATTCAACAATCGTCCCGCTGGTTCAGCTATCTGGGCAGTAGATAAGAATCTAGTTTTTACCTTATCTGAGGGAAGGGGATTAAAAAATTTAGGAGTTAAACCAGATAAAAGTATAGGGAAAAGTTTGTACGAATATTTTGAGACAGTGGACGATAATTTTGGCCCCATTAAATCCCACATAAAAGCTTTAGGTGGGGTCCCAGTACAATATAATTATGAACATATAGGGAGGATATGGCACACTCACTGTACACCAATATTAAGTGAAGAAAAGGTAGTTATCGGTGTCGTTGGTTGTGCTTTTGATGTCACCGAACATATGGAACAAAAGAAAAAAATAGAATCGTTAGAAAAAATTATTAGGGATAGTGAGATTTGTTCTCAGGATAAAATGGAGTTGATTAGGAAAATAGTGTGATATGGCAGATGAACAGAATGGTTGGAATGAGTACTCAAAACTCGTCATTAATGAATTAGAAAGACTTAACGAGGGAATATCTAACCTTAATGGTCAAATTCTAGAACTAAAGCACGAAATTGTGAAACTTAAAGGGAAAGAGGAGTCCATAAAAGACCTTAAATCTTGGAAGAAATCAATGGATGAGGTAGTGTCCCCCACACAACTTAAAGAATTAAGTAAGAAAATGACTGAACTTACCACTTTTAAAACTCAAGCGATTACCATCTTCCTGATAGTACAAGGATTAATGATTCTAACTCTTAGTGTTATGAAATTTTTTAATTAACCTATTCTTTTTCCTTACCACCCCCGAGTATAGCTTTTACACCTAAAATCACTAATATTGTTAAAATTACGTATTTTATTAACTTCATGTCTTCTATTTTTAATTATTTAATTATACAAATATAGTAATATATTTTTAATTAATAATAGAAATTTATTTAATACTTTTTTTATTTCTGAGGAACTCTATCGGGGTACATTTAGGGCAGAGTACCACTAGTTCAGTAAAAGGGTTACATTCGTCTCTATTCTCAGTAGGGTCACCCAAAAATCCTATTTCTACCATATCATGCATTGGGTAATTGCATTTGTCACACACAAATTCAGTTACTCGGTCTTTTCCTTTTTGGTCTTCCATATATTAAGTTTTTAATTTTACCATATACTCCAATATTTTTATCATCAATGTTAGTTAACCAACTCCCAGGGTTAAATATTATAGACACCAAGTCCCTAACAAATATTACCACCATACTTGCCACCATTATGGTCACTAAGATTCCCATAAGTCTAGTCTGTTTGTGGTCCTTCACCCTCGAGCCATTTTTCTTTCTCTTTTAAATCTTGTAAAGCACTTACAGTGAGTTGTTTTTCTTCTTCTATAATTGTTAAGGGTAATTTAATGTCACAATTTAACCCCTTTCCAGTTGTTCCACCTCCGTCCCCATA
>Ga0098054_1000705_pt1 | contig 18972 bp, 18 predicted proteins | sample 16_taG_FD_75048 | JGI IMG/M metagenome (GOLD analysis project Ga0098054, IMG submission 75048) | Marine viral communities from the Subarctic Pacific Ocean - 16_ETSP_OMZ_AT15313 metaG | ecosystem: Environmental > Aquatic > Marine > Oceanic | place: Pacific Ocean | collected 2015-01-18
AAAAGTCTTGCATGTTTTGGTGATATTCTCTTATAATCTGCAAATGAAGCAAAAAAGTCATATAATCCCTCATCAGATAAATCATTTGCAGAAATTGTTTGTGGAAATCCACTCACCTCTTTTACTAACTTCTGTATCGTAGGGTTATTATAAAACTCATATAATTTTTTAAATTTATTAGTCATCATATTATAAATACCTTGATTAAAGTAACCAAAGAATTTTTTAAATACTTTTGGCCTGGATTTATCATCAAGTTTTGGACTACCTAAAATATCTCTCATTGAGGTTCCAGAAACTTCTCTTCCACCAACACTCATACTAATGTGTGGTGCTTCTAAAACATAACCATGTTCTCCCCAACCTACCATTTTCTTTTTATTCTTTTTATAATCATCAAAATATGTTCCACCTGCCAATCTTCCTGCATCTTTCTTTCCAAAAATATAAACTACAGCAGTCGTTTTTGGATCATACTTTTTGAGTACATTTTGTGCCCTATATGGTGTTCTTTCTTTTACAATACGATTTTTTGGAATACCCATTTTTACCATATGTCGAACTTTTTCTCTGTAATTCATAGGATGTTTAGGTGGTTTTTTCAAATCAGATGTAGTAATGTATGCATCATCAAATTTTCTTTTCAACCAATTATAGGTTTTTTTATGATGTGGGCCAAATGGTTGAAATCTACCACCATAAATACCAATTACCTTTTTAATTTTTGATTTTTCTTCTGTTACTGGTTCATAACCTTTTTTCTTTTTATTTTTCTTTGTTTGGTGTCCAGGTTTATTAGGTTCATCTCCACTATCATCCCAATCATAAGTGTCTGGTTCTGCCATCTTTCCCATAGCTCCCGAACCTTGTGCTGCTGCATGATGTTTTGAAAAGGCTTTACCTGTATCTGTATCTGGTTTATTTTTAATTACTTTACGTTTATCCTTTACCTTAGTTGGTAAACTTTCATCAACTTTTTTACCTGTATCTGTTTTTAGAAAAGGGCCTCTTCTTAGTGTTTGAAATCTTACAGGTACTTCTTGTCCAAATAAATTTTTAGGTGCTAAGATTCTTAATGTAACCATTTTTTTAGGATTGTCTACTTTTATTGTTTCAAACTCTATCTCTTTATACTTCCTACCCTTATGTGTTAGATTCTTACCTGTAATAAACTTTTCTACTTTATTACCTCTAACTGCAAATCGTTCTTCAACTTTTTTATAACCACTCAATTTATCAGTTTTGTTTTTATTTATACCTTTTCTACTTGGTGATGGAATCACTCCTGCACCAAATTCTTCCTTTACAGATGTATCCTTATCTTTTATTGCACTTTTTTTCTTTTTCTTATCCGTAGTAACATATGTATCGTATTTATCACTTGGCCCGTGTTCATATTGACGAACTTTTAATTTAATTTTTGATTTATAATCGTTTGGTAGAGTATTCTCTATTCCTAAAAACTTAACTGCTCCTGGTATCAAATATAAAGTTACTTCTCGTTGGTTCAAATTCATCATTACTTGACTTGATGTCCATAGTTTATTTTGTGCTCTAACTAAATCAAACTTTGCACCCTTTTCTTGTGTATGATTATAAAATAAAGGAAAGATTTTTTTATAATCCTTTTCTTTTTTCAAAATATTTAATGCATTTTTTGTTCTCAATTGAGAAGATAACTTATCAGGACCCCTTTGATATCCTTGTTCTGGGTGTTGTATTCCATGATTTGTACGAACAATAATCTCTTTACTTATATCATGTACTTTTACTGCTGGTTTTACTCGACTTGTATTTTCTATCGTAACAACTTTTCTACCATCACTTATAATTGTATGACCTTTAATACCATCTTGATAAGTCAAAAGTGATTTCACAACATCTTTTATATTTTTATGTTGTAGTGCTTCACGAATTCTCGTACCATCTTTAGACATTGCCTTCTTTTTCTTTGCTTTATCGAAATCTTTTTCATCTCGTTTTACAAATAGTGCTGAATTTACAATTCCTATTCCATAAGAATTCATTCCCTCTGACCAATCTGTATCTTGGTCTACTACATAACAAACTTCAGTTCCATATCCATTAAGTTCTCTAACAACTTTTAAATTTGGATTATAATTTCTATCGCGATTTTTTCCCAATACAACTTCATCACCGAATTTTTTAGCTATTGCAATACATTCATCTACCTTATCGGTTTTCAACATTCTAAATGTAGTAGCTTTCCTACCATTGATAGTTGGCATACCATGCTTATCTTTACCAATCTCTTTAACTTTCATCTTCTTATTCTTGAATCTACCTACAAGAATTGTATCACCAACGTTAACTGGTATATTTATATCCTCTGTCAGGGGTTTAACTAACCATTCAGTTAATTTATTCATTCTACTTCAACAACTGTACTATAGTTCCACTTCCATTAACTACCTTTTTCAAAGACATATTATATACTTGACCTGTTACCAAACCTGCCGTTAAAGCATCCCCACCATCTCTTGGTGTTAAAGTGTAGTCAGTTCCTGCCTCAACAAAAAATGCTGTACTTTGAAATGAACCTGTTGGTTCGTATGTTGTTGATGCTGGCACTTCTTGTGTAGCTGTAAACTGACCCGCTCTATCTATTGTTTTTGTTCTTCCTACAAAAGAACCTTGAACTGGATTATAGCTCATATTATTTCTCCTAATTAATTATTTTTATCATACTGATAGTGCTCTACGATACCAACCGAACAAAAATCTTTCTTGTTCTGGTTTTTTATTTACTAAATCATAATAATGTTTTAGTCTATAACAACGAACTCTTTCTACAGATGGTTTATATGTTGCAACAGCACCTTTAGTACCTGGCCCGAATCCACCATCAATGGCCAAATCTGCACCTTTTGCGTTACATGCTCGTTGTAAAATCTTTACGGCAGTTCCTCTACCTTGATTCACACACATATCAAAGAATATATGTTTCAAATCATCTGGTAAATCATCTACCTTATTCTTATCCCAATAATCTTTCTTGTAGATTTCCTTAGCACCTTCTTCTGTGAGGTTTTTGATATCCACATCTGGATAAAATCTTTTTGCTATGCCGTAGTTAGTTTCACCACCTAAATCTTTAGGATCGTGAACATATCCACCTTCGTGTTCTAATGTTAGTTCAATTATTTCATCAAATGTAGTTAACATCTTATTTTCCTTGTTTTTTGAGGATTTTTTGGTTTCTAATCCAACCTTTTCCGATTGGGTTTTTGAGAGGTTTTTTAATAAACTTATTAAGACCTTGCTTAACCAACATATTAAACCTCTTTTGTGCTTTTTTCTCATCTAAATCCTTATTATTATCTGCTACCATAAAGTTTTGTTTAAATAACCCTTGAAATCCACCAAGATTTTGCATAACTGCTCTATGTGAATCCGTTACAATTTTTTCAGGTAATACTCTATCTCTTTTTTCATTTCTTTGTAATGCCACTTCTAATGTGGTATTAATAAAAATCATATAAGTATCATATCCCTCATCTTCCATTTCTTTTTTCATCCTATGAATTTTTCTAAAGTCATCACCAGTTCCATCAACTATTATACCTAATCTACCATTCTTATATAATCTCATTCTTTCTTTTGTTAATTCTTTTCCAAAATCTCGTAGACCACTTTTACCTTTTGCTGTCAAATCTTGAAATAAATCTTCGGGCATCTTATCTAAATCAGTTCCAAATCCATATTTTTTCAATAAATACTTCAATTCTTTATCAGAATTAACCATTTTCATACCTGTTTGAGATACATTTATTCGTTCAGGAATACCAAATAATCCTTTAGTCATATAGGTTTTACCACTTCCAGGGCCACCAGCTAGGAATACACATTTTAGTATACCTGGGTCGTCTACACCCTCAAACAATAAATCTTTTAATTTAATCATATAATAAATTCCGTTAAAGTATCACAACAATAAATATAAAGAAATAGAATTTACCAAGTTTTAAGTCTCAATCGTCTTTTTCCCTCAAGTCCTTTTTTCCAACAAAAACCGTGATTTCTCCATAGTTTATTACGATATATTGGTATTTCTTTTCTTCCTAAAAAATAATATGCATGAAATCTATGATATCCATCCATAATTTGATTTTTATTATTTATATATACTGGTATTTCAATACCCTGATTGATAATTGATTGAAAATACAAAAAAAGATTTTTATTAGTATTCTCACCAACACACTCACATACAGGCCCTTCTGATTTTTGACGTGGTACATCAAAATCATCTAACTCTTTATCAATTATAAATTTACCTTTTGTAAAATCAACAAACTTATCAACTTGAAGTAACTCATATTCTTGTGGAAAAATCCCAAGAAAAAATTCTAACTCATTCATAACCAATACAATACAAACTTCTTCTATAAGTTCCTTTTCTAACGGGACGTCCAGAAGAATGTGTTATTTCTTGTGGAATTATACAAAAATACCCAGTATTTGGAACAAATGGAACTTGTACTTTCTTATCTGCATAGAAAATAGTTCCTGTTCTTTTTTGTGCAGTTGATGGTAAATAAATCTGTAACGATAGAAATATATTGTCATTATCAACGTGTTTATCAAGTTTATATCCTTCCGTATCTTCCCATAATATTCCTGAAATATGTCCTAAAGACTTATCATGATTTTTATTTATAATTTTTGTAATCTTACTAAAATCAAAATCAACTATTCTCTGTAATCTTGGCCTATCTTCTTGTAATGGAACTTTTTCTCCAGGACTCTTATATAGTTCTTTACAAAGATTTAATTCCGATTGAGATAAACAATTTTTAATATGATAAAGTCCATCAACCAATTTTATACCATTCTCAATAGAAGTTATAAGATTTTCAAACATCTATATACTCTTTTATTATTGGTAATAAAAAATGTTTATAAAAATGTTCATGTGCTGAATGTGTTGGATGACCATCTCCATTGGGTTCGAACCTATCTCCATCAAAATTATCTACAACCCATTCTGACATTCCTCCAAAATTATTAGGAATCAGAGTATAGTTTTCATCATACAAATCTTGAAGTTCTTCATATTTATCAAATGCAGTTAAACAATGTGATCTATCGTTTTGTAATTTTCCATGACTATACCAATAAAAATGTTTTAGTTCAGATAGTAGTTTTTTTACTTCTGGAATTTCTGCCTCGATATTTGAAAATTGTGACCATCCAATAAATTGTATATAAGGAATTTCTAATTTATCTAAATAATTTTGAAAGAAAACCATTTGTTGTAAGTCTCGAACAATAAAAGATTCTACTGGATCACTACTTAACAACATTTTAAATAATTTTCTATTTTCTTTCCACTCTTTATGAGGTGGACTTTGTTTATGTATCATTGGTAAAAAATCTCTAACAAAAGAACTCCATTGTATAATCACAAGATCATATTTAGAATTTTTTTGTGCACGAGTCATAGGTTCTCCAGACCGTACAGTAGTATTCCAATTCTCATAATAACGGTCAAGTCTTTTTTTCAATCGTTCAATAATAATCTGATTACTGGCACTTGATATTGCAGTATTTGTAATATCAACTCCATCACTATATAAATCTCCAGGCCATTTTAATCTGTATGGTTTTGTAGTTTCTTTCCTGTTCACAAATCCGGCCCCATCCCACCATGTAGATGTTTCTGTAAAGGAACACCCACCTATTAATACTTTTAGTCTATTATTCATCTGGTAAATACCTTTCTCCACGTTTTCCATATTTTAACATCAAATTATAATTATGTATTAGAATATCTTCACAATCTAAATATAATTGTGATAAATCACTCTTACTTAATGAATTAAAATACAATACTAAATTAAAAACCTCATTCATTCGTTTATCTGAATCAGTTTCACTATCATAACTCTCGTCCCAAAATTTATTAAATGTTTTGAATCCAACACCTTTCAAATATTCAAGTGTTTTTGGACTACCCAAGATAATAAACATATGATAATGACATAATGGTTTAAATGTTTTCTCTGTAATCTTCTTATTATTATAAAAATTAGTTTCTGTCACAATACTAAAAAATGTTTTTTGATAATGTTCTGGAGTTTCATATTGAAATCCCTCAAGTGTATTAAAATCTTCATAATCTAAAATTCTTTTAGGTATTTTTAATAACTTATCAAAAATAACAGTTTCTTTTTGTGTCAAACTATCTCTTATTCCAGGCATCTCATTAGTATCAAAATCAAAATTATATGATATTAGATTTTCTTCAAATAAATTATTCTTTTGACAAAATAATAAAAATTTCAATCTATGTTGTCTATACCATCTCCTATTATATGAAAGAAATTTTATATTCTTTTCACTTACATTTGGTATCGAATCATAGAAAGAATCTTTAACTAATTCTATTGATTTTCGTACTAAAAAATATGATGCTTGTTGACTATAATCTAACGACTCATGTTCATAAAAAATTCTATTCAATTAATATTCTTCTCCACCTTCACCAACAAAGTGTGAAGTACTAACTTCTTCTTCATATAACTTACTATGTGCATAATCATTACTTGAATAAGTACTTCTATGTGGTGGATCATTTGGATCATATTCACTTGTACTAATATAATAAAAGAATCTTATCGCACATCTACCCTCTACCGTATCTGGACAATTAACTTTACTAACTGAATGATATGGGCCTTCTTTTATGTTTTGAGAAATAATAAATCTATTAAATTTCGGTGATACTGAATGTACTAACTTAGCCTTTTTATCAACCTCTACATTACCTGTATATAATTGATGATGGCCTCCCCAATCATCTTCCCAATCTGGAGTTATGAATAATAAAGAAGTTAATTTCCTATGTAACCTCAATCTATCATTCCAATTAAAATCATAATGACAACCAAGATGACTTCCATCTCGAAATATAGAAAATCCTGCTCCAACTAAGTGTGGGTCTGGCATTAATCCAACTATACCAGTCATTTGTTCTAAATCATATAACATCTCACCCGAATGCATCAAATCATATGTAAGTTGGTGTGCTGTAGGACACGAAATTAAATCATTAAATTCTTCCATACGAGAACCAGCCCGAGTGAAAACTGTCCATCCACCTTTTGGTGCACTAATACATTCCTCATATAACTTTAAACAAGTTTCCTCATCAATAAAATTATCTATTACTGTATATGGAATTCCAATTTCTTTGTTTTTATTCCATTCTCGTTTTTTACTAATCATAACACACTTCTAACTTTGATTTATAACGTCCTTCTTTTCTTCCCCACCAATATAAATCTCTACACCATTCTAAATAATCTCCATTATAATTTTTAGATTCATACATACCATCTATTTTATAGGTATATCCACCATTCTGTAAAGGTTTGTTTTCTTCAATTACATCTTTTATATTATAAGGATAAAACTTTTTATATGGATACTTTTTATCTGGTTGAATTAATGAATTTTGTTGATAATCTATAACTGTATCTAAAACATCTATATCTTTTATTAGATTACTTTTCATAACGAAAAACTTAATATCTGTATAGAACCTATCAATATTTTTCCAGATTCTAACGACAGAGCCCTCATCAAATTCCCAAGTTCTTTTATCATCTAATAACCATCCCCAATGTCTTTTTTCAGTAAATACTTTTCTCAAAGCAATATTGAATTCTTTCATTTCTTTACCTAAAACTGTTTTTGGGTTATCACTAAAATATTGATATAACTTATCATAAAATTCTCTATATCGTATATTAGAATGATTGTTTAGAAATCTTGCAACAAATTGAGTCAAACCAAAGAAATGATTTATCATCATAAACCATCTAAACTCATGTGCCTTTAACATTTCATCTCTACTCATTGTATTAGTTTCAATGGCTATTTTTTCTTCTTCACTTTCGTCTACTTCAGTCTCAGTTATATGATAATGTAATGCCTTTGTTTTAGTATACTTTATACCATATTTTTCAATATATTCTGGATCACCAAATGGTGTATTTGGTAATATACTCAAAGGATATAGTCCTACATAATTGTGTGCACCAAACTCAATCAATTTTATTATTCCATCTTTCAAACTATCTAACGTTTCTTCTGGTAATCCAATTATAATTTCTGCATAAACTGCCAAGTTTACATCTTTACATTTTTGTAAAAATCCTTCTATATCTTTACTAACTATATTTTTTCTTTTTACTGCTTCAAGGGTTTTAGGATTCAAAGATTGTAGTGCCATAGTCAATCCTTTATTCATATCTCCTTCTGATAATACTTTTGCAATTGGAATACATTGTTCTCCCTTATCTTTTGCCCAATCATTACGAAATGTCGTAGGATATCCTGTAGTCTTTTTTAAATGAACTAATGTTTTTGCAATTTCTAAATCTCTATCTGCATATAAACCAAAATTGGAATCTGCATTATCTATATATACAACTTTATTCTCTGACATCCAATTAAATTCTTTTTTTAATTTTTCAATACTTTGTGGTTTTATTTTTTGAAAATATAAATCACCAATCTCACAATAAGTACATCTATAAGGACAACCTCTAACAGATTCTATAGTGGTAGTAAATGAATATTTATCTTTATATCGTTCTACATACTTATCCATCACCCCATCTAAATACGGACTTGGCATTGAATCAACATCACCAATTCTAATTCTTGTTTTATTATTTATAAATTTATTATTATCTATCTGATAACTTATACCATCTACTTTAGACCAATCTTTATCTTTTATATTTTCTAATAATATATCTTCAAATGTTAACTCACCTTCTCCATGAACTAATATATCTACATATGGGTGTTTCTCAAAGAAATCTGATTCATATTTCAATCTCTTTACAGTTGGTTGATGTTGCCCACCATAAACAATAAGACAATCTGGATATTTTTCTTTTACTATTTTAGCAACTTCATTATTAAATGCCCAATTCCAAACAAAACAAGAAAAACCAATTATTGTAGGATTATCAAGTCTATCCACAAAATCTTCAACTGTAGTTCTCGCAAATAAAATATCACCAAATTCATAGTTATCAGTTATAGTTTTATTTAACTTACAATAAGACCAAATCAAACCAGTTGAATAAGGCAAACGAACTTGAACATCACCATAAACATATGATGACTCTATAAAATAAAGTTTATTTTTCTTATCTAAGACCATAATAAGTTCCTATAGTAAACCACTCATTTTGTAATCTTGAGTTATTAGGACTATAAATCTCAATTGGTTTTAAAATTGATTCATCATAGTCAGAAAATTTACACCCTCTAAAATCAAAACTAACTCTCGTATTATTTGATTTAGAATATTTTTTAGAACCGTGTGGAATTGTATTTCCGTTAAATTCAAGTAATTCCCCATATTTCAATAATTGAGGTTCTAAACATCTCTTATCATAATTATAAATACTCATTGTATTAAACTCATCTACATCAGTCAACGGTAGCCAAAAATTAGTTTCAAATTTAGGATGATAATATGGTTTTTGACCATCAGTATGTATTGGCGATTTCATAGGTGTAAATTCGATTGAACGTTTTGAAGGAAAAATCTTAATACTTGGTAATTTCTGTAAGACGATACTTTCTTCATCTAAAATTTTCTTCATTATATCATCAGAAAATCTATTCCAAGCTTTCAAAAATTCTTCACTTTCCATAAAAGTATAAGTTTTGGCCCAAATATCATGACTATCGGGTAACACTAATTTTGGAAATTTTATTTTTTCATGTAACTTTTCAAGCTCTATACCAAAAAATTCTTCCAAAATACCCTTAAAGTCATATTTTTTAGTATCGTATGTATGTATCTTCATTTATATATAAACGGATCTCTCTTTTTTAATTCTCTAAGTTTTTTTCGGTTTTTCCATTTCCAAAAAAACAGTTCAAGTTTATACCAAAATTCAGTTATTAATCTTATCATATAACATCTTCCATATTTTATTTTTATATCTATTATAAATATCAGTACTAAGTGTGAAAATCCTATAATTATACTCACATATACTTTTTGAGTTTTGATAAAACTCTTTAGCATTATCACCTTCACATAAATGTCTTACCAAATCATAGACCATTTCATATCGTATAGCATCATCACGTTCATTATCATAAGACTCATCTATAATTCCATCAAAAGTTTTAAAACCCCACCACCTATGTTCTTTTAATATATTGTACGGGCCTAATACAACCATAGGTATTTTATTACATACGTGATGTATAGTCTTATTAGTATTAAATGTAATATTACCAGTCTTATATTCTGTACCGAAGTTACTATGAGTTGCCAAATCGAAATATACTTGAGAATAATTATATGAAGTAAAATCAAATTGTGATATACCCATTTCAAACCATTCTCTGTCATCAATATCTCCATCATGACCAAGTATCATTGGTGTTTTTTCATATAATTTATCAACACTTGATTGTAAATCACCATAATCTTGTCCCCACCACTCTTTATCCATATTTCTCGATTCATGTGTTGTTCTGTACATAGAAATTAGTGCATCATCTAATAAATTATCACGTAATAATCTTGAAACTATTTCTATTCTATGTGGTCTTGGTAATCTATTAGTACATATAAATTTTTTAGTTCTTGGCAAATCATAAGACTTAATTTCATTTTTTATAAGATTATATTTATGTGAATATGTTCGTGAATCCTCACCACATAATGGTGCATAAAAACTTATATCTGTATTATCTTGATATAGTTCAAAATCAAAAGTTGCGTTTATATAGTATTCTTTGGGTATTTTATTTTTAATTAAAAACTTATCTATCTCTTTTCTTGATTGTTTATTCCACATACATATATGATAAAATAACAAAATAATGTCACCAGTTCTTATTCTATTTTGTAATTCCTCTGAATAACCTTTAAATAATTTTGTAAATCCTGGTTCTTCTACCTCTTCAACTGAATTTACTGTCTGTTGGAAATAATATCCCCTTTTAGAATATTGATTTATAGGTAACATTTCAAAATATTTTCCAGTTTCATTTCCTATATAAAAATCGTTTGGAATCTCACCATCCCACATACTACTTGTATTATCCCAACCTGGCCCACTATTACTCATAGACATATCCCATATCTGATATATATTAAAACTTTGTTCTAAAGATTTTTGTATAGTTTCACCATAATCTCTATATATTACAATTCTATCTCTATCCACGTATAGTCCTTTCCAAATCTAAACTAATATTTTGTACATTATTTTTCAACAAAACCTCGTAATTATACTCACATATCTCTTTATTTGGATTTACAACACTCTTAATTAATTCATCTAAAGACATATTCAATAATCGTTTCAATTCCTTCTTTATCAAACGCATTCTATTTATTCTGTCGATTTCTTTATCATAAGAATAGTCTATATTTTTATATTCTTTATACCCAAGTTGTTTCAATTCATCATGTATAAATGATGGGCCGAAACAAATAAATGGTATTTTGAAAAAAATTGGTTTAAAAATCTTTTCACTCATAAAATAATTACTATCAAAACAAGTTTCAGTAACTATATCAAAACAACTATCTTCATAATAAATTTTATTTAAATTCGAAAAACCATCAACATTATATTGATCCTCAACATCTATTATATATTGATTATTATAACTAAAATATCCATCTTTAATATAATCTTGAGAACTCAAAAAAGTCTTTAAAAGTTTTCTATGAAAATGTGGTGTTTTATTAAATGAAATAAATTTCTTTTTTGGTTTTTTATTTTCAATATCAATTAAATATTTAGTAGGTTCTTGAGAAAACCTTAAATTATATAGATATGGAAAAAAATTGAATCTGATTATATTTTTATTTATATCATTATTACTTGGTCGATAAGAATTACTCAAAAACTTAAACTGTTCCGTTGGTAAATTAAGTGAATCAAATTTTTTAAATATTCTAATAAACTCTGATTCGTCAAATCCCTTTTCGTGAAAACACATAAACAATACGGTACATTTTTTAGAAAAAATATCATCTTTTACTCTATCTAAATTTATTACCTTTTCAAATAAGTTTTCAAATTTTGATTCTGTAGAGTCGTAACTAAAAGCACTATATGACAATTCTATTGGATATATATAATCACCACTAATCTCATCTAAAGAAAAGCAATGTTTTATATCAAAAAAGTCAATCAAATCTGGCATTGCAATCATTGCATCTATACCATATTTTTTTTGACAATATATATTCCACTTATCAATTATAGAATCTCTAACCTCATACGTAAAATTTTCATTAAAATTTTCCTTATCAATAAAAGATTTCAGATATTGAAAATCTTCTTCTATTGTACCATTAGGACAGATAATATTCTCTCCAATATAATCCCAACCAAATTTAAGCATTTAATTTCTCAAACAATTCTGAAAAAGTGTCTGTTACTTTCTCGTTTCTAATACCATCAAGAAATTTATTATATTGAATTCCTTGAGACAATAATTTTTCATCACTTGAATTATTTAATAATGTATTTGATAATAAAGAATAATCTAACGTATTCATAACACCTTTACATTTTTTTAAAATATTTTTCTTTATTATTGTCGGTAAAATCCACGGCGATAAAAAATTAGGATCATAAACATAATTTTGATGTATATGTAACCCAAGTTTATTGGTAAAAAAATCATAAAATTCATCTATATAAAATACATTTAAAAAAGAAATAGTCTGACATACAGAAACATCAAGATTCTTATTATCCATTAATAATTTTATATTGTTTAATACAGAATCCCATTTTGTAGGATATCTCAAATAAAAATTTCTTTTATCTAAATCGTCTATGCTGCAGCTTACTCTAATATTTTTAAAATGATTCCAAACTTCAAAAGTTTTTGGTGGTATATTTGTCATATTGATAGAATACCATAAAGATATATCCTTAGATAATCCCGATTCCACCAACTTATCTAAATACTCCCAATGTTTCTTCATAAGTGTTGGTTCACCACCATTTATATAAATCCACTCAACCTTTTTTGAATGTTCAAATAAATCTTCCCAAAATTCATCCCTATCAGGCCAATTATAGTGTTCATTACCCTTTACATCTTGATAACTCTGTACAAAATCAAATTCTTTTTCAACTTTGTCATATTCTTTTACCCATTTAGTACTTGAAGCTGGATTACATGACCTACATTTTACATTACATAAGTTACCCAATCGTAACTCAATAAATTTCAAATCAGTTGGAATTGTTCCATCTTCTTTTGTAATTTTTGTTGCATCATCATAAGTAAAATGTGAATAATTTTCATTTTCTTCTATTCTTTTAGAACGAATACCGTTAGATTCTTCTTGAAAACAACGATTACACGCCTCTGGAACTTCTCCATTTAAAAATTGTTTCCTAACCTCTTTATAATAATCTGAATTCATAATTTCAGATAATGAATTTTTATTAAGATTTAAATATTCAATATATCCATCACCATAATTACGAGATGTATTTTTAGCGTCTATCATATCACTAACACAACATAAAGTAACTCCACCATACGGATGTGTAGCCAAATGAATCCAAGGCAATGTACAAAATGTTTTACTCATCATTTGACCCCGTATAATAATTTATAGAATCTAAGGTTTTTTGATCACCACAAAATAATTTACAAACATATAGCTTTTTTTGTAAAAAAAGTTTTTGAAAAAATTCAGATTCTATAATAAGACGTAAATCTTTTTCATGTACATTTAAATTTTTCATATCATATTCAATAATAAAATTTCTTAACTCCTCACTAACATAATCAGAGTTTTGATAAAATTTTGATGCAGTAAAACAACAAGGAAATAAATTACCCAATGAATCAATAAATACCTCTGTTTTTTCATCACTCACTCTACAACTAAAATCTACGTTATCAAGATATTCAAATTCATTGGGATAATGAATTGTTTCAAAAAAATTATCTCTTTTTTCTATAGATTTCCACTTAGATAAAAATTTACTCTTCTCAACTGAATTATCTAAAAACTTCCAACTATCAAGTGTAGATTTTATTTCCTTTCCTCGTACATCTTCATTTTGATATTCTTCTATTGTAGATGGAAAAATTTCATAATCTACATCAACATCAGGAGTTAGAGCCACTTGGCCTGTTCCACTACCAAATCCCATTGGTCTTTTAAATACAAGTTCATTAATTCCAATCTCATCTGCTAATTTTTTTACATCTTCTATCTGATGTTCATTATGTTTAAATACAAGAAATTCCCATATTGCTCGTCCACCACCCTCTACATAACCTTTCATTGCATTAATTACATTTGGCCACTTGACTTTTCTTCTATATATGTGATTTGTATCTTCAAGTCCATCAACACTAAAAATTACATAATTCAATGGATTACGAGACATCTGATTTCCTAATTTAAACCACCAATCCTTTGACCTAGCACCACCATTAGTATTAATACTAATTTCAAACTGTTTATTGTTGTCCATAATATATTCTACTATTGAAATCAAATCATCACACATTAAAGGATCACCAAGATTACCACAAAATGTAAAATGTCTCAAATATCGTATCCACCTTTTAGTAAATACTTTTTTAAATTTTTCAATTGTCCAAGAAGATTCCTTAACAAATGGTATTGTAAAACTACCTAAGAAATTTCGAGAACACATAGGACAGGCAGCATTACACTTACTTGATAATTCTATATGAAATCCTCTTATATTTTTTATATCAATCATTTTACAGGATAATTTGGAACTGATTTATCTATAGGATTTGGTCTCATCCACCACTCAAATAAACCTTCATGATTTTTATAAATATCCTCTATAGTTAACTTACCATTAGTACCATCACCTCGAAGTTTTTTTAATCTTTCATGATGATTTCTACCATCAAAAAACTTTTGTTCATAAATCTCAGGCCATTGTTCTGCAAAAGTTGGTCTTTTCTTCATATTATGTAAAGTATTAACTAAAGTTTGTTGTTTTTGAGTTGCTCGTGGTTCAATATATTTCAATAACTCATCTATCTTTTCATGTAAAATTTCTTTTGGCCAGGCAAACGGTGAGAATATAATATCGGGATGAAATGCAAACATAATTTTAGTTTCAATTCGTGTATCTAATTCTATAGAATAATCAAATAAATCTTTCAACCCAAACATTCCAGGTCCTGTAATAGTTAAATCTAATAATATTTTATCAGGTGCAACTTTTTGTAATCTTCTATAGTTTTCATCAAACTTATCCCATACCAATCCAGTACGTATGAATTCTCCAATTTTTCCAATACTATCTATTGATGCACACATCAACCAATCTTTAAAATGTGGTAATAATTCACATAAATCTGAACCATGATATTTTATTCTCCATAAATTTGAATTATATCGTATAAATGCCTTTTTAGAAGTATTTTCCACCACCATCTGTTTCATTACTTTCCAATGTATTGGCCATGATAACGGTTCTCCACCTACCCAATAAATTTCTTCAACAATTCCCCTATTTACAGCATCAAGAAATTCTTCTTCTACAGTATCTTTAGTAAATTTTTTAATTTTCTCTCTATTCTCATCAATTAGCCACGGATCATTTTCTGGCACCCAATAACCATCAGATTTGTTTTCTACTTCCCAAGAAGATGACAATAAATCTCCACACATTCTACATTTAAAATTACATTTATTATCTAATCGATAATCAAACGAAATAGTTTCCATTGTAGTATGTCCATCATCATCCGTTGTTTCAAAAGCCTTATCTATATACCCTGGAAATAAAACTCCCGTAAACCAATGTCTATACGTTGATAACGAAAGTATTTCTTCATTACAGACATCACATTCAGGCAAAGTTTCTCCTGCCATCATTCGTTTTCTAACAGATTTTATATGTGGTGAATTCCAATATTCTTTTAATGTAACTGGATTATAATCATCAGTACTATCAGTTACCTCACCATATCTTTCATCATTTGATGCATCAATATATTGTTTTTGAAATGAATGTTCTTCCCTACTAGCACAACACAATCTTCTTTCACTTTGTGGTGAAATATAAGTGTGAGTCCAGGGTGCCATACAAAAAGTTTTATTTGGGGATTTTTCATCCATTCCACCACCACGTTTATCCCAAATAGGTTTTATTCTTTTACTCATATAAATTTATTACTTCTCTCCTCATCAAAGAACCTTTATTAAAATATACACCTTTCTTCATATAACTAACCAAAAATGTCCTTCTCCATCTATTTTCAGATATATTATCATCAGACCCATGCAAAACATGAGAATGAATAAAAGTTACAGTCCCTTTTCTTACAGGACAATATACTTTATTATAAATATCAACCAACTCACCATTGACATAATCTTGAGGAATTACACACGGTTTACCTCTTTCATGTTCCCAACCTTCTGGATTTGTCAAAAGTCTATCGTCATCAAGATTTATCGGTAAACACCATTCTTTTTGTGAACCAGGATAATAATATAAACATCCATTAGTTTCATCTGCATCTTCTAATGAAATTGCCATATTTATAATTTCTCCTTTATTTGCATGAGAATAAAATATATTTTGATGTAGGTCTCTACCAAGTTCTCCTGGTGGTTTGAAATACATCCAAGTTTGAGTTGCCTGTAATTCACAATCAATAGTATTAGTATCATATCCAATAATCAAACTTGCCAACTCTAAAACTCTTGGGTGTCTCATCAATTTATTAAAAAGTTGAGAATCTGTATGTGGATGTTTATAGGGAATAGTAGACTTATTTCTTTCTACTCTAATCCTATCCGATTCTTCAAGATATAAATCACACTCATCTGAAGATAATAATTGTTCCGAATATAATCCAGATTTTTCCCAAGTTTTTAATATTTGAGATTCTTTAATTTTCATTATACGTTTCCTTATACCAGTTTATAGTTTTTTTCAACCCATTCTCTAAGGTATGTTTTCTTTCCCAACCATATTTTTCTTTCATCTTATCCGAACTTATTTTTCTAATTGGTATCATAGATGGTTTACCCTGAATGAATTTTACAGGATACTCATATATTTTTTTACCCATCTCAATTTCCAAACATTTCTCTAAAATTTCAATTATTGTATAACTTTCATTACTACCTATATTTACTACTTCATATTTTTCTTTACATTTATCCATTACTGTTACTAAACCATCTATGAAATCATCAATATAAATTATATCTCTAACATCCTTACCATCACCCCAAACTTCAATTGGAACATGATGTTCAATTACTTTCCTAATCGTGGCTGGTGTAACATGACATTTATCAAAATCATATTTATCGTGTGGCCCATAACAATTCGCAGGACGAATTACTATACATTCCATATTTGGTGATAAATGATTTGCATATAAATCACATAATACTTCACCATATCGTTTCATCCAACCAACTGCATGATAAACTGGATATGGTTCTTCAAATATATTCCAAGTCTCATCCACTCTTTTTTCACCAGACGGTGGATATACAGTAGAACTACTAATGAAAATGTATTTCTTTACTTTATTAAAATATGCAGCCTCAATCAATTGTGTGTTCACAATTACATTTGGTGTAACGTGAACTAATGGTGATTTAACTGTATCTACCGCATTAGATGTATTTGCGGAACAATTAATCACAATATCCATTCCCTCTGTCACACTATCACAAAATTTTCTATCTTGTAAATCTCCGTACTGATATAAAACTCCCGCAATAGGTTTTATATTTTTATGAATTACTCCGAATACTTCGTGTCCATCTTTCAATAATCTTTTAGATAAATTATATCCAATTAATCCAGTTGTTCCTGTTACTAATATTTTCATTTGTACCATTCCTTTAATTTCTTTGATACATATTGTGCATATTTTATATGACCACTATAACTTGGATGGTCATTACTATATCCAATATGTTTCAAATCTTCAGTAATTGTTAAATCTCTTTCTAAACACCAAGTATATGGATGTGTAATAAAATTTACATATTCAAATTCTTGATTCAATAAATTTCCAATCTTAGTTTTAAATTTTTTATCCAATCTATCAAATGGATTATTCTTATCTTTATAATCTGTAAATATTAAATTTATTTTTTGTCTTTCACAAAATAAAACTATTCCAATAAAATCTAATATTTCGTTAATAAAAAAATCTTTACAATCTGGATTAAATAAATTTTGATAATGACTTTTCAATGGTTCATATAATGTAGAGTTTTCATCTAATGTTGATGGAATCTGCTCTAATAATAAATCTGTAGTAACATCAGTATTTACTAAAAAATATTCATTTAATTTTGTAGACCAAAATTCTTCTCTTAATCCATATGGATATTGTAAAAAAAATAAAGTATCAGTAATATCATTATTAGTAAAATATTCATAAAACATTCTATGAAGTCTTTGAAAACTTCCACCTTGAATTGAATGATTTTCTACTTTTATATTTAATTCTTCCGATATCCTTTGTGGATATGCAACTTCCCTCTCACTTTTCCAATAAATATCCATCCCAATTTCCCTATAACCATCAACACACCAAGTTGCGTCAGCATGTCCATTATCATATGGAATTTCTAATCCACCACCAACTGTATGTGAACATCCATTAAAATATATTTTATTGAATTGTTTCATAATATTTTATAGTTTCCTTTAGTCCTTGTTCTAATGTAAACTTTGGATTAAACCCAACTGATTCTGCCCTATTAGTATTCATTTGTCGCCTCATATCACCATTTGGTTTTGATTTATCATACTTAACTTCTTTATCAAAATGTTTTCCAATTGTATTTGCAATATCTGAAATTTTTACCTCTTTACCACTACCAAGATTTACTGGTACATTTATTTTATTTTCAACCATATGTAACATACCACGAGC
>Ga0098054_1000715_pt1 | contig 18710 bp, 14 predicted proteins | sample 16_taG_FD_75048 | JGI IMG/M metagenome (GOLD analysis project Ga0098054, IMG submission 75048) | Marine viral communities from the Subarctic Pacific Ocean - 16_ETSP_OMZ_AT15313 metaG | ecosystem: Environmental > Aquatic > Marine > Oceanic | place: Pacific Ocean | collected 2015-01-18
GTTCCTGAAACGGCTTTATTTCCGATAGTCCCAGCCAACCCTGCTGTTATTGTAATCATTCTTGGGTTGCCGTTGGCGTCATTTTCTACAGCAGATACAGATCCTTTGATTAGCCCGGCAGCTACTGCCAGGTCCATGGAAGCCTTAAGTTCTGTGGCAAAGTCGTTAGCGTTACCAATAGCAGATCTATCTATTTCCGTGGATGATCGTGTGGCAGGAGTCAAAATGAATGTGGCAGTGGTGCCATCGTAGTTTGTTATGATAACGGTCTTGCCATCATCTGGTGCTATGGGCGTTCCATCTGTTATAAGAATGACTGTGGAGGTCGCGCTTGTGTCAGCAACGCCATTCCAAAGATCGAAGACTACTTGTTTCTCCGAACTGCTGATTCCATCACTGGTGCCGTTCTTTTTTAGGAAAAACTCAACAGAGCTGCCACTAACTCCACCAAACTCAAGATTAGAGGTTCTGTTCTTCTGCTCGTCATAAAATGACCCGGAGTGGGGACCACCCTTGAATTGAATATATTCTGCTGACGAAGAATCGTATCCTGTTGCCTCTGAGACCACAGATCCATAATCGGCACCAATAGTAATATATCCTGTTGACTTGGGATATAAATCTTCTAAGACGTATTTTTCAAGCGGCGTAACCTTGTTATAAAAAGCTACACGCTCTAAGTTTGAACCATCATACGGATAATAGTTAGAGATATATGAGAAAGCATTTTTATAATACTCCTCTGCACTACCAAATCGTGCAAAACTTTCAGGATCTGAATAGTCTAGTGGCGGAAGAAAGTAGTTCTTCTTGTCTAGTGCTTCAGCGAGGTGAGCTTTAGATTCAATCCCATCGCCCACATTAGACGGAGATGTGGTCTTTAGATATTTTCCAACAGTGACAAGTTGTTTGTTTTTATCAAATAATCTTTTTACGCTCATTTATCTTCTTCTTTAATCCTGAACTTGAATACTTCTGACTGTTCTTTATACTCGCCCTGTAAATAGTATGCAAACGTAATTCCATATGCATACCCAGGTTCAAGGTAAGAAGTATTTAGATCAAAATAATTACCGCTCACATCGTAGGACATCTTTGTAAAGTTATTGTTTGAACTTCCTGTCCCATACGGGATTACAATCATCCCGTCTACGATTCTATGAACTTGATAATAAGAATCTTCTATAATTTCTGGCGTTGTGGTGCTTGATGCAACGGTATATATATTTGGATTCCAGTTCTTCTTGCGGGGAAAGACCCGTATCTGAGGTACTTGACCTTGTGTATAAGAATCTTTTAGGTTTGTAATGGAAGAGGTATATTCCTCGCCCTTTAGATTATCTACAGTGCCAAATGAGTTTGGTTGGTATGACCCTGTATAAAAGTTTGTTCTCTCTCCTCCAAGGGAGGTGGTATGCCAGACATCAAAGACGGTGTCATAACTGCTTGTAGAGGCAAGTGATGCGGTATACACGCCCGTTACCGTAGACCCGTTTTCCTGAAGCAGACCAGCAGTGACACTGGAAACAGTAACGCCGGCGATATTTTGTATTTCTAGCGATTCGCCGACAGGAGTTGTTGAACCAGACTTGATTTCTAAACTAAGAGTATTTCCTGTCAATCCGGGTATGTTCTTCAACTGTCCTCTGACAATATTATACAAATATAAAGTATTGATGTTATCGGCAGAAGGTGCGATACTGCTGCTTATGAAAAAGTTACCCCGGTTGTCCTTGCGAGAAGAATCCCACCGTGCTTCCAATGTTGGTCTATAATGAAAAAACTCGCTTGTTCTAGAAAAGAACTTTTTAGTGTATACGGTTTGGGATCCAGAAACTACCGAATCTGGAAGCTTTATTAGAAATCCATAGTTATCTGTGCTATCTAGCCACTTATAAACTTGATCTGATACATCTACGGAGAGATTTTCCAATCCTGTGTCAAACGTCGCTGTCTTTTGTGTACCGACTCCTGAGAGATAAGAGCCGCCGGCATCTGTCCAATCTATTCCTGGGGAACTTGTAAGCCAGTTTGAGGCTCCCAAGTCAGAGTAGTTGTCCATATCTAGCCCCGTACCCTCGGACCATGCTTCGGAAAGCATAAATACATCCAAAGAATAGTCTAAGGGCGTAGTGTCACCATGAGGGGCATTGTACAGGTTTAGATAAAATTTGATGCTCCCAGTGGCTGAAGGTAATGTTCCGGCAGCCATATCAGCCGTAACTGTAGATATGGGGAATTGAACTATAAAGCGCGTCTGCTCAGCGTTAGCGGCATTGTTCGCCGAAGGAGCTACATCTATAGTATCACTTGTTTGTCCATGAATAACAAAAGCTTCTAATATATCAGCCGCGCCCATGTTGGCGGTAGTGCCGCGATCAGAAAGGCTGTTTTCAAAGGCATTAGAAATGGTATTATCTTTATCTGCGAAATATCTTTTGATTCCCATTTTATATCACCGCCCCCACAATATCAACGTCTGGAATAAGAACCTCTGCTGCGGCGTTTTCCGGCACTATCAAAAACCTACCATCATCAGACAGGTTTCTATCTACATCAAATACATATTCACTGTAGGCTCCGCCGACATTGTTATAGAGTTCAACCTCCATAGTATCCACAACACCAGGGACATCGTTCAGGAGCTTATATATTTCAGATATATAAATCGCCTCTCCAATGTTGAACTTGATATTGATAAACTCGTCTTTTAGTTTTTGAACACAGCGATCCAATACTTCGTATTTGTTGACGTCCAACTCTGGAAGTACTTTGAACTTGATTCCGATATTAATGACTTTCCCGTCTAGAATATCAATAGTATCGTTGATCATTCTATATTTGTTAAGCCATATTCTTGTATTTTCTTTAAGAGCAAAGTTTGGTTCTATTAAGTCGCCATTAGAGTTTTCAGATAAGAGATAAACATTTAGGTTTCTTTTTAGAGAGTTTATATCACGTGATACATTGGCTCTCTTGACTTTTCCGAACTTAGATGGCATTCTATAAATAAGGTTAATATAGTCTACTCTAGTTACAGCCCTATTCTGGGCAGCGTAAGTGCCGTACGCTCTCTCTTTTATTTCGTAAGTGGATAATACGCTAGTGTCACCGAGGATAGGCTCCTCATTTTCAACTTCCATAGAAGCGATGACATCATTAACTAAGGTGCCATCTAATGAGGCTCTGTCTTGGAAAGATACATTTGGGGATATGATCTCAGATAGTCCATTGGTCGCGACGTTGATAGTTTCCCCCGTGTTGGCAATATATTCAATAGTGAGAACAGTGTCGGATGGCACAACTCCAAATTTGTCGGATTTGATGAGGTTTGTTGGGTCAAACGTTTCGTCTGTGACGTGGGTTTTCCCATTCACGTTTAATATAACATCGGAAGGGTCTGCTATTATGTCTGTTGTGATGTTTTCTGCGGAGCCATACCCAAATTGGATAAATGTGTCTCCACCTGGAGTGTGTTCTGTTACAAAGCGGCGGGGAACTGGACGTAGTTTCATAATATAAGGAACCACCTGACGATTATCAGATGTATTCTGGAATTCTTTTATAATAACATCTTGTGTTAGGTAATCCACTTCATAATATTCATTACCCTGAGAATCTTTGACCGAAAGAACCTCAGTTACGTTGCCAGCGCCGACCGGCAGGGACAAGAATCTAGTATATTCTTCAACCTCTATCGCTTCTACAAATTTCTGACCTGACACAACTTGACCATAAGCCTTGACTGCGAAATGTGTTGGGTTACCTGTCGTTTCATCAACCCTAGCGACGGTGACTTGGTTATTTGGGTTCGTAAAATCTACATTCTCTATCAACATAAATGTCGCAGTTACTGTTGAACTAATAAGAGAGCCCCGCTGGAGGATTGGGAAATAGTTTAGGTCAGGACCTCTAGTAGAGGTGCTTGCGGGGACTATCACATAAAATGCTGCTTGCCCTGTTGACTTTGCAGTGCCTGGGGTTTTATACCCCATAGTATTAGATAACTTTACAATATTTTCATAAGAAATGGCAGAATCAAGAAAACTTTCATTTGCCTGGAAATCAGCATAAAAAGATAATTGGTCTCCAACGTAAGCCACCATGTCAAGCATTAAAGCGCCAAATGATGCCTCACTGAAGTCCTTAAACGTCGTAGGATAATATCTCTGGGCGTAGTTCACCAGATCTGTTTTGATAGAATCAAACTCTCTGCTGGTGTAGTTTATTGGTCTTTTTGCCATTTTTTGTATACTTCCCGCTTTTCTAAATAGTAGTGTTGGATGATATTATCAACTCATCTTCTTGACCATAAGGTAGTGTATTATACTTGATAATCACCTGTACTTCGTTTAACGACAGATTACGGTCCTCATCTGAAGTTCTAAAGTCAACAGAAATAAGATTGATTTCTGGTGCATATAGGTCTGTTTGTTCTTGTATCCTTGATGCCAAATCATCAAAAGTATCACCATCCATATTTTCAAATAGGTAGTTATATAAGCCAACTCCAAAATCAGGCATCATTATTCTTTCTCCGGGCGAGGTCAAAATTATGTTCTTATAATTTTGTTTTAATGTTTCTCCTAGAGTTTTGTTCAGACGATAAGGACCGTCCTCATAATCGTAAGAAAGTGGTAATTTTGGGGAGATACCCTGTCGTTTCGTCATATTGTAAGTAGACCTTCAAGATCATTTTTCTCAGCGAGCTTTGATTCGCGGTCAACCATCAGTTCATCCAAAAGTTTAGAGAGGGACCAAGAGAGTAGGTCAGCGACTCTCTCACTTTGACTAAGCGCCCGATAAGCGTCTGTGGAGTGAGCGATATTGTCGGGATTTGTCTTGTTTATAAAATCAGCACTGGACACAAAAGCGTCATAGTGACTAATCAGTATTCCGGTATCTATCGGATTATCTTCCGTCGCGCGGAGAAAGATCTCGTTGGAAGGCCACACCGAAGAGACCGATGGTAAATCTCCCTCAATAATACTATACAGAAAATCATGAGCGAGTTCGTAGGCGATGTGCTTTCTTGGAACCCTTTCGCCGTCGTCTCGCCATCTATCCATAAGGCGGCTCATCAGGCTATGGTGGAGTGTGCGGTCGCCGGACCAAGTTCTTATATTCTCTCTCAGCCTGTTTTTCATGAAGACCAAGAAATCGTTGAATCTTCCTTCTGTAGCTGTTTCTATAGACAGGGTCTCTATTCTATCTTTTATTTCCAACCGGTCATAATAGGTCATTGTCCACGTATCATAAGAAAACTGGTTTCCTGGGGCTCCATATTTCCCTTCTGTCCAAGTCTTCAAAAACCACCTAACGGTCGGCCACACCGTAAGATATACAATCGTACCTAGGCTGAATTTCAGATAGTTTTCTGTTCTTCTGTGGTCGCCCGGATAATTAAGTATAAGTTCTGCGACTCGCTTGGCGTCGCGCTCGTGCATTACAAGATCTAGGTCATCTACTAACTCTCTAAATGCTGCTGCTTTATTTCTCACGAATTGACGGTATTCTGCTAGAGCAGATTGATTTATCCTCTTGGCTGCTATTGTTACCGGCATACCTTCTAGATTTTTAGAGTATTTGGTTACAGCAATCCCCTTGACCGAAGATAAAAACGTGTCATCAGCGCCATATTTCTCTATCAACATTCTCATCCGACCGGATTTGAAGTTGGTGGTCAAATTGACATTATGATCATAAGATATGAGGTGTAAAGCATATAAAAAGGGTACCGGCAGATAATATAAGCCAACAAGTAAACCAAGTTCTGTCACTTGATCGCGATCATCAAGTAGATGATTTTCTATTGTTCTAAGAGAGGCGTACATCTCGCGAGTCATACCGTTTCGGGCGACTACTTCCTGCCACGCAGCGAGGTCTGACTCATATTGTTGTACCAGTTCATTGTGGCGAGCCAACTGTTGATCCCTGGGACCTCCGAAAGGTGAATAAAGAAATGGTCCAGGATTGATCGGCTCGACCGGTGGCTCGGGAATATCAGGATTAGTAGCCAAAAACCTTTTATATTGTCGGTATTGTATGAACCAGTCAGCAACCTCGGTGAGTAAGTTGCTTAAAAAGGCGGTGCCGTTGGCGGCATTACCTTGAGGGGGCAGGGAGAGGCGGCGGACCTCAGCGAAGATATCTCCAAAGTTTAGATTAGGTCTTCGGCCTGGATTATTGACAATCGCGATGCCTTCGGCAGACATTTGATTTAGACCTAAGACTGTGTGTCCCTGTGGGGCATTAGTTATTTCAGACTTCATATATAAGAACATCTGTGCTATAGCCTCTTTATAAGTTTCTAAGCCACCGTACATCTCGGTGTTATCATCAAGCGGTGAGTTGGCTATGGCTGAATACGTACTTATTGTTGTCAAATTTTGCAAGATTGATAAATATATTTTTTCTATAATAGCCGTAAGTATAAGCTTGGGCGAGGCTGTCATGTCTATATTTAAGTATTCAGGATTCTCAGGGGTCCTGAATATTTCGTTTTCTGGGTTGTCAATATATACTTTCTTGTAAATATCAAGATTATCATATATTTGGTTTATTAAACCATTGTGCTCCAGCTCTGTTATAATCTTATTTTTAAGGTATTCTACTACAAGTTTTGTAGTACCAGTACTACCCCAGAGTGGATAAACACGAGTCACGGGGAACACGTTCAGAAAATACTCTTGTATTCTAGACTGCAAAACCATTGTCATGGAGGAGGCAATATAAATATCTTCTTGTGTTACACATTTGTCCTTATTTGTCTTAAATGGTTTTTTATTTATCTCTCTTGTATACGCCTGTAGGCGGCTGCGACCGAGGTCGGTGGCGAAGGCAACATCCAAGTTTTTTTCAATACGTTCGGATGGATTAGATATCATTGTTGTACTGATATTTCTGGGAAAATATATAGCTTCAGCCTCAGAATAGGTCTTAGAAAAAATGCTGTTCAATAACTGTACAACATCGGGGGAGTTTCTTGGGGGCATCACGCTGTAAACATCGCCAATTCTGTTGGATAAGAAATCCGGAGATAGAGAACCTCCGGTGTCCCTAGGTCCAATACTGGACAACATCATAGAAAAATATTCTTCCGATTCAAATTCCATTAGTGTGGGAAGTGGCAAATCAATGCTTGAAGGAGTATATGTTGCTAGAGGCACCAATGTGAATTCGCCGTCGGGGGCCTGTATTTCAGTAGTTATTGAAATAGATCCCGAAGACATATTTTCTATATGTAATTGGCACGTAGCCCTTGAGGCATAGTTCCTCAATTTCGGATCGTGACCGGTCACCCTCTTTCTATCCTTGAGGGCTTCGCTATATCCCTGGGCTAAATTACTATAATATTCCTCAACAGATTCTGCATCGTCAGCAGGTTTAGGTACTGTAGTGAGTCGCTGTCTTATGTCTTTTGGACCGGCACGTAAAGCATACATCGCCCTCCGCTCTCTTGAGTTGCCCTCGTGATCTGTAGGCCACCAATACCACGGATCAGTGGTTATTGAAATTGGATACGGCATAGGTAGCGCCGGTGCCCGCACCGACGGGATGTCGCTTGGCGAAACATATATAAAAGAATCAGGGATCACTGACATGTCTTCCTGACCTGGGACCACCTCACGGGCCTGTACAAGCTCCTCAAATACGTCAGGCCAAGTTCTATCCGGTCGGCTGGGGTCGGGGCGCAGTCGGGTGAAAGTCTGTACCGGCAAGCGGCAGGACTCAAACATCTCCTGAATCTCTGCCTCGGTCTCTGCATCCGCCACTGGCTGCGAAGAAAGGACAGATACTGTGGACTTTGCCTCGGCGATAAGGCGCTTATGCAACATTAGATGAAGAGAATTAAATAGATCTTGTCCGAAAGACGTGACATATAAGTTGAAGATAGGGTCTGTTACATCTTTTGCTTCTTCTCCCCAGAGACTATCCCAAAGTTTAGTTAATGCCTCCGTCAGACCGTTTGAAATATCTGCGATCAACTTCAACATACTTTCGTAATATTCCATAATCGGAAGATTGTCAATCAGTTCTTGTAGTTTTCTTTTTATCTCTTCCAGCTCTTTTAGCCAGTCACACATCGCATTGATTTTTTTGATTTTATCCCCAGCAATAAGATCGTACTGAGATTCTATTTGTTCCATGCTAATCCCTAGTCCGAAATCATCTAGACCGAAGGGATCCTTTGTATCGCAATATGCCTCCATTGGAGTGAATGTGAACTGAGCTATTTCGCCGGCGTTTTCTTCATTCATCGCATCACCAAGAGCCAACAAGAACTCTTGAAGCTTTTCCTTGGTGAGATCTAGATTGCGATAAACAGATGGATCAATAGTCCTGTTGATTGTCTTTTTATTTCCGCGACCGGTGTCAACTCTCTTGAACGGATATGAGATTGTTCCATCAGACAAGGTTTCTAATAAAAGACTGTATAAGAGAAGTTCACCGTCACCCATTAGGAGGTTATCTAACTCGCTGGGTGTGCTCATATATGAAATATCTGTAAGCAGCTTCTTTAACTGTTCAGGGGTTGGTGGTTCCGATGAAACCACTTCTTCGCCATCAACTATCTGATGAGTGTTCTGCATCACTCCTGTCTCAACTGCGACCGCGACTATATCAACATCATCTAGATATGAGTTTATATCAACATATCCGTAGTTCATACTTTTTATTGCTGCTTTTAGAGAGTCGGATCCTTTGCCCTCTGGTCCACAGCCAAGGGCTGCCTTTAATACATCCTTGACAATCCCAGCAACAAGTGATTTAATGAATCCCATAATAATCTCTTTGATCATTTTTTCATATACATCGGATTTCTTACCCATAGCCCCCATGCCTCTTGGAAGCTTGAGTTCTATTTTCAAAGATTCACCCATAGGGATTGGCTTGCCAGTCTTCTTTGTGGGATCCATGAGTTTGGGATCAAGAAATGATGTTTCTATTATATTCCCCATAACATCAAGACCACAAAATATTTGGTCGTTTATGGCTCGCTCTATTTCTCTGATAACAAGTTCTGGATTATCATCTGCTTGAATCGCCTTAGTTGCATATGCTTTCAGAACAGAGTCTTTAATAATCTCGTCGCGAAGTGTCAGGATAGCAACGCGGACGACAGATCGCCATCTGGTTTTGCCTGAGAACGCCTGCCACAGTTTTAGGGCACTTCTTAGAGCGGTTGCCTGAGCAGTATTGCAATCCAAACCACCCATCATTGAGGCGACACGATAAACGTGGCGATAGTTATTATTACCAGCATCCACCCCGGAGGCTCTCTCTAGTTCATTTCTTATATCTTCTCCCTCTTTTGCAAGAGAGGATATTTTTGTAAATACCTTTCCACGCCTAGCACGACGGCGAGCAGCCGCAGATTTTGAAGCAGCCTTTCTTATACTGATAGCTGAATCATCTATTTTTGGATAAAGATTATCCACCATAAATGAGACCCAAGACTTCCGATCAGACGGCTCCTTGATTCTCTCTTCATTAAATATTTCTGCACAGCGGGCGATTATACTAAAAGTGGTTGGGGTTGATTGAGAGAATGCGTTGAGGATTTTTGCTGGCACCTCTTCCTCGGTTTCCGGAAGAGTGTAAAATCTCTTATTTCCGACGCCCCTGGATAACATAAAGCCGTCAACAGTCATAAACTCTAAGTTATATTTATCAGAAAATGAGAATTCAACAACATTTCTGTCATCTAGTACTCTCTTGTTATAAATAAAGCAGATAGAAAGATAATCCAAGAACGAAGAAACTTTCAGTGACTCGTCTTCCATCACTATACCACCCAGAACCTTTGGGGGGATATCTTCATCATAAATAATATCAGAATAATCTTTTATGAGTCTAGATACCGCTGGCAAGAAGCGAATCAAATCCTCAACCTCAAACACCTTCCTAAGTGTTGTCTTGTTCAAATTTCTGTTGAGTAGTAGTTTGGCTCTTTGTAAGGCTGTAAGCTCAAAGTCGTCATGCGAGAGAACAATATTATTCTCTTCTGTGAGATCATCAATATAGCTCTTTGGAACCTTGACCACATAAATCCACCGGGAGCCCGGTCTTAAATCAAGGTGTGAGACAAACTCATATTTTCTAGATGGTGTATCTGAGCCTTCCAGTAAGTTATTTAGGTTATTTTGTGAATATCTTCCGGAAAGTTTAAGAATCTCTGATATCCCGTTCCTGACGGCTTTCTTGACCGGATCAGAGGGGGGCGGGTGTATGGCTCTATATTCCTGATATTCTTGATCCCTTATTAGCCACTGTCTTACGGCTCTGTCATGATCTTCCATTGCTTGTCTTGGGTCATCAAGATCTAGTCTAGGAACTGGGGCTGGACCTGGGTCTGGTGGGGCATCTTCGGAAGTTTCTGCTTCCCAAGCTCGTCGTCGGTACATTAATATACGACTGTCATAATCTGCCGGGTCGGAGGATATTGTTCTTTTGGTAAAATAGAATTTCTCATCAATTGGATTATAATACACTTTATCAGTATCCGTGTCCGGATGGCAGTTTTTTCTCCAATCATATATGTCTATATTATTATCGCTACTAATATAGGAGTTGACGATTGAAGACATCACGGTCTCTTCGGCGACTGTTGAGTTTGCGGGCATGTCTGACCCGACGCTCTTCCTGATCAACATAAGATATTCATTTGAATGGTTGGGTGAGATGGCGATAAGACGAAGATGGGCTGTTGCCGGACCCGTAGTAAGAGCCCCATCAACAGTTGCAGTTGGGGCTGAGTTCGTAGAATATAATTCTAATATCCCCATTGCATCTAATCTTGTTGTTAGTTCTTTTAATTTTATTGTTGATTCTGCTTGACCCAGTGCCTCTAATCTTGTTGTTCCGTTTGTAGCTTGTTCCTGCACTACTGTGCAGTTTTGAGGATAAAGGGCGGTATAGGCAACCAAATCATCATGTTCTATGATAACGTTTCTGTCAGTGTATTCAGCACCCAACAATGACGTTACCTCTTCTTCAGATAATAATAGTCTTTGTCCGGAAGAAACTGGTAACAAAAGGTTGGTGTGGGCTTCGTGGATTACATCTTGAATAAACTTATTTCGTTTATTTTGTAGGAAGTTGCCGCCAATGAGGTCTTCGGCAAATGGGTTTACAATGTTTTTCTGTTGTAAAGATAGACTCATTTTTTTATTGCTCTAATTTGTTGTATTATATTTGCTTCTAAAGTCATAAGCAGCAAAGGGGTTGTCGGCGCTATAGTTAAGTTTATGCATAATGGCGTTTAGTTGCCATGTTTTCAGGTCATACACTATAGGTATAGCTTTTGCCATCATTCCGGTTAGTTTAGTTATTGCCGGAACAGAAACGGCAGGTATTGGGGATTCTGCCGCCATCTTTGTTAGTGTAAGATCCAAGGAGAAGTTTGCAAACCCATGCAACTCTTGCATAAGTTCTAAATGTCGGTCCAAGGTCTTAGCTAAATCATCACCCTTGACCAGGGGCTGTAGTTCTGTATCATCATTACCGGCGATTAGATCAATTCCCGGAACTGTATCCCCGATGAAGAAGCCTGAGCCGCCGGAGTATTTGTCAGTTCCTGTTACAATTTTTATTCCTTGCCTTCCGATTACACGAACTGAATCAGCTTTGATGGCAATTGCAGATTCGTTTAGTACTTTCCCTACGCCACCAGCAACAATATTGAAATATTCTTCTGAGTCTATATCTTTCGCTTGTTGGGAAATATAGATTCTTGCCGAGTCTAAATATGTATTTTTCTCTGTCATGACACCCTCGCCCTGTTCATTGGCTTCTTTTGCCAATGGACCGCTTAGCCCGGCAATAATATCAATACAGCCAACTCCGGACTTTCTGTGCATGTCCCAGCCAGTACCTTTGGCGTTTGGTTTGTCGCGACCAATAATAATGACGGCGTTATGCTTGCCTTCAATTAGTGTCTCGGATGGTGATATATTATATTGTGGGACAGCCTCAATCGTTGGTCCGATGCCGGTCTTGACTTCACGAGCGGAGGGTTGATCTTCACCTCTCTGCCGTTTAGTCTCTTTTGTGGCATTTAAAAAGGTGTCAGCTATTGTTGGTCTATCTGGCATTTTTTATAACTTCTCAAATTTGTTGTTAAAGAAATCGGACCACGGGTCTGCTATGGCTCCGAATTCCGCGACTTGACCAGGCTCCCAGCCCGACTTGTGATCCCATATGAGTGAAAAGTGCAAGTGAGGTCCGGTGGTAGTACCCGTGTTCCAACTCCTTCCGAGAAATGCGCCGGCCTTGATTTTTTGCCCTGCCTTAAAAGAGGTTGGAAATGTTTTTAGAACGGCTGGATCAAGGTGACCATATAACGTGTAGAAAATATTGTCTGGGGTGGTTGATTTATAAGCGATATGTTTTATAACAACATACCACCCATAACCAATGGCACCAGTGCCGCCCTGCGCCTTGGCTGCCACAATCCCATCAAGGGCTGCAAAAATCTTATCGCCAAGGGGTGCTACGAGGTCTATCCCGCCGTGCTGAGAGCTTGCTCCTGGCGTGGGGGCTTTTCTCGTGCCGAAGCGGCTGGTGAAGACTGGTAGATCCGCCGCTGTTTTGATTGTTTTACTGCTTATGGGGCTTGTAGGTAGAACTAGGTTTTTTGCGCCGGCTGGTGGTCGGGTAGCGTTAACTTCTTTCTTTGTTTTTCCCCCGGATGCGGCTTGGCACTTCGCGACGGTTGTTGATTGTTTTCCTTTTCCAGTTTTTACCGCGCCACAGTTAGGACTAATTAAACCCCAGTTTTCAGTGTCGTCTATGACCTCTTCTATTTTACCAGCGAGACCGAGATAAGAGGTGTTACGGTCGTTAAATCTGACGCGAACGAGGTTGCCGGGTTCTATTGACGGTATACCAGGACCAGCAGTAAATACCATAGTTGAGCCTGGTAAATCTGCAACGGTGTCATTCGGACCTTCTATACTAGGCATGACTTGGCAGGATGGATCGTTGATGATAGCGCACCTAAAGAGTTTATATTTTGTTGATTTGGCTGGATTTCTGAGAGTAGGACTTGTGTGATAAAACATTGAAGCCTTTGTGTCTAAAACTTTTACAACAATGGCTTCGGCGGCGTCGCCGTCCTTATAAATAACTTTCTTAAGACTGTCCTTAATAGTGTTGGCTAATAAGTTTGTAGGGGTGTCGCGACCAATAATAGATGTGCGATCACTTATCTTTTTGTTTCTAACGCTATAGTCTGTAGTATCAAAAGGAAGCTTAGCCATCGGACCTATTCCTTCTTGATGATATCAAAGAGTTCGCTTTTGTCGTCTTCTGTAAACCCTGTTGAATTTTTAATGCTGTCCTTTTTGTGAACAAGAGCTGCCAGCTTTACTAGCTGCTCATTACTCCGCTGTAGGGTTTCTACAAATTTAGCAGCCACCGGACCACTATCAGAATAGCGGTCACTGGAAACAACCATATATTCACGAAGATTGCTCAACAAGTCCTCTGTGACTTGGCGGTCCCTGTTGATGTTGTCAAGTGCCTGTGTAATCAAGGCTTCTAAATCTTTTTTCATATAGTAAGTAGAGAGTTACTTAATTTCTCCTTCGTTCCACTTACCTTTGAATATTTTGAATTTTTCTCTCATTTTGTTTAGGCAGCTTACAATTTGTTTAGTATTGAGCCCGGTTATTTCTCTCATATACAGATAGATTGCTTTCTTGTTGAATATTTCTATTTGTTCAACATTCGTCATGAGAGTGATGATAGCGTTTAGGACCTTCTCTTCGTTGGGCTTTAGATTTGGATTTTTCCAGCTATGAATTTCAACAAGAAGAAACTCCCAAAACTCTCGTTCCTCTTTTGCATCTAAAACAGTCTGACTCTTCTCTGCGCTAATGGCTTCTATTTCTCTGATTAGAGAACCATATTCCACCTCTCTCTTGTTTTTCTTCAGTTGTTGTTTGGCTTTATGAGTAAACCAGTTCTTAGTTACAACCGAGAAATATGAAAACGCCTTCTTTCCCTGGGACGGGTCAAACTTTCCGAGAATCGTGGTCAACCAGATTTTACAATCTTCTTTAAGATAATCTATGTTTTCCAAAGATGTGAACTTATAGGTATACACAATCTTTGTTACAAGCTCATCAAATGCTGGCTGGATATGCTCAACATATAGGGCTGTTCTTTCTGCTAGGTTTTCGGTAGCGCAGTAATCTACAATTGCTTGCTCCGTTACTTTGGTAAAGTAGTGGTTCTTTTTTCTTGCGCGACGCCTAGCCATTATCGTTCCCCATCATTTCGTTGTTTATTTCTATGAACCCTTTGACACTCTCGTTGACATCTTTAGTATGTTGTAATAAAGACCTTAGTGTTTCGTCCCCGTAGTAAGTCGGTAGTTCATACACAGTATTCAGGTGTTCTTGATATTCTTTCATGCCGGTCTTGAACGTTTCCATATCCTGGCTTGTCAGACCGACAAATTTGATTAGTTTGGTAGTATACCACCCAAGAGCAAAGTTGAGGAATATAGAAAATACCAAGGCTACAGTTATTATAGTTGTTATCATTTGGTATTGTTTGCCTCCTTTTTAAGATTTCTCTTCATTTGTCGGAGATCGTTATTGCCGTCTCTTATCGCGGCTTTCACTTCATCCCCTACTTCTTTATTATCCACTACTTTTTTGTTTTTGTAAACCACGGGGGTAATGTGGTTCATCAACTTGTAGATATCTAAAGATTTGCAGGACAAACATATTATGTTTTTGTCGTTCCACGAATGTCTAATTTCAAAATCAGATTCACAGTTGCGACACTTATAATGATAAAGAGGCACTATTCTAGATCAAATTTGAAATTGCTAGTTTCGGCATCTTCTTGTTCTTCGGCTGCGGATACAGTTGGAGCGTTTAGAACATAGACCAGACCGTCTCTATTTTCTAAGTCCCAGCCTGACAATAGGTCTGTAATATCTACTTGTTCCGAAAGACACTTTTGCAGGGTCATGAGTAGTGCTCCGATTGCTTGGGGTGATAGTTTTAATTTCATGGGCTTCTCCTTATATTATATGAAATATTTTGTTGGGGGGTTAGGTATACTATCTTTGGAGTATTCCCCTCCATGGACATTCTATAGTCTATGTTTTTTCTCATTGGTGTGTGGTAACGCTCGCCATATAGAAAATGGCAACAACCCTCTATGTCATTGGGAATATTTATGACTGTATCATTCAGTAAGATCTTCTTATAAGGAAGTACCAAATCAAAAGGGATAATCATGTGGGCGTTTCGGTCATGGGGACATCCAAAAAAGTTCCATTTATCAATCAAATATTTGCTATCTGGTGTTATTTGATATAAATAAAAGTCAACATAAGTGGTGACACCTTCTATAACTCTACTCCCTTGTACAAAGTCTTCTTTGTTATAGGTTATCAGAAAATCTAAATCTTGTAATACTTTTATAACCTTTTGTTTTTCTGCTTTTTCAATATAAAAATCTATGTCATCGTCGCCATCTATTATATTCTTATCTCGGCACATGCCAAGCATAGTACCATAAAAAACAATAAGACTATCAGATATCTCACTGCCTAATATTAGTTTCAAGTTTTTAGCGTTGTGTTCTCTAGAGACTGGTGCTATCATAACTTCTTCTTCAATATCATCCGAATGATTTCTGGATCACTGTCATTATATTTTGCAAGTCCCGTGTCTTCTTCTGAAAATACAATATTGAACTTGTCTTTTACTTTTTCGGTCAGGTAATCTAACGAATATAGCATCCTGAAATGAGATGTTCCAACTGCTGATTCAAAGTTAGTTTCACAGGACGGTTGGTCACACACACCTTTAGACGATCTTGTTTCTAACATAATAATAGAGTTATTATACATTTTATCATGAATCATGTCAAGCAGTTTATCCGCCAAACTCTCTTTCATGGTGTGAATTAAAAAACGTAAGTAATATACATCCGATTCTCTTATGTTTTTGAAAATATCACCTTTTACAATATTTGGAGATTCATCTACTGTACTCATGTCTATCCCCAGGGCATAAATACCCTTTTTTGCGAAGAAGTGAGTATCTCTGCCGTTACCACAACCAAGATCCAATAATGTTATTGGGATCGCCGGCAAGTTTTCTTTGATATATTTTAGAGAGAATCTGGCGAATGAGGATGGGTCCAATGTTTCAAACCCAACTTTATAAAAAGAATCCCAGTAATCTTCATTTGTATATTTGTTATTCATTACTGTCTTATACTAACATTTTTCCTGCATACACATATTCATTCCACTTGATTGCGTATAACATTTCGTTTGAGAGTTGCCTCACTTTCCAGGACATAGTGTTTTTGTTGTTTTTACCTTCTTTAGTAGTTTTAGAGGATAGCGTCATAGACTCTGCATGTAATAGATGCTTATCTCTTCCAAAATAATACACAACTTTATTGACAGTGTTTAGTTTCATACAATAATCAATGTCCTGCATTGACATATCCATGCTTGGATTCAGACCACCTATTTCATAAAATACACTCAAATCTAATATTTGGAAGGCTCCTGTAATGAAACTGCAACTTTTATCTATGTTGACTGCTTCATTGTCTGGCTGTAGAAATCTCCCATAATGAGCCGGCGATAATAGAACAGGGCTTGAAGATTCTTCACTAAAGAATGGATATGCACAAAAGCAAGAACCCCCGAACTGAACTGTCCCAAATGGAGGGTTTTCACGTACAACCTCTTCGGGCTTGTTGAAATCTGCCGCCATAGATGAGATAAACTTGTCTGAGTCTAAAAGATCGCAAAAGTCTTCTTGGGGGTATACCAGTTTTGTTCCGGCGGCGGCGACAGAGGGGTTTCTTTCCTTATAATCTTGATATTGTTGGATTATATCCGGGATTGTTTCTCTGTTATCTACCCATAAGTCAGAGTTCCACAAAATCATATCTTTTTTGCCGGCATGGTACAGAAGCCAAGCAGCAAGATTATTAATCATTGAAAAGTTGAAGGCGTCTGAATGATATATAACCCGAACAAGTACGGCACCATATTGATTTGCCAGTTGTTCTATTTCTTTTGAGTTTTGTGATCGGTCGTCTATAATAACTGGCAGAACTGACTTATCTACCCCATACTGTCGCAGGTTTTCTAAAGTAAATCCCAAAAGATCAAGATTGTCCTTCGTAGGAATAAGGGCGGGGATGCGGTCTGGATTCTCCTGTAGCCTACCAAGGTTATGATAAGAGACGGTATATTCTACATCTCTTGGTATAAATGGGACAACTCCTTTGTGACCCTCTTTGACGGCTTTTACATACTCTGGAATCTTTGATAGATGATCTATCTTTAAAACTACTTCCTTCTGACTGAACGTTCTGGAATAATATTCATTAGAGAAGATACTCTCAAAATCTATTTCGTTATCTGCCAAATCAGAAAAGGCATTACAAGTAAAGTGTCTCGTCATTCTCTTTTCCTTCGGCTTTACCTAGAATAATCTCTTTTACTGCATCTTGATACAGACTTTCCACTTTGTCTTTTGAGTGAGTCTTTATAATATGCTCTTTTAGAAGTTCGGCATTCATATTGTGTGTTCTTGGAGATTTGAAGAGAGAGCGCAAGTTCTTCTTGAAAGATTTACTCTCCGGGTAACACCATTTACAGTCCTCGGTAATCAGCCCCGGCATTAGGTGGACCTCTTTTACTTTTTCAATCTCATAAGATGTTTTTAGAAAAAGATTTCTTGTCTTTACCTTTCCGCTGGTCTCGTTCTTTACAGGGGCACTTAGGAAGTCTAAATGTCCTGACCAGGCTGGAGCGATGACTGGTATGCCCGAACAGACCGCATTGAAAATGGGGATTCCAAACCCCTCTCCATGTGCTGCGGAAATGTATCCTGTGATGGTTTCCTTATCATACAATGTCTCTATCTCTGAATCGGACAGTCCGCCGTGTAGGAGATAAATCTTACATTTCTTCTCTGGAAAGTTTGTACTGATAAAGTTGTGGAAGGCGTCCTTAGACATTTGACAATCTATCACGCTGTTATTTTTGATATAGGTCTTTAGGATTAGACCAGCTTCCGGGTCATCTTTGAACTCTTCTATAAACCAGGCGATCATGTTGTGTAAGTTCTTGCGAGGGGCTAGCTGTGAGACACATAGGAAGTTTTTACTCGTTGTAACGTCGTTATACCCGGAGAATTTTTCTTTATTTTCGGGCATCGTGTTATAGAAAGGAACAACATCAATTGGAGTAGTGATCTTCCTTCCGTCACAAACAGCGTTTAATAAGTTCTTCTTTGCGTGTGAAGAAACGACGAGAATTTTCTTCATCATATTGCAGTTGTCAACCCACTCCTTTGGGGCAGCCACGGTTTCCAAAGCGGCTGTCACCCCCACATCAAAGTTGGTAACCCGCTGCCATTCGTTGGGAGGGCGCACTTGAAAAGAGCAGTCAAAAACTTCATTCACCTTAGCGTTGGTAGACTGGAGGAACTTCATGAACTGCTGAGTATGAGTTAGTCTTTCTCTGTAACGGCTGATATAAGCAGAGGAACGAGTAGCTTCTGCCCACTGTAGGTCAATCAGGAAGACCTCTGGACCGTTCTCCATGTTTATTAGAGAATCAGCAAGGGTTCTGGAGTGTAGACTATATCCGCTGATGTTGCAGAAGGAGCCCATTATTAATACTTTTTTGTCCGCGAAATTCGTCA
>Ga0098054_1000716_pt1 | contig 18694 bp, 35 predicted proteins | sample 16_taG_FD_75048 | JGI IMG/M metagenome (GOLD analysis project Ga0098054, IMG submission 75048) | Marine viral communities from the Subarctic Pacific Ocean - 16_ETSP_OMZ_AT15313 metaG | ecosystem: Environmental > Aquatic > Marine > Oceanic | place: Pacific Ocean | collected 2015-01-18
TAATAAAGAAGGCTCTGTATGGCCCTTAAAATAGCTTTAAAGCCTATCATTAAAAACACCAGCACAAAAATGTCCAAAGACCATATAACTCCTATAAAAAAATCTATCTAGCTTAACACCATCTTCATCTTTAACTATTCTATGTTCTAATAGGGTGCTTTGGTGTGGATCGTGGCAAGTATCTTTATCAACCATAACAGGATGATAGAATGGTTGTTCATTAAATTGTAAAAATAATATTATTACCCAGGTTTTCACATTACATCTACTAATTGTTTTATATGTTTATCTTTATCTTCTATTTGTTTTGATAGTTTTTTATTATCTTCTTCTAATTCTTTTACTCTTGTCTGTAACTTACCATTTATTTCTTTATGAGATTGACTAATTGTTTCATAGTTATTATTCTCTTCAACTACTCTATTAATATCTTCTTCTTTTCTTTTGAGCTTATCTTCATACATAGAAACTTTATTAATCATTAATTTATCTGCCTCTTTTTTTGCAGCCTCAACTTGTTTAATAGTTTCTAATTCTAAATTCTGTCTTTTTTGTTTTTCTTCTCTCCACATTTGTAACAACTCTTCATAACTTGAATTGTCATTTGAAGGTAAGCCTGTAGTTGGATCGTGTTTAATTCCCATCTATATTTTCCTTGGGATTTTTTAGTATTGCCTTCTCTGCTTTATCTCTATGTCTATCTAGCCAATATTCTTCATAAGGTTTTACTATTACTCCACTAGGAAAATGAGGTGAGTGTTCTAGGTTTAATAATTCTGGATCATTGGCAGCATAGAATTTCTGGTGTGGTTTTCCACCAGGTTCATCAGAAGGCATAGTAATAACCACCACATCATTCTCTCCATCGTATGCGTTAATCAACTCTTTAACAAAGTCTTTCCCAAATCTACTCTTGTATAGGTTCAAGTTCTTTCTCCTTTGTAGTATTAATGAAAGTAGTATCAGCTTTTAATTTATTTACAATAGCATCAGTAAATCTATTAGTAGTGTATTGTAAAGCTAAAATCTTTTCTAAATTATTATTGATCCTAGTTAATTCCACTAAAATTTTTTGAGCAGTTTGACCACCAATCATTTTCCACTCCCATTTAAAATTTCAATACCTCTAGGTTTAGCTGGATGTATTTTAATTAAATGATCTCTCTCTAATAACCGGAGCATTCGATGCACATTACTATGAACACAGCCCATGTGTTTTGCTATCTCTCTAACAGTAGGAGGTATTCTCTCCTTCTTATGATAGGATTTAATGTAATCAAATAACCTTAATTGTTTTTTAGTTACCATCAGATTTGACATTCTTAACCTCCATTTCTTTAAATCTTTTTTTCTCTCTTGCTATTCTTTTATCTAATTCCTCGTGAGCTGCCGGTAATTCTTTAGATAATTCAGATTTTTTAGGAGCCTCAATTTCAACATAATCATTAAGCTCTTTTTTCTTCTCTTCAAAATCTTTGTTTTCATTATTAATTATTCCAACAATAGAGCTAATGTAATTAGTTATGTATTGCATCCATACTTTATTACTCTCTGCTTTAGCTTTGGTAGCTTTATCGATTGCCTGTACCTGGTTCCTATCAACCTCTTCATCATCTCCTATCTCAAGAAGGAATAGTTTTTGTAGAATATATTTAAAAGCATAAGATACAGCTTTACCAAAACCTTTATCTTGATTATCAATTCCTGTACCAGGATAATCTCCTACTTCTAAACTTTCTCCACTATCAATATCAATAATTTTAACACTCATGGTTACACTATGAATATTACCATCTCTATTACTGCTCTTAACTAATGGAATAATTATTAATCCAACTTTATTAAATTGGTTTCTAATAGCATCAGTTACATCATTATGTGTTACTGATTTATAAGGCATATTAGAATTTTTCTTTTTGATATAACCAGCATTCTTCATAACTGTGTGTATCTTCTGTCTAATGTTTTGTTTCGTCTGGATCTTCTGGGGGTTCGTCATCTTTATCTCCTAGTTTGTTAATGTGAAAAGTAAATATTTGGTTTTGTATTTTAAGGCCCTCGATTGCAGCCAGGGCCATAAGCTCAATAAGTTCTTCAACAAATTCAACTCCAATATCAACACCAAACTTTTCCAATATTCGTAGTCGAATGCGTTTAGCACTCTCTTGCCTAGCAAGTAAGTAAGCATTAATTTGAAAATGTTTTCTATCATCTTTGGACACTATGCTTTACCGAGAACCTCCTGTATTTAAGTGGAGGCCCTTCAAGTTTTATTACTTTAGTTTTTGCTTTCTCCATTGTGGTATGTCTAACTTCCACATCATTACATTTAACAACCTCATGCTCTCCCATTATTTCTTTCATTCTTTTTGATGAGAGATCTTTAATTTCTTGAGAGGCTTTAATTGCAGTATTAGCAGAATGATAATCATCCACTAATTTCTGGAGCTCATTGTTACCATCCATATTAAAAGCATTTAAAACACCATTACCTATAATTAATTTGGATGCCTCTTTGGTATTCTCTGGAGGATACCAATAGTCTTTACCATTCATAATGCCATCAACCCTAAACCAAAAATCTGTTGCAGCATCTATTAATAGCTGTTGTATCTTTTTATCTGGAAAATATACAAACCATTGTAGATCCCAGCCCTTAACCAATCTAACTAAAAGGGAAAAATTACTAGCAGTTGTCAGCAACTGTGATTGTTGTTGAAACTCCTGGTATAAGGGCACAGGATCTGTAGCAGCACCGGAGAAATTTTTAATTTCAATGTTACCTTCTCCGGATAGTTTATGTTCCACATTATTGTGATCCAATAAACTTATTGTTTTGCTAAATTTTATTTTAGCATCTAATGAACTGCCAATCTTCCCTCCCTTAACTTTAAAAAAATATCCTTGATCCGGAACATCAATTTTAAATGTAGCTTGTTGTTCATCACAGATTTCTTTTAAGTCGTGGGAGAAAAGATTAAGTATAGCTGGTTCTAAATATGTACCAGCCTTAACTTTGGGTAAGTTACTTATGTCATCAGTAACCTCCTCTCCTTTGAGCTCTTTGATGGCTCTTTCCAAAACTTCATTGGGAGTTTGGAAACTTTTATAACCTTCAACACTTCTGATTAAATTTACTATCTTACTAGATCCTAATTCATAATCTTTTAATGATGTATAAACTTTATTTACAGGCATTAAATTGCTCCAGGAAAATAGTAGTAGTAACACTTATCTGAAAGTGCACACAAAAATATTGTGAAGAAATAAATCATAGCAATACAAGCTAGGAAAACAAACCCTTCAAAAATAGATTTCAATATTTTCATTCAGACCTCTCTTTATTGGTGTCTAATTGTTTATCTTGTGGTTCTCTTTTAGACACATTTTGGTTATTATCTACAGAAACATTAGGAGAACACAGCTTTCCATCAATTACTGTTATTGGATAATCAAAAAAGTAATTAACAGGAACCTCTAATGCTAGTGAAAGTTGTTTAATTCTAAAACCACTCACACCATTTATTCCCTTTTCGTACTTCTGGACTTGCTGGAAAGTTACGAAAAGTTCTTTGGCAAGTTTTGTTTGAGTTAATTTTTTGTTTAGTCTTTGCTTTAAAATTCTTTGACCAACTACTTTATTAAACTCACTTGCCTTTAGATCATTATGCGACATCAAAAACCCTCACTCCAGCCTGGAATTGGCCTGTTGAATATAAACCAAATCCCAGATGTGGATTTTCTTTTACAAGTTTTGATACAACATCAGCAAATTGACTTACAGTTAATGCTGGTTCATTTGCTGCACCAAACCCAGAGCTATCACACCACAACTCTCCTCCTTTTAAGATTTTAAAACCATACCACCAATCTGGCACAGCTAATTTATCTTTTAACTTATTAACATTAAACTTCTTCCAACCACTTGGAATGTGTGTTCCAAGATTAGGTATAGATCTAATTGGTTCAATGCTGCCTTCTTCAAGCTCAACGATTTCATCATAAGATAAAACCTTTGGTTCAATATCATCTTCTCTTGCTTGTTTTCCAGCTTTCTTATTTAGATACTTGATTGTTTCAAGATCCATCATTATGCACCTACTCTTTCTATGATGTTTTTAACTGTTGTAGGATACCAAACTCCATCATTATAAGTTTTGATACCTCTATTATTTAAAGCAACAGAAATATCCTGGAGTGTATTTAATCCAGCAGCTCTGATACTTTTAATAATTTCATTAATCTTAATTGCGAATTGATCTGCTTGTTGTTGTTTAACTTTGTTACCTTTAATACTTGCTTGTTTAAGATTTTTTGGATTGCCTAATTGCACTCCATTCTTTTTAGCAATAGCCAGGGCAGCTTTAGTATTTTTTCTTAATGTATCTAAATACTGTTCAGCTACAGCAGCAAGTAATTGAATAGTAAATTTGTTAGCATCTGGTATATCGCAACAAACAAAATCAATCTTACTGTTTTGTAATTTAGCAACAAAGTATAAGTTACGAGCAAGTCTATCTAATCTTGCTATAACTAATGTTGCTTTTTCTTTTTTACATAATGCCAGGGCCTTTAACAGTTCCGGTCTATCACTTTTAGATCCACTTTCAGTTTCTTTAAAAGAGGCAATCAATTCATTATTGCCAATATATCTTTTAACAACCTTCTCTTGATCCTGGATACCATAACCATCTTTGCCTTGGTCTTTAGTTGATACTCTATAGTAAGCTACATATTTCATAATTATATTTCCTATTAAGTTAGTATTGGATTGTTATCAAAATGATCCAGGACTACATCGAATGTAAATTCTGGAGGAGTGTTTGGATTTTGAAATATCCAACCATCTTCAATCATTCTAATAATTACATCATCAGAATTTAAACCTATCCTGGAGATGTATCTAAAAGTGGAAGTATCTGCTAACACACGCAGATCTCCCACCATTTTATCTGATGACTTTAGTTTATTTTTTGATAACCAAGTTCTAAAGTTCATTAACCCCACTTCACTTCCTGGTACTCTGGATGTTTATTTACCAAAGAACCATTGAAATTGTTTTGGATTTCTACCAAAGTTTTATAAAGTGATTTCTTAACTGCATCTCCTTCACAAGCCTGGTATAAAAAACAACTTAAACTTTTAACTAATTGATAATCATTATGGCCCAACTGTCTGCTCAACCATACAGCTTTAGATCTATTTACATCACAGAATAATTCTTTGAAATCATCTGGGTATCTCTCTTGTAAGCTGTATCTATTTAATTCAAGAAGTTTATCAAAAACTTGACCACCATTCTTATTATAGGCATCTTTAAGTTTTTGTATCTCCTTATATCTTGGCCCATATACTCCAACTTTACTGATTGCTTTTAATACTCTTCCTAAACAATCTGTATCTACTTGATAAGCACTCATTATATTTTCTCCTTTGTTATATTTCTTATTAATGGTCTTATATTGTTCATATTGATAGATATATATATTCAATATATATAAGTCAATACATTAAATTAAAAAAAAGGAAAAAAAATGCAACCTCAATTAACACCTATTTATCTGAAGATTTCCACTAAATTGAAGGGAAAGCTCCAAAAAGAGGCTAAAAAGCACCGAGTATCTATGGTTAAATTTATAACAGATGCTGTAGAATTAGTGCTAAATTCAAAACCTCACTATCAAATTAAAAAAGGAGATAGCAATGTCAGATCCAATAGATCCAAATCACTATAATCGATTAGCAATACAGCCAAGAGATTATATAACTAAAAACAACCTGGGCTACAATGAAGGTAACATTGTGAAGTACATATCCAGGTGGAGGCTCAAGGGAGGATTAAACGATTTAAAAAAAGCTCAAAACTATATCAACTATCTAATCAAGTTGGTAGAAGAACATCAGAAGAAAACTCAAGCAGCTACAAAGACAACCAGGCCCAAGCCTAAATCAAAGTCAGATAAAAAGAAACCAGGTAATGTAGTTGATTTTAAGAAGGATCCTAAAAAATGAATAATGTATTTTTAATTATCTTTTGTAGCTTATCTTTCTTTGTTATTTTATCGCTGTATATGCTGGTGGTGGTTCTATGATAGTAGATACTCGACCATACAAAGTAATGAAAGCTCCGGTAACTGAAAAAGAGAAGAAGGAAAGAGATCAAAAAACACTCCAGAATAAAGTATTTAATATGGAGCATCGAATTGAAAAGCTCCAGGATGAATTGGAATTGTTACGATCACAGCTCAAGTATAAGCCTAAATTTAAAAAAGAAGAGAGAATATGGCTGCGAGATATATTGGAGGCTGTGTGTTTTAAGTTCAGAATAACTCCAGATCAATTAACTTCTAATAGGAGATTTGCCGAGCTTGTAAGGCCCAGATCATTGTATATAAACTTGTGCCTGGATCTAACTAAACATAGCAAGGCCCATATTGGAAGGAGCTGCGTACATAAGGATCACACAACAGTTTTATATCACGAGAAATTAAAAGATAATAGAGCTAAACATTGGTCTTTAAAATCGGATTTGGGATTAGAGCTTTGGGCTAGTTATGAGGAATTAAAAATGAAACTGAATAGTAATGCCAGAAGAAAAACAGAAAAGTAAAGTTCATTATGGTAAAGGTAGAACACCTGGTCATTTTTGTGTTTTGCCTCAACGAGCTGTAATAGATATTCGATTTAAAAAGCATCCAGCTATCTTCAGAGTTCTGGCTGCACTCGGTAATTATACATCCAGGCAAGGTGTCTGTTGGCCCAACCAAAGTACCATTGCTAGAGATTTACATATCACTCAATCCACTATAAGTAAGCATATTAAAAAACTAATTGAATGGGATTATATACGATATGCAAAGAAACATCCTGGATTAAAGGGGAATAAGTATTTTATGGTATTTGATACGAAGGTGAGTGAGGAAGATGCGAGGGCTACAGCTACTGTTACTGATAGGTCTTTTGAAGAGAAACCGAAGGTGGAGGTATATCCGAAGAGTAAAAAGGATGAGAAACCTATTAAAAAGGGGGAGAAAGAATATTCCTCTAAAGGAATAACTGATAAGAAGAAATATGCACCTAGTGAATATGTAGATATTCATTCAGAACGACTGTATAACAACATAGGTAACAGTAGTAATATATACTTAAAGGCAGTAGAGATATTAAATCAGTTTATAAAATTAACCGAACAAATATTCGGACAGCACAAACAATATGATATGAAACAAGTAAAGGTTGTAGAAGATTGGATCAACCAGGGTTTGCATCCTCCGACAGCTATTGCCAAGATCAAACAGATTATAGAATGGAGAAGAGATAACAATAAGGATGCACCAGCCACGATATACTTCTTTAAAGACGCAATAAACAAGGTAACTAGGCCCAGGAATAAGAAGGAAGAGGCCCAGGCTATGATCAAGAAGATCACTAGAAAGTGGAAGTTGAAGTATTAATTTATAAATCCCAAAGGTTCGATTGCGTTTTATAACTGTGGCAACATTGCGAATAACCTTGATTTCTGAAAATTCGATACCCTTTGGGGGAGTGGTGCGTAAATATATATGGGGGGTATCTCACAATTTTTTTGCAATAAATTCTTAAATCGATTATAGTATTGCTGCCTTAAATCTGAAACAAAAAAGGAGGAAATATGGCAAAAGGCCCAAATGCGAGTAACCGAAACTTTAAAGTCTTTAAGGAATATAATATTCCTCAAGGTGAGTATCTTATAGAACTATGGGATGCAAAAGACTTTGATAAAGAAACCAAAGAGGCTAAAGAAGTTAAAGGAGCTCAAGATATAAAAATCTACAAGAGAGATGAAACCAAAGCCTATAACAAAGGGGATGGTGTAGCTTTCTTTAGAGTATTTAATAACGAACCTAAAGAGGATAAAGCAAGTGGAGATGACGAAATCAAATTCTAAAAGAATTGTCAAACCACCACTAGATCGCTTTGGTGGTATTCGAGTAGTTCAACGAAGGATACAGAAATCCAAAATCATTGAGCACAACAAAGAGAATGTAGCTCAAGAGCTTATCGATATAGCCAAAGCGAATATTGACGACATTATGTCCTGGGATGAAGAAGGCAAAGTAACTATTAAGGATCCTAAAGCTATTTCACCACAGGCAATTAAAGCTATAAAAAAAATTAAAGTAACACCGACAAAGCTAGGCCCACAGCTCGAAGTGGAGCTACATGATAAGGTAGGTGTTTTAAGAGTATTAGCGAAAGCTACCGGTTTATTAGATCCTCAAGAGGAATTAGATAAACCATCTGTAGTTGGAATTGTAATGAAGGGCCCAGAGCCGGTCATTGTGAACGCAGAGGAAATAAATGAAGAGAGCACTAACACACCAGGAGAAGGAGATAATCCAGGTGTCGATGTTAAAAAATCGAATTAGCGATAAAGAGGCTGCACGAATTGCTGGTAGGCCTTTAGCTGATTGGAAGAATTTAGCTCTTGGAAACAAAACTGAAGATGGAAGTAGGATAGAGAGTATTGTTGAAAGTTTTAAAAATTATAAAAGTTAGTGTTATTTGTTTGTTTGTACTCTGTGGATGTAGCAAGATAGAGTTTGATCCTAAAACAAGTTTGATCAAATACACATTCAAAGGTATAAAAAACAATGAATGATGCTATCACAAATCTTAATTTAGATTTTTCTTCTTCACCTACTGTTTGGAATTTCTTAAATGATAAAAGTTTTGTTCGTGGAATAATGGGCCCTGTAGGCTCTGGTAAGTCTTATGCTTGTGCTGCTGAAATAATGTTGAAGGCAGTTAAACAAAAGCAATCTCCCAGAGATGGAATTAAATATTCAAGATTTGTAGTTGTTAGAAACTCTTATCCAGAATTAAGAACAACCACGATTAAAACTTGGCAAGAATTATTCCCAGAAAATATATGGGGAGCTTTTAGATGGAGCCCTCCTTTAACACATCATATAAAATTACCGGCAAGAGATGGAGCTCCTGGAATAGATTGTGAAGTTATTTTTCTAGCTCTTGATCAGCCTAAAGATGTTAGAAAATTATTATCAATGGAATTAACCGGAGCTTGGGTGAATGAGGCTAGAGAGTTACCTAAAGCTGTTATTGATGGATTAACACACAGAGTAGGAAGGTATCCTACATTATCCGATGGTGGAGCAAAACCTTGGAGAGGAATTATAATGGATACGAACCCAATGGATGATGATCATTGGTGGTTTAAGTTAGCTGAAAAAGATAAGATGAGAGGTAAGTATGCTTGGAAATTTTTTAAACAACCTGGTGCTGTTGAAGAAGTATCTCCAGGTGAGCTGCCAGATAATCCAGAGGCTAATGGTTATGTTTTAAGTACCGGCAAGTGGTGGAGGGTAAAAGATCAAACAGAAAATAAAAAGAATTTACCGACAGGATACTATGAACAAACATTACTTGGAAAGAATTTAGATTGGATCAGATGTTATGCTCAAGCTAAATACACTTATGTTCAAGAAGGAAAACCGGTTATATCAGAATACGATGATAGTTTAATGGTGGCAGATTTTATTGAACCAGATATTCAATATCCTATTCAAGTGGGAGTGGACTTTGGTTTAACTCCAGCAGCAGTATTCGGACAGAAACATTCTAATGGTCGATGGGTAATCCTACATGAGCTAGTAACTTTTGATATGGGCCTGGAAAGATTTGGTCAAATGTTAAAAGGAGAATTAGAAACTCGATTTCCTAAATTCGATGTCTTTATCTGGGGTGATCCGGCTGGACAGAAGAGAGATGAAATTTTTGAAGTTACAGCCTTTGATCATTTAAGAACCCTTGGACTTGTTGCTAGACCAACTGCTACAAATGATTTTAGAGTTAGGAGAGAGGCCGGTGCATCTCCGATGAATAGATTAATACAAGGTAAGCCTGGATTGTTAGTTGATAAAAAATGTCAGCGATTAAGAAAATCATTATCTGGAGGTTATCACTTTAGAAGAGTTCAAATTTCTGGAGGAGAAAGATATAGAGATCAACCAAATAAAAATGATCACTCACACATTGGAGATGCTTTTATGTATTTAATGTTGGGTGGTGGTGAGCATAGAAGATTAACTAGAGGCAATAGTGTAAGTCGAATGAAACCTTCTGTAGCTCCTTTAGATTTTGATGTATTCGGATGATTGATAAAAAAATCATTTGGTTTGTAAAAGTTTGGGCTCCAGATTGTGTTTTAAAAAAACAATTCTTTATATCCTGTACTGATGAGAGAATGAAAAAATTTAGAGTTCCTAAAGGATTGAGAGCTACTTATGAGAAGGCTAATACTCAAAACAAAGAAGAAAAGAAAAATGTATTAGGAACAATGGTATAATGAATATTCTAACAATAGAAAAAATATTTAAAGTTGATGGTGTGGATTACATGGTGTTACCTTTTAAATCTTATCTTATTAATTTAATGGATCTTGGAGAAGATGATAAGACACATCTTAAATTATTTCCAGGATGGCTAGAATTTTTAGATGCAGCTACTCAACAAGGTTATGGTTATGTTGTATTAGGAAAAGGTAAGCCTGTCTTATGTTTTGGTGTAGTTCCTCAATGGGAAGGTGTATCAGAGTTATGGTTAATACCAGATCAAACTCTTATTCGTAAGCATAGAATACAATTTCACAAAGGAGCTTTAGCTTTTATGGAGTTGGTAGCGAAAGAATTATCTTTGCATAGATTACAAGTTACTGTCAGTTCACGAAATGTACTTGCTGTCAAATGGATAAAAAGTCTGTATTTTAAAGAAGAAGGTATTTTAAAAAATTATGGAGTTGATAAAACTGATTATATTATGTTTGCGAGGTTATTCTAATGGGTAGTATTTTTAAAGTTCCCAAATATACTCCACCTCCTCAAATTGAAACTTCCAATAAGTTATTGGATCAGAGAGAGGAAAGAGCAGATGCTAAAGAGCAAAAAGAATTAAGAAAGATTGCATCTAAATCCAGAGCTCGTAGAGCTGGAGGAAGATTATTAGTTAATCAAGAAAGAGCTATTCCAATGTTAGGTACAGGTACTACACTTACAAGAACAGATCCAATTAGAAATCCATACGATTTTGATAAGAGGTATGTATAATGGGAGGATCACCAGCAAAAGTAGTTAAGAAAGTAATATCAACTCCGGTAAAAATTTTATCAAGCCCATTAGGTAAAAGACGACCAGAAGTTCAACAAAGACAAATTGGTAAAGCTGAAAGAGATGTCCAATATAAAACAGATCCTAAAACAAAAAAAGTTGCTAGAAAGTTAATGCCAAGACCAGGCTCTAAAAGAATTGCTAGAAGTAGAAGAGGTGGTTTATTAGCTGGAGAATTTAGAAGAACATTAGGCTCTACTAGAAATCCAAGACATACTAACCTTGGTTCAGAAAGTCAGTTGGCTTAATGGAACAAGAAGAATTTATAAGAAATCCTAGATTTATAAAATTAAATCAAGGTGAAAACGAAGAAGAATTAACTAGGGAGGATAACGATGGAGATGAGTAATATAAAAATAAAAGCACAAAAACTTTGGCTAGATCATAAAGGACATATAGTTTATGTAGTTGTTGGTATAGTTATTGGTGCAATATTATTTTAATAAAAAGTTATGGCAATGAGATTAGAAGTACCAGAGGTCTTAAATAGACATAAACAAGCATTTGCCAAAAAAGAAAATTGGAGATCTGTTTATGAAGAGTGTTATCAATATGCTCTTCCTCAAAGAAATTTATACGATGGTTATTACGAAGGTAATGTTCCTGGACAAGCAAAGATGTCCAGAGTTTTTGATAGTACAGCTATTCATTCCACTCAACGATTTGCAAACAGAATACAATCTGGACTTTTCCCTCCTTATAAAAAATGGTGCAGATTAGAACCTGGGAATGAAATACCAAGAGAGAGATCTTTAGAAGTACAAACAGCATTAGATCTTTATTTAGATAAAATGTTTGCTGTTTTAAGACAATCTAATTTTGATTTAGCGATTGGAGAATTTTTATTAGATCTCTCTGTAGGTACTGCTGCTATGTTAATTCAGCCTGGAGATGATCTTAATCCTGTTACCTTTACTCCGGTTCCACAATATTTAATTGCTTTAGAAGAAGGGCCAAGTGGTACAGTTGATAATGTTTATAGAAAATTTAAAGTTAGAGGAGAGGCAATCAAAAGACAATTTCCAGATGCTACTCTTCCACAATCATTAGAATTAAAAATAAAAGAAAAACCTCAAGAGCTTATAGAATTATGTGAGGCAGTTATTATTGATCCTATTATAAAAGATTATTGTTACCACATAGTACATGACAAATCTAAATCAGAATTAGTTTATAGAAGAATGGAACAAAGCCCATGGGTGGTAAGTAGATATATGAAAGTACCAGGTGAGGTAATGGGAAGAGGCCCACTCACTACAGCCATTCCAGATATTAAAACATTAAATAAAACTTTAGAATTATTATTAAAGAACGCATCACTAGCAATTTCTGGAATTTATACTGCTGCTGATGATGGTGTTTTAAATCCTAACAATATAAAAATAACTCCAGGTGCGATTATTCCTGTTGCAAGAAATGGTGGGCCACAAGGTGCATCTTTATCTCCATTGCCTAGAGCTGGAGATTTTAATGTATCTCAAATTGTAATCAATGATTTAAGAATGAATATTAAAAAAACACTACTCGATGATACTCTTCCTCCAGATAATATGTCTGCAAGATCTGCAACAGAGATTGTAGAGAGAATGAAAGAGTTAGCACAAAATATGGGTGCAGCTTTTGGAAGATTAATTACAGAAACAATGGTTCCTATTATTAGAAGAGTTCTACATATAATGAATGAAAAAGGTTTAATTGAATTACCATTAAAGGTTAATGGATTAGAAGTAAAAGTAGTTCCTATCTCTCCATTGGCTAAAGCACAAAATTTAGAAGAAGTAAATGAAGTAATGCAGTTCTTCCAAATTGCTAATGCTTTAGGCCCTGGAGGAATATCTGAAGTTAAGCCAGATAAGATTGCTGCTTTTGTAGCAGACAAATTAGGAGTACCTTCTGATTTAAGAACTACTGATGAAGAAAAACAAATGATACAAAAACAAGCTATGGCAATGTCGCAACAAATGATGAGTGCACAGCCGAATGGACAAGGTGGTGCTCCGGCAGCTCCTCCAGACCAAGCTCCTCCTACTCAAGAACCAGCAACTGCTGTTGAGCAAGAGGTTATGGCATAATGGCTGAAGGAGATATAAATCTTCCTGGATGGGAAGGATTAGAAGTTTTAGGCAACAAACCTAAAGATGACCAAAGGGAAATAGATGTATCTATTGCAAGAACCTTTAATACTAAAGATGGTAAAAAGGTTTTGGAATATTTAATATCTAAAACATTAAAACAATCAACTTGGATACCTGGAAGTGAACCTTCTTTTGGATACGCAAGAGAGGGCCAAAACTCTGTGATCAGAGATATTCAAACACGCATAGAGAGGGCGAAGAACAATGGCTGAAGAAGAAAATAAAGTAGAAGAAAAAGTAGAAGAAAAACCAGAGGGTTTATTGGCTGATGTCAAACCAACTGAAGAGAAAGAAAAAGAACCAGAAGATATACCTCATAAAATTGAGGAACAGACGAATGTTTCTTCTGAAGAAAAGAAAGAAGAAGTCAAACTTGAGAAACCAGAATACCTAGAAAAAAAATTCTGGGATGATAAGACCGGTGTAAAAGTTGAGGACTTAAATACTTCTTATAAAGAATTGCAGAAAGCATTTTCAATGGGTAAGCATAAAGCTCCTAAAGAATATGATGTATCTGCATTAGAAGGAGTTGAGGAAGGTGATCAAATAGCCGATATGTTTATGGAGTGGGCTAAAGAGAATAAACCTACTCAAGATGGTTTTGATAAATTAGTTAATCAATTTAGAGAGCTAACTTCTAAACAACAAGAGGCAGATAGTATTAATATAGAGCAAGAGAGAAAAACTCTTGGGCCCAATGCTGATCAAGTCATTCAAGGAATTTCTACTTGGGGTAAAGGATTAGTATCTAAAGGAGTATGGAGTGAAAGTGATTTTGAAGAATTTAAAATCTTTGCTGCTACTGCTAATGGTATTAATGCTTTAAATAAAGTTCGTAAATATTATGGAGAGAATACCATACCAACAGCTCCTATTAGTGCTGATGGAATGCCAAGTAAAGATGAGCTTTATGAAATGATTAAGGATCCTAAATATAAAACAGACGCATCATTTAGAAGAAAAGTAGAAGAACATTTTGCTAAAGCATTCCCTGGTACTGCTACAAGTACAGGGGAAATCTAATGAGAAAGAAAAAAGGTAATGGTGTTATCTGGCATATTTATCATACTATTCTTGCAATCGAATTAGGTTTAGTGGTTATTATTGAGTTTATAGAATTAATGAAAAATATTTAATTTTACCCCTTTACATTTGTTTTAAAATTTAATATCTATCATAATTGAAGATAACCGAATTTTCTTTTGGCCTTCTGGCTGGTGGGTAAAGACACCATTTTCAGCCTGGCTTTTCCAGACAACTGATAGTTTATTAATAATGTTTAATTTAAGGAGAAAACGATGGCACAATCGATAACAAATGCTTTTGTAACTCTTTTCGATGCAGAAGTTAAACAGGCTTTTCAAGCAGAAAGTGTCTTGAGAAGTGCTGTTAGATTAAGATCTGGTGTATCTGGAAATACTTATAAATTTCCAAAACTAGGTAAAGGATCTGCTACTGTTAGAATACCTCAAACTGATGTAACTCCATTGAATGTAACTTACTCACAAGTTACAGCTACAATGTCAGATTACAATGCAGCAGAGTATTCAGATATATTTCATCAAGCTAAAGTTAATTTTGATGAAAGATCGGAATTAGTACAAGTAGTATCGAAAGCTATTGGCCGAAGATTAGACCAACTTATCATAGATGCTCTTGCTGGAGCCTCTTCACCAAACACAGTTGCAAACACAATCGTAACATCTGGATCTGCTGCTGCATCAAACTTGAATGTTGGAAAGCTCATTGCTGCTAAAAAAGCAATGGATGCTAAAAATGTTCCATTAGATGACAGACATATCTTGATCCACGCAAATTCATTAGCTGGTTTATTAGCTGATGAAAGAGCAATAAGTGGCGACTATGCTGCAATTAAAGGACTTGTTTCTGGGGATATTAATACTTTCCTTGGTTTCAAATTCATAACTATTGGTGATAGAGATGAAGGTGGATTATCTATTGATGGTTCAAGCGACAGAAATGTTTATGCTTTCCATAGATCTGCTATTGGTATGGCCGAAAATATGGCCCAAAAAACAGAGATTAATTATGTTCCAGAGAAAACTTCTTTCTTGGTGAACAGTATGTTCTCTGCTGGATCAATCGCAATCGATGACGAAGGTATAACTAAAGTAACTTGTCGTGAATAATTTATAGGGGGATATTTATATGGCATACGCATCATCTGGATTGACACCTATAGGTGGTCAATCTAAAGCTGGTAACGCACCACAAATGTGGGCTTACACTTCTGCTGACGCAATCGCTACAGTAAATACTGCTGGATATTTTAATTCAGCTAGTGATTTACTTAAAGTTGGCGACTTGATGTATATTCGTGATAGCAACACACCTACTGCTAGTTTGGTAATAGTATTATCAAACGCATCTGGTGTTGTTGATGTTTCAGATGGTACAGCAATTTCAGTTGCAGACGCAGACTAATAGTAATAAGAAGGGGTAGGCCCAATAAAAGGGCCTATCCTTAAAAAGGAATATGAATTGAAAATATGGCAAGTGGCGATACAAATGTAACGATAAGTAACCAAGCTCTAAATTTATTAGGAGCTGATATTATTTCATCATTTAGTGATACAACTAATGATGCTGCTGCTGTATGTAATAACATTTACGAAACAGTTAAAAGACAAACTCTATCAATGTATCAATGGAGCTTTGCATTTACAAAATTACAATTATCACAATCTTCAACATCTCCGATAGGTGAGTGGACTTATCGATATGATTTACCTTCTACTGCTGTAGCCGGACAACCATTCCAAGTTTATAATACAAGTAGCACTTATGCTAAACCTATTAGAACTTTTGAAATTTTTTATACTACTTCTGGCCCAGCTATATTTACAAATGAAAAAACAATTTATATTGATTATATAACAAGTGCAGTAACAGAGGGATTGATGCCTTCTTATTTTGTGCAGCTACTTGTTTATATGATGGCTTGGCATTTAGCCGAACCGGTAACAGATCAAATAAGCAAAGCAGATTATTGGAAGAATGTAGCAATAGGCCCTGTTACTGAAAATGGAAGGGGTGGATATTTTAGACAGGCTTGTAACGCAGACGCAAGAGGAAAGCCTCCATACGAAATTTTAGAATTTCCATTAACAGATGTTAGATAATGAGCAGAGTAGTAGGAATACAATCCAATTTTACAACAGGAGAAGTTGATCCATTACTTCATTCTCGTATTGACATTGAACAATATTACAACGCATTAGCTCAAGCTAGAAATGTTTTAATTCAGCCTCAAGGTGGAGTAACTCGTAGGCCAGGACTACAGTATGTTGGAGAGATACCATCTGCTGCTACTCCTCAAAATGGATGTCGATTAGTTCCTTTTGAATATTCAACAACACAAAGTTATATGCTGTTATTTACGAATAACAGAATGTATATTTATAAAGATAAAGTTCTTCAAACAAATATTAACAGTTCTGGTAATAATTATTTAACTACAACGATTGGTACAGCAAATATTTCAACATTAGATTATACACAATCTGCTGATACTTTAATTATAGTACAAGAAGATATGGCTCCTAAAAAAATAGTAAGAGGAGCTAATCATACATCTTGGACAATTTCTGATATTACTTTTGATCATACACCTAAATATGCTTTTAGCTTATCAACTTCAAATCCAGCTCAAACATTAACTCCAAGTGCTGTTGATGGTAATATTACATTAACTGCTGGTGGATCTGTTTTTGCCTCCGGCAATGTAGGAGATTATGTTGAGGCTAATGATGGACTTGGTAGAGCAAGAATTACAGGATATACTTCTGGAACAGAAGTTGAGGCAGTAGTTGAAATTCCTTTTTTTAATACAACTGCAATCGCATCTGGTTCCTGGTTTTTAGAAGTAGATTATGTGGCTACCTGGAGTTCAACTTATGGCTACCCAAGATCGGTAACTTTCCACGAAGGTAGGCTATGGTTCGGTGGTTCTAAATCAAGACCAAATACTTTATGGGGTTCTCGTGTTGGAGATTATTTTGATTTCAATCCTGGAGAAGGATTAGATGATGATAGTATAGAGGCAACACTAGCAACAGATAGTGTTAATGCAATTACCGGTATGTTTTCTGGTAGAGATTTACAAGTGTTCACTAAAGGTGGTGAATTTTTCTTACCCCAATCTGATTTAGATCCAATCACACCATCCAATGTTGTAGTACAAACTGCAACTCGAAGAGGATCTAAAGAAGGTATCAAGCCGGTGGGAGCAGAGAGTGGTACTCTTTTTATCCAAAGATCCGGAAAATCATTGAGAGAATTTTTATTTAGTGATGTAGAGCTCTCGTACATTTCTAACAATATTTCTCTATTGAGCTCTCACCTACTTGTTACTCCTAGTGATATGGCTTTAAGAAAAGCTACATCAACTGATGATGGTGATTTATTATTAATAGTTAATTCATACGATGGATCTCTTGCTACTTATTCTATTTTAAAAGGACAGAATGTAATAGCTCCTTCACTTTGCACAACTGATGGATCTTTTATAAATGTAGCTGTTGATGTTGATGTAGTTTATTTTGTAGTTAAAAGAACAGTTAATAGTGCAACAAAATATTATATAGAATGTTTTAATGATGATTACACTACAGATGCTGCTGTTCAATATACTGTAACAGCCGGTAATCTTCCTGGATCAACATCTGTATCTGGGCTTGGACATTTAGAAGGTAAGACAGTTAAAATTGCTGCTGATGATGCAATGCAAAATGATAAGACAGTTTCTTCTGGAGCAATCACAACTGATAGCACAGCAAGTGTTTTTATGGAGATAGGAATAGATTATACTCCAACTATTAAAACAATGCCTGTCGAATTAAAATTACCAAGTGGTAATGTTGTAGCTCAAAAGAAAAGAATAGTAGAAACAACAGCTCAATTATATTTATCGCAAAATATGACAATCAATGGTAATGATATGCCATTTACTGCTGCAACTTTTTTTACAGGAAAGAGGAGAAGAAAACCTATGTTAGGATTTGATCGAATGGGCCAGATAACAATTTCCCAATCTGCTCCATTATTTTTTACATTATTGGGATTAGAATATAAAGTGAGTGTAGGACAATAATGGCTTGGTGGACAGTAGTAGCAGTAGCATCAAGTGCCATGAAGGCTTATGGCACATATATGCAAGGTATGGCAACTAAAGCCTACTATGATGCTCAAGCAGATATTTCAAACTTACAATATAAAGAAAAAAGAATTGAGGCTAAAGAAGAAGGAGTTAGAGCTTTACAAGAAACTAACTCTGTACTTTCAGCTATAATAGCTCGTGGAGCTGCTGGAGGAGTATTAACTAATGAAGGTTCTGTATTAACTAATCAATTAGTAACATTAAGATCTGGTGCA
>Ga0098054_1000722_pt1 | contig 18595 bp, 13 predicted proteins | sample 16_taG_FD_75048 | JGI IMG/M metagenome (GOLD analysis project Ga0098054, IMG submission 75048) | Marine viral communities from the Subarctic Pacific Ocean - 16_ETSP_OMZ_AT15313 metaG | ecosystem: Environmental > Aquatic > Marine > Oceanic | place: Pacific Ocean | collected 2015-01-18
ACGGTGTAGGTTAAATTCTTCAACATCTTTGTCGCTTAAATTATTAGGAGCCAGCTCCAAAAAAATATCATAAGCTTGATGGGTTGCTTCTTCTACCGTAAATAAACGTGGACCTGACATGAGTGGTTAACCTCTGAGCTTTTAAGTTAGCGCCATAATATCAAAAGTTGTTAGTGTTTTGATAAAAAAACACGTTAAATACTGACTTTTTTACTTTTACCTAATACTTATAGATATTAATGGATTGGTTAGCATTAGGGTCTGTTGGCCTTTCAAGATTAAATTTGCCTTGAAAGATAACAGACCGCAATTGCATTAAAAAATTCACTTTGTTTTTTATTCATCTTCACCCACTTTACTTAGCACAAATAAAAACATAAGCTCAAGTAACAGGTCAGAGGAGTGCGAGATGATAAAACTAGAAAAAAAACAGGGCATTGCCACCGTCACATTAAATCGAGTAGAAAAACAAAATGCCTTAAGCTTTACTATGTTTATTGAGCTTAACAAGGCTATTAAAAATATTAAAAAAGATGCCAGTATTCGTGCGGTTGTATTAACCGGTGAAGGCGAACACTTTTGTGCAGGGCTTGATATTAACGCGGTTATGGCCTCGCCAATAAATATTATAAAACTCCTATTTAAATGGCTTCCTGGTAATCAAAATTTAGCGCAAAAAGTAGTACTTGGTTGGCAATCATTGAGTGTGCCTGTTATTGCAAAAATAAACGGAAATTGCCTTGGGGGTGGATTGCAAATAGCACTGGGTGCCGATTACCGGATTGTTCACCACGATGCCAAACTCGCCATTATGGAAGCGCGCTGGGGGTTATGCCCAGATATGGGCGCTAATGTTATGCTTTCAGGCTTAGTAAAACGCGACCAAGCGCTTTGGTTAGCAAGTCACGCAAATCCAATAAACGCACAACATGCTTTTGAACTAGGTTTAGTAACCAAAACAACCGACGATACAGATAAAGCAACTAAAGAGATGCTTGATACACTGCTAGCGCGCTCACCTGACACATTAGCCGCAATAAAGCGTGTGACTCAACAAAGCTATAAAGCCCCTGCTCGAAAAATACTCGCTAAAGAAACATGGAGCCAAATTCGCTTACTGATCAACCCTAATACTAAAAAAGCCATTGCTAAAGCTAAAGGGAAAGCTGATATTGAGTTTACAAACGCCAAGCGCTGGTAACATTGATGGTAATACTAAGGCACAATGCATAAAACAGCGTTATTTGTTAAAGTTAGGCTCTTCTATTCTAGTGAGCCAAATTAATGAAATACCTACTAAGTAGCGCAATTATTTTATTGTGCTTGGCAACAAGCAAATTCATTATGCATCTTCTTGATGCAAGTTTCCCTGCTCCTCTACTCGCCATGGTTTTGCTGCTAACGTTACTGTTATTAGGCATAGTTAAAGAACATCAACTCGCCCCCTGCGCATCACCTATTTTGAATGTAATGCCTATTTTCTTTATTCCTGCAGGCGTCGGTTTTATAGAACATTTAGGGCTAATTAAATCACATTGGCCTTTCTTAACTGCGGTCATCTTATTAGTCCCACTCAGTAGTTTAATTTTAGTGGCAAGCCTAGTGGGCTATTTTAAAGGCAGAGCTAATAATGACTAACTTAACCACCAGCATAAATCCCAGCCTATGGTGGTTAACCGTGCCATTTATTATTATTCTCTTTATTGCGCTAAGAGCGGTTAATCTTAAAATAAACCAGAGTATTTTAAAGTCATTAACCAACCCTGTTTTTTTAAGCATTGGCATTATTGCCCTACTGTTAGTTAACCTTAAATTACCCTATTCACAATTTGCCTCACATAGTCAGTTACTAAGTTGGCTATTAGAGCCGGCCATAGTTGCTTTAGCCTTGCCGCTTTATCAGCAATTTATGCACGTACGTAAAAACTTACTATTAATTGTCGCTACTTGCAGTATAGGTATTGTTAACGCCACACTAGTGGCTTTTGTATTAAGTATTTTATTTGCTGTGCCCTCACAATTGAGCGCCTCTGTTGCGGCACTCAGTGTAACAACCCCTATCACACTGCTGGTTACTGACTCATTAGGAGGAATTAGCTCACTTGCCGCTGCCATGGTTATTTTTATTGGTTTATTGGGGGCTTTGTTTGGCTTTATATTGCTCAAATTAGTTAAGATTTATAACTTTGAGGCACAAGGAATTGCAATCGGTACCGCGTGCCATGCAATTGGTACCGCGGCAGCTATTGCCGAACACCCAAAAATAGGCGCATTTTCATCAGTGGCTATGGCACTCAGTGCATTATTAACCGCAGTGATAGTACCACTATTATATCCAATTTTAGTTAACACTTTGTTATAGTAAGCGGATAACAGTATCGCTAAAAATAGAGCCCAGCATGATCAGTTCCGAAATTCAGCAATTTGAAAAGTACTACGCCCTGCTTACCGAGTATTTAGTTACCTACAGTATGCAAATAGTGGGCGCTATTTTTATTCTACTCGTTGGCCTGTGGGTCGCTAAAAAGCTCGCCGAAGTTGTCGCAAACTTAATGACCCGCCACAACATTGATATCACCCTGACTAATTTTGTCAGTAATGTAGTAAAAGTACTGCTGATCATTATGGTGATCATTATTGCGCTTGGTAAAATTGGCATTAGTGTGACCCCATTCGTAGCTGCAATAGGTGCCGCCTCATTGGGCGCAGGCTTAGCGTTACAAGGCATGCTTTCTAACTATGGTGCGGGTCTTGCTATTATTGCTACGCGGCCATTTGTGGTTGGCGATACCATAGAAGTAAAAGGCGTTAGTGGCCAAGTAAAAATAATTGAGCTGGGGCACACCGTATTAATTAATGAAGAAAAAGTAGAAATAACCATTCCTAACAAACATATTGTTGGCGAAATTCTACATAACTCATTTAATTATTCACTGGTAAAAGGTGAAATAGACATAGCCTACAGTGCCTGTAGTGATACTGCGATAAGCCTTATTGAAAACGTATTAGTCAATCACGAACTCGTAGCTAAACAACCCAATGCACAAATTGGTATAGAACGTTTTGCTGATAGCGGCGTCACCATTAGTTATCGTTATTGGGTGCCCACCACTAAAATTATTGAAACTAAACTCGCTATAAATGGCGGTGTGTATAAAGCGATTAACGATGCCAATATTGAAATTCCGTTTCCACAACGCATTGTTACGCTTAATAAAAGCGACCTAAAATAAATAAAAACCTTAATATGATTTTAAATCATATTAAATTAATTAAGCGTGCTTACAAATAAAATAATAACGAGTCCTTATGCATCAATCACCTTTTTATCTAGGCGACTGGCAGGTAACACCTGCCAGCAATTGTATACAATGTGCTGAAAAAGTAACGCAATTAGAACCTAAAGCAATGGATGTATTATTATATCTTTGCTTACAAAAGGGCGAAATTGTCACCAGTGACGAATTACTCAATCAGTGCTGGCAAAACATTGAAGTAGGCGATAACCCACTGCATAAAACCATCACACAACTGCGAAAAGCACTGGGTGATAAGGCAAGCTCCCCGCTATACATAGAAACCATTCGTAAACGCGGCTACCGTATTATTGCAAAACTTGAATTTCCATTTGCAGAAGATACATCAAGCTCTATAAACACGTGGCAAGGTGGTTCTCCTTTTTTAGGTTTAAGCGCGTATAACCCAACCGATACCCATTTATTTTTTGGTCGTAACCAAGCCATCACCACCTTACTCGAAAACGTATCAAACCAAGTAAAATCTGGCCGTGCTTTTTGCTTAATACTTGGCCCAAGTGGTACGGGTAAATCGTCGTTAGTCAATGCGGGTATTTTACCAAAGCTACTTGATGAGCGCGGTTATGATGGTATTGGCGTTGTTTCATACACTCAGCTCGACTTTGCAGATGTGCATCAAACTAGACTGTATTTAGATTTAGCCTCAGCCATGCTTGATTGGGATATAAACCAACAACCCGTATTTGAAGGATTAAGCTCGCAAACACTGGCGCAGCAATTAGAGCACACAATTGACGAAGTGATAAACACGTTACAAACTGCAATCAGTAAAGCAAATACAAAACTAAACACACCGCAGTTTTTTTTGTTTATAGACCGCTTAGAGGTGCTGCTTTCATCGCCACTATTTAGTCCCAACACCCGAAGTCATTTTTTATCGATTATTGAACGTTTAGCCACCTCTAAAGCGGTGATCGTATTTAGTGCGTGTCGTAACGACTTTTACCCTTTAGTGGTAGAGCAACCCAGCCTTATGGCCGCAAAAGCGAACGGCGCCCATTATGATTTAACCCCGCCCAACCGCCAGGAACTACAACAAATTATTCGCTTGCCGGCATTAACCGCTAATTTAACGTTCTCACACGACCCGCAAACCAAAACTCCGCTGGATGAAATACTCTTTGCAGATACCGCCAACAACCCTGATGCCCTGCCCATGTTGCAATACACACTGCAAGAGCTGTATTTACAGCGCAGTGAAAATAATGAGTTATTGCACAGCGTGTATGAAAAACTCGGCGGTATTGAAGGCGCCATTGGTAAAAAGGCAGAAGATGTTTTTATTGGGCTGAGCGCAAAACAACAACAACAACTAAAAAGCGTATTATCGCAGTTAGTGACGCTAAACCCAGATGGTAAAACCATTACTAGCCGTGCGGCCCGCTTACAAGCATTAACCAACACCAGCCAAAAAGAGCTTGTACAAGCCATGGTCGACAGCCGCTTATTTGTATCGCACTTACAAAACCAAGAAGCCTGCTTTAGCCTTGCCCACGAGGCATTATTACGCCAATGGCCACGTGCTAAACAGTGGATAAACGATCATAAAGATGCCCTTGCTATTAAAAGCCGTTTGCACCACCACACGCAACAGTGGCTTAATGAACATAAAAGTAGCGCTTACTTTTTAGCACCGGGTAAACCGCTGCAAGAAGCCGTTACCTTATTAAACGACAACATATTCAAACTAGACGATGACGAACGCGCGCTTATAACCAGCTCTCTTAAACACAGTAAAACAAAAACAACCATAAAACGCGGCACGATTGCGCTGCTTTGTTTACTTACCTGTGTTGCCCTATTTATGAGTGTTACTAGCTTTCAAGCGCAGCAACTTGCACAGCAAAAGCGCCAAGAGGCCGAAAGCTTACTAGGATTTATGGTAGGTGATTTTGCCGATAAATTACGCAGCGTAAAGCGTATGGACTTACTTGATGGCATTAGTAATAAAGCACTTGAGTATTTTACCAATCAAGTTGATGAGCCAAGCTCGCTATTTAACTTTAGCAGTCAACAAGGAGAATTTAAAAGTCGCTTTCAGTACGCGCAAACTCTGGAAGCCATGGGAGAAGTGGCCTATTCTCGCGGGAAAACCATTGAGGCCTTCACCGCCTTTGAAAACGCCCGCATTCGCCTTGAGGCGTTATTAAAAATTCAGCCAAACAACTTAGAGCTTCTCACACTCGCCGGTGCGAATGCCTTTTGGCTCGGCCAGCTCCATTATGATAAAAGTGATTACGCTGCCACTGAACCATTATTTAAAAAATATCATGCCTACAGTGAGAAAATGTATTCATTAGCACCAAATAGTTTTAACTCGATTATGGAGTTATCGTATTCGCATAATTCGCTGGGATCTTTGTATTTAAAGCAATTTAACTACACTGGCGCGAAACAACGCTTTACAGAGTCGCTTGCTTTAAAAAAAGAAGCCCTTGAGCTTAAACCCAATAATAAAAATTTGTTACGCGATAAAGCCGATACCATCAGTTGGCTGGCAAAAACAGAAGAGAGATTGGGTAACTTTAATGCAGCAGTGGATATGCTAGAAAATGCTGTTAACGTAGTAAAAAAAATGATTGTTTACTATCCTGATGACGCAAGCCTTCTTTATATGTCAGCAAATATACTTATGCAACAAAGTTATTTACTAAACTATTTAACTGACAAAAAAATGGCCTATTCAAAATCTAGCTTTGCTAACGAAACTATAAGCGAGGCTTTAAAGCAAGATTCAGAAAATAGTGAATTTCAACGAATGTATTATCTCTCTTTAGTGCAATTAATAATGCTATCTGACGAAAAGAAGGCTGATTTAGGAATAGAAAAAATTATTAGCTTCTTAAAATCAGAAGGCCTTAATAGTTTCAATTCAATCAATGCACAAATTAGCCTGATTCACTATTTTATTAGTAGACAGTTACCGCTTAAAGCACAAGATTTATTAACCAGCCTTGAGAAGGATAGCGAATTTAAACGGTACATAATTAATAAAATGAAAAGCGGCGATAATTTAGCCCTGACAGATATTAATTTACTTAAAGCAAAATTAGCTAAAAATAACGTGCAGCGAGATCAATTCTGCTTAAATGCGCTTAAAGCCATTACTCAAATAGCAGATACAAATCAAAGCATTCACAAAACGTACCGGCTAGTAAAGGTTTACACCTGCTTAAACCGCGCAAACGAAATCCCCCAGATAAAAGCACGTCTAGTTAAGCTGGGCATCAACAACTTTCAATTATAATCATGAATACAAAAGGAAATAATATGAATAATACTCAAGAACAAATCCGCTTTACAGTTAAGATTGTACTAGGCAATGACGACGAAGCTAACTTTACATACTTTATAGATGGTAAAGAAGTGACAGGTGGCGGAGTTGTAAGAACCGAAACTGCGGGCATTTATAGTTTAGATCAAGCCACGCTTGCTAAAGGTTTTTTATTTACTGGCGCCACTATCACCGATGTTAATAAAGAAACACCTTGCGCTCAAGACTTCAGCTTTAAAGTAAGCGATAACGGCCGTACAATTACCATTATCGATACCGATGAAAATCCAGGCACCGCCTGTTTAGTATTTAATGTTGAGTGTAATGGCAAAGCGTATAAGAGCACTGACCCTCAGGTTATAAATAAAGATATACTGTAAATTAAAATAACTTTTCTAAATTGCACAGGGCTGATTTACTCCTGTGCAATTTTTATAAGCCAAACACCTTAACGCTAACACATACCAAGCAGCATTATTAATAACCATCCTTTATTACTAATCTATAATAAAAACCTCAACTTTCAATTGCTGAGTAACTAATTTTCACCTTGCACAGGTTACTTAAAACCTGTGCAAGTATGATTTTTACCATTAAATATCAAGCAGTTAAAAACAGAAGATTACCGAAAGGTTTAATTGCACTTTTTTATGTAAATTTGTAGACATCAAAAACGTCTGTATCATGCTAAGGCTAAAACGTGTCTAAACAAATTAATAAAAAAGAGACTGCAGCGGTTAAAAACGATAAAGCATTGCCCTTCAATAGCGCTTTATTATCCCCTTTTTCGCATACTCAATTTGGCGCTTTAATTGAATTATTTAACGGCACCGCCGAAGGCATTTTTGTACTTAATGAGCACGGTGGTTTTGAGTTTGCAAACCCAAAAGCAGCGCAGCTATTAGGTTACTCTCAGCAATCTCTGATAGGCGAAAATTTACTGTCGTTTTTACACGGTGCAGACCTTGATAAATATAAACAGACCTTATTAAATTGGGTAGACATTAAAGATACTACCCTTAGCTTTGGTCCAAATGAAATAAAAATAAATAAAGCGAATGGTGATGTTATTGAAGCAGACTTATCAATATCAAGCATGCCAAAAAGTATTGCATCGGCGCAAAAATTATACGTTTGCATACTTCATGATCTCAGTACGCATAAAGCAATGTATAACCGTTTAAAAATACAAGCTTCAACCGATCACTTAACTGGGCTCGCTAATCGTTTAGCTTTAGATGAGTCACTAAAAAAATACTGGCAAGAAAGTATTCAAAGCCAACAACCTCTAACCAGCATATTGATTGATGTTGACCACTTTAAAAAATTCAACGACACCTATGGGCATATTAAAGGTGATAAATGCTTACAAAAAATTGCAAAAATGCTTTTGCATTGTATTCCGTCAAGAGAGTGTTTGGCTGCGAGATATGGCGGTGAGGAGTTTGCTATTATTTTACCGCGTTGCGATATAAAAAGTGCAACGATTGTTGCCAAGCATGTACAACAACAAATTAATGCGATGACATTTACAGATATAGGCCTACCACCAGAAGTTAAAGTTAGTGTAAGCCAAGGAATTGCCAGTGAAAATAATAACCAGTACCGCACCTACGAGGCGCTGTTATATGCCGCAGACACGGCTTTATACCGAGCAAAAACAGAAGGTAGAAATAAAATAAGTACGATTGTTTAAAGTTTAAATTAAAGGCCTTTTCATGACGCTATATCTATATTAAACGCCACTTCATGGAGGTGGCGTTTAGTTAAATAACGGCCAATTAAATTAAAGTAACAACAAACTACCTAAACCTAAAAAGGTCACAAAGCCGACAATATCAGTCACTGTGGTTAAAATCACTGAACCCGACAACGCAGGGTCAATTTTCATTTTATCTAAAATAGAGGGGATCACTACGCCCGCCAACGATGCAGCCACTAAATTCAGCAGTATTGCCACGGTAATGGTTATACTGAGCATAATATCGTTAAACCATACAAAGGTTAGCAAACCAATCACTAATGCCCACACCAAGCCATTTACCGCCCCTACTCGCAGCTCTTTTTTAAGTAATGCGTTTCGGTTTGAGTCAGTAACCTGACCCAGAGCCAGTCCTCGTACAATAACCGTTAAGGTTTGGCTACCGGCAATACCGCCCATTGACGCCACTACAGGCATTAATACCGCAAGTGCTACCACTTGTTCTATGGTTGCGCCAAACAAACCGATAAACCACGAGGCTAAAAATGCGGTTGCTAAGTTTATACCTAACCAAATACCACGGTTTTTAGCACTTTTACGAACACTGGCAAATAGATCTTCGTCTTCACGTAAACCACCGGCTTTTGCTGTGGCTTCGTCGGCTATTTCTTGACGTAATTCATAAGCTGATGCAATGGTTAAACGCCCTATTAATTTGTTATCGGCATTAACCACGGGCATGGCCATTTTCTCGCTATGAATAACCACTTCAGCGGCTTCATATAAATCATGGTCTGCGTGCAATGAGGTAAAGTCATGATTAGCTAACGTCATTAAACTCTCGTTATCATGCGCTTTTATCAGATCATTAACCGCAACTTCACCGATTAAGCTACCTTTACGGCTCACCAAATAAATAACTTCGCTGTATTGCGGTAAGCCTTTGTGTAGCAGCTTTTTAGCGCCACCCGCAGTGAGTTTGTCTGACACCTTTAAAAAATCAAACCCAATCCAGTGACCTAATTGCTCTGGTGTATATTGCTGAGCCAGTTCGTATTGCTTAGTTTGTGCTTCATCGAGTTGTTTTTTAGCGTAATCAATAAAACGTTGTGGAATAACTTCTTCTAACTCAAGTAGCTCTTCAACATTTACTTCGTCTAATAATTTAAATCCGGCACTGTCGTCTAGTGTTTGTAGTAACCATAAACAGCTATCTTCACTTAAATTAACAAAAATTTCGTGCTGCGTGTCTTCATCTAATAAATGCCAAATTTCAAGACGCTGCTCTTTAGGGATCGCCTCAAACAATAAAGATAAGTGCTCAGTTGATAAAGTTTGCTGAGCATCTATAAGTAATTTATTTTTGCGCTCAGTGGTATCACACTGCAATAAGTCGTTTATGAGTTGTGGTAACTGATCAACCGGATACTCTATCATTTAAAAACCCTAAAATAGTCGTTTCACTATAAATTTACTGTAATAAGTAAGTACTTATTAATGAGATTAGCTAGGGTCTGTTTATCTTTCGAGGTTGAACACGTTTCAATCCAAAAAGGTCAACAGACCCTTATAGTGTACATTAGTCGCTAATAAAAATATTAAAAAATCGCTGTGCTGTTAAATATTTATGGATGTAGCAGGCTATAAACTATTGCGCTTTAGCTAAAAATAAAGCAAAAAAAAGCCGTAACTAAATAAGTCACGGCTTACAAAAGCAATTAATAGCTAAGTGTTATTTATATTTTAAACTGACCGACTAAATCACCTAAGTTTTGACCTCGTCCCGCTAAGTGCTGACTTACCGAAGAGGTCGTTTTACTCGATTGCGTTAATTCATTCACAATTTCTTGAATTGCATACACGTTACGGTTTATCTCTTCTGTAACGCTACTTTGCTCAGTAGCTGCGGTGGCAATTTGTGTACTCATATCGTTAATTGTTGTTACCGATGTAGTAACCGCACCTAAACTTTCAGATATAGCGCGTGAAGACTCTACAGAGCGGTTACAGCTTTGTTGACTCGCTTGCATGGCTCCTACAGCCGCAGTAACTAAGTTATGTAATTCGCTAAGCATTTCATTAATTTCTAATGTGCTATCTTGAGTGCGGCTTGCTAAGCTTCTTACTTCATCAGCTACAACAGCAAAACCACGACCTTGCTCACCCGCTCGTGCAGCCTCAATAGCGGCGTTTAATGCCAATAAATTCGTTTGCTCAGCAATACCCCCAATGACACTCAACACGCTATTAATCTTTTTAGACTGTTCACTTAACGAGTTTACTTGCTCAGCGGCTTGGTTAATTTCGCCCATTAAGTTTGAAACTTCACTGAGTGAAACATCTACACAATCTTGCGCATTGGCCACTTCTTTTGTTGCTGCCTGCGTTGATACCGCAACTTGTGTGGTGTTTTGTGCCACTTCATGCGAGGTTGCTGACATTTCAGTAATAGCGGTGACTACTAGTTCAGTTTCATGGTTATGTTTCAATAATTTATCTTCAATTAATAAGGTTTGCGTATTGATATCTGATGAGGCCGTTTTAACATCGCTCGTCACATCGACCACACCGGAAATAATACTATGCAGCTTACTAACAAACAGATTAAACGATTCACCCAATTGACCAATTTCATCATGGGTGTCAATCACTAATCTTCTGGTTAAATCACCTTCACCTTTGGCTATGTCATCTAAACTTTGTACCATTCGATGTATTGGTTTAACCATATTACTCGCTGCATATAAGGCACCCACGGCTGCTAAACCAAGTAGCAGAAGTGATATTAAAAATAAGGTGGTCATTTTTTCAGTTAAATGCTCAGCCATGGTTGCTTGGTATTTAACTAGTTCAGCCTCAATGTCATCCATATAAGTACCCGTACCAATCATCCAGTTAGTACCTGGGATCATGGCTGCATACCCTATTTTTTCAATCAAACCCGTCGTGTTGGGTTTTTGAAAGTGATAGGTAAAAGACCCACCCCCTTTACGAGCTTGCTCTAGTAAACCAACCACTATTTTTTTACCGTTTGGGTCGGTCATGTCTATTTTATTTTGCCCTTCAATTGCATCGCCTAACAATGCATGAAAAACACTCACGCCATCGGTATCGTAAATAAAATAATAGCCATCTTCGCCAAATTTTAAATCCCTTAGCGCATTTTTTGCGTCTTGTTCATTACCTTGTGCTAATTGGTATTGCACTATTTGAGAACCAATTTCAATTTCTGTTTTTAGCAGCGTTTGTTTATCTACTATTAGTTTGGTTTTGAATTCATTAAAGTATTGCTGCTGATTTTGCTTCTCTAAATAATATGAACCCGCCATAAAACTGATTAGCAATACAATTAATGGTAAAACAGCCAACAGTAGCAATTTGTTTTTTAAGCTTAAATTACCCATTATTTCTCCAATTAACATTACAAGCCATCAAGCTCTTTTTATTTTGTAGCCCGTTAGCTAAAAAATTTCATTGTTTGCATTACTATACAACGCATACCTGTATACAAATTAAGCACAAACGAGATCGTTTAGCAATCTAATACACTCTTGCAATAGTAAAACACACTAAAAAACACTTTATAACTAGACGATAGTATATAAGCAGTAATAAAGAACCAAAACCAATTTAGCCTTTCAAATAGCCAGTACACAGCTTGTTAAACTTCTTTAAAGCTAAATTAACCTGACTAACGCTATTTTAGCTTTAATGAAATTAAATATTGGGCATCACACAAAGGTCTTGCTTTCTGAGTTAAAACGCAAATAATGAAGCAACTAACTACTGGGTAAGAATGAGGAAAATGAGTTACATACTAACCACCCAATGCGCCGATGATATTGGCTTAATCGCCAAAATTACCGGACTGTGTCACAGACATAACTTAAACATTATTCGTAATAACGAGTTTGTAGATAAAGATGCACAGCGCTTTTTTATGCGCACTGAACTCACTGGCGAACCCCACACTGAGTTTTTAGCACAGCTGCGCGAAGTATTACCCGCAGGTGCAAAAGTGGCGCTACACGGTGAAGAAAAAACCAAAGTTGTTTTATTAGCCACAAAAGAAGCCCACTGTTTAGGCGGCATGTTGTTAAAACAATTTGAACAAACCCTAAACATAGAGATACTTGCCGTGATTGCCAATTATCCTACATTAGAGCCTTTGGTTAAGGGATTTGATATTCCTTTTCATGTGGTTTCTCATGAAGGACTTACGCGCAGTGAGCACGACGAAAAAGTCGGTGACTTAATTGCCAGCTATAACCCTGACATTATTGGATTAGCTAAATACATGCGTATTTTAAGCCCTGAGTTTGTTGGTCGATTTGAGGGTAAAATCATCAATATTCATCACTCATTTTTACCGGCTTTTATTGGTGCTAAACCGTATCATCAGGCGTTTGAGCGCGGTGTAAAAATTATTGGTGCCACGGCTCACTTTGTAAATAATGAGCTAGATGAAGGCCCTATTATTTTACAAGACGTATCGAGTGTAACCCATGCTAATACGGCTGAAATGATGGCTAAAATGGGTAAAGATGTGGAAAAAACAGTGTTTTGTAAAGCATTGCAACTAGCATCAGAACATAAGCTATTTATTAATGGCAATAAAACCGTCGTATTTTCATAATTTTTACTTTTTAAATAAAAATGCCAGCTAATAAGCTGGCATTTTTTATAAGTAAATATTAAACCTTACTTAGTTAGGGTGTGTAATACGTTGGTGCCCCAGGGCCTACTGGCATACCTAAAACAAATACCCATAAGTAAAACAGCACCACCCAACCAACAAAGAAAATAATACTATATGGCAACATAGTCGCTACCAAAGTACCTATTCCCATGTCTTTTTTGTATTTAGTGGCAACCGCGAGGATCAAGCCAAAGTAACTCATCATGGGGGTAATTAAGTTAGTTACCGAATCACCAATACGATAAGCTGCTTGAATTGTCTCGGGGGCATAACCTATAAGCATCAGCATAGGAACAAAAATAGGGGCTGTTACTGCCCACTGCGCTGACGATGAGCCTAGCGTTAAGTTCACTAAAGCACACATTAAAATAAACAACACAAATACTTCCGGCCCCGTTAGGCTAAGTGCCTGTAATAATGCAGCGCCATTAATGGCTAAAATAGTACCTAAGTTAGTCCACTTAAAAAATGCCACAAATTGCGCAGCAAAAAAGACTAATACAATGTACATTCCCATAGAGCTCATACTTTTGCTCATGGCGTTAATCACGTCTTTATCATTTTTCATGGTACCAACAACGCGGCCATACACAAAACCTGGAATACCAAAGGTGACAAAAATAAAAACCACAATCCCTTTTAAAAACGGCGAGTGAGCAACTAGGCCTGTTTCTGGGTTACGTAAAATACCGTCTGCGGGTACAACCGTCCACGCGAGAAGTAATGAAACAACAAGTAATGAGAATCCAGCCCATTTTAAGCCCGACTTTTCTTTGTCAGTTAAACCGGCAATGTTGTTTTGAGCTAAATCTTCACTGGCTTCGTCTGGGTTATATTTGCCTAATCGCGGCTCTACAATTTTCTCAGTAACTAGCGTGCCTAATATGGCAATTAAAAATACCGATATCATCATGAAATACCAGTTTGCTTCTGCGCCTACTTGGTAAGTTGGGTCAATCATTTGTGCAGCTGGCGTGGTAATACCGGCTAGTAACGGATCAATAGTACCCAATAATAAATTAGCACTGTAACCACCAGATACCCCAGCAAATGCCGCAGCAAGACCGGCAAGCGGATGACGACCTAAGCTATGAAATATCATTGCCGCTAGCGGAATCAATACCACATAGCCAAGCTCAGAAGCTGTATTGGATAATATAGCGGCAAACACCACCATAAAGGTCACTAAGCGTTTTGATGCCCCCATTACCATGCCACGCATAGCAGCAGACAATAGCCCTGAATGCTCTGCTACACTCACACCTAATAGCGCAACTAATACAGTCCCTAATGGCGCAAAGCTAGTAAAGTTGGTCACCAGCCCCGTTACAATACGTTGTAAGCCTTCTGCACTGAGTAAGCTTACTACTTCAATAACACCATCTGGATCGCGCCCAGCAGAGCCCTCAGGCCGTGGATCGATAGCGCTGAGTCCAAACCAATCGGCAACACCACTAAATAAAATAATGGCAATACAAAACAATGCAAATAACGTAATTGGGTGGGGAAGCATGTTCCCTAAAAATTCTACAGTGGCTAAAAATCGATTAAACCAGCCGTTCTTTGCGACCTGATTTTCATCTTGGGATGTGTTTGGTGAGTCTATTGAGTCTGACATACCATGCTCTCTTAATTACAAAATGCCCGTAACCTAGCATTATTTACCCAGCAGGTCATGTAATAAAGATGAATGACTTGTTATGTCATAGTAACTGAATGGTTTCGCGTGCTTGAGTTGCAAAAAAGAGGCTCTCGCCTCTAATTTAACCTGTTTAAACTTGCTCTATGGGTTCTAGTTGTAATTTTGCGGCAATTAAAACAGCTTGAGTTCGGTTATAAACACCGAGTTTTCTAAATATGGCAGTAATGTGTGCTTTGACGGTGGCTTCTGAAATATGCAGTTCGTAAGCTATTTGTTTATTCAGTAGGCCTTCGTGCAAATATTGTAATACACGGTATTGCTGTGGAGTAAGTGATGCAACTTGTGCGGCAATTTCCCTATCTTCGCCTTCTATTTCAGCTACCTTACTTTTTAGTTCAGTTGGCAGCCAAGTGTCGCCTTCAAGTATTTGGTTTATTGCATTAGCAATATCATCCGATGAAGATGATTTGGGAATAAACCCCATAGCGCCATAACCCATTACCTTAGAAACAATATTTACATCTTCACTACCCGAAACCACCGCAATCGGTAAGCTCGGATAATCTTCACGAATACGGATTAATCCGTATAAGTCACCGTTACCTGGCATGTGTAAATCTAGTAGTAATATATCAAGATCTTCTTGTTCGCTTAACACTTTCAATGTGCTATCAAAATCGGCTGATTCAAAAACCTCTAAACCTGCAAATTTTGCGCTCAAAGCGCCCTTTAATGCTTCGCGAAATAACGGATGATCGTCCGCTATTAAAAACTGACTCATTGTTCACTCCCAAAAATTCGGCTGCTATCCAATAGACAACAGCCGATATACTACGTTTAGAATCAACTTCTAATCAAGCTTTTAACGCGAAATTAACGATTTAATCGATTTTCTACTAGCTCATCAACGACTGACGGATCGGCGAGTGTCGACGTATCACCAAGCTGTTGATACTCATTTGCAGCAATTTTACGTAAAATACGACGCATAATTTTGCCTGAGCGAGTTTTTGGTAATCCTGGCGACCATTGGATCATATCGGGTGATGCAATAGGGCTCAGCTCTTTACGTACCCAATTACGGATCTCTTTTGTTAGCTCATCACTCACTGTTACACCCTCGTTAGGTGTTATGTAAACATATATGCCTTGGCCTTTAATATCATGCGGGTAACCGACAACTGCAGCTTCAGCCACAGCTTCATGAGCAACTAAAGCACTTTCAATTTCAGCAGTACCTAAACGATGCCCAGATACATTAAGCACATCATCCACACGCCCTGTGATCCAGTAATCTCCGTCTTCATCACGACGACAACCGTCACCGGTGAAGTAAACACCCGGGTAAGCACTAAAATAAGTTTGCTCAAAGCGCTCGTGATCGCCATACACAGTTCGTGCTTGCGAAGGCCAGCTATCTAAAATAACTAGGTTTCCTTCAACAGCGCCCTCTAATGTATTACCCTCAGCATCAAATAACGCCGGTGCAATACCAAAAAATGGACGAGTTGCAGAGCCTGGTTTCATATCAGTTGCACCTGGAAGAGGCGCAATCATAATGCCGCCAGTTTCAGTTTGCCACCAGGTATCAACGATTGGGCAGTTAGATTTACCAATTTTTTCGTAGTACCACGTCCACGCTTCGGGGTTAATTGGCTCTCCTACTGAACCTAAAATACGCAGGCTATCTCGGTTTGAACTGGCAATTGGCTCATCACCTTTGGCCATAAGCGCTCGAATAGCAGTAGGTGCGGTGTATAAAATAGTAACGTTATGTTTATCAACAACTTCACCCATACGCCCTGCTGTTGGGTAAGTTGGCACACCTTCGAATACGACTTGCGTACACCCATTAACAAGCGGGCCATAAGCAATATAACTGTGACCTGTGATCCAGCCCACATCGGCACTACACCAAAAAATATCATCTTCTTTTAAGTCAAAAACATATTCATGAGTCATTGATGAATACACTAAATAACCACCAGTGGTATGTACCACACCTTTAGGCTGCCCCGTAGAACCTGAGGTATATAAAATAAACAATGGGTCTTCAGCGTTCATGCGCTCAGGCTCACACTCGGGTGCTTCATCAGCAACTAAGTCATGCCACCAAATATCATGGCTATGCCAATCAACATCGCCAGAGGTCAGTTTATGAACAACTACGTGCTCAACGGTAGTTACCGAATCTTGTAACACCGCTTCATCTACATTGGCTTTAAGCGGTACACAGTTACCCGCGCGTCGACCTTCATCTGATGTGATCACCACCTTAGCGCCTGAATCATTAATACGATCTGCAATAGCAGATGGTGAAAAGCCACCGAATATAACTGAATGAATCGCACCTATACGGGCACAAGCTTGCATTGCATAAATAGCTTGTGGGCTCATTGGCATATAAATGGCAACACGGTCACCTTTTTTTACACCCAATTTTTTTAAGCCATTGGCAAATTTAGCGACTTCGTCATGTAGTTGTTGGTAGGTAATATTTTCACTTTGCGAAGGATCATCGCCTTCCCAAATAAGCGCTACTTTATCTGCTTTTGTTTTTAAGTGGCGGTCGATACAGTTGTAAGATGCATTAAGGTAGCCATCTTCATACCATTTGATATTAATATGGCCTTTATCAAATGAAGTATTTTTTACTTTTGAATAAGGAGTAAACCAGTCAAGACGCTTACCGTGCTCAGCCCAAAACCCTTCAGGGTCCTCAATAGACTGTTTATACATCGTATTATATTTTTCATTATCGACGAGCGCTGCGTTTTTAATGTGCGCAGGAACTGGATAGATACTTTGTGACATATTAGTCTCCAATTTATATTACTTGCCTTAGGCTTTTCATCAAGGATTACTCAGCAGTGCACTATTAAATATTAGACATTAGTTGTATCTGAGTTCAAACAACGATTATCTTATCTATAATCCTCATGGCTACACCCTATTTACATAAAAAACATACTATTAAATAAAAGTATATGAACACTCAATAATTATTAAACCTTAGTCTAATAGACTAATAGTTGATTGAGTAAATTGTGTACATATACAACAGTAGCTTGAATATTTAAAAACTTTGATTGTTTATTAATAATTCGTATTTACTAACAAATTAGATTAAAGATAATTAAATTCAATCTGTTAGTACTATATAAGTAACACACATTAATACATATCATAAGCAAACAACATACAACAAGTAGCCTATAAAAGGACGCAACAATGAAATTTACTCCAATTAAAACACTGGCAGCTAGTGCTGTACTATGTGCACTTTCTAGCACAGCTTATGCTGCAAAAATAGGTGATACAGAATTTACCTACGGTGGATACATTAAACTCGACGCAATGTGGAGTGACTACTCAGCAGGCGCTCCTGCGGGCACCAGTGTTGGCCGTGATTTTTATGTGCCAAGTACACTAACCGTTGGTAACGATAATAGTTCAGACGCCGTATTTGATATGCACGCTCGTGAGTCACGTTTTAATTTTGGAACTGCTACCTTATTAGATAACGGTAAAACGGTTAAAACTAAAATAGAGCTAGACTTTTTATTGTCAGCTCCTGGCGGCAACGAGCGTGTGTCTAATTCATACTCTCCGCGCATTCGCCATGCATTTATCTCATATGATGGCTGGTTATTTGGTCAAACATGGTCAAACTTTCAAAACGTCGGTGCATTACCAGAAGCACTTGATTTTGTTGGTCCTGCAGAAGGCACGGTGTTTGTTCGTCAATCTCAAATTAAATACACTACGGGTGCATGGTCATTCTCGTTAGAGAACCCAGAAAGCACAATTACTACAGCCGGCGGTGGCATGGCCGTAACTGATGATGCCTCATTACCTGATTTTACTGCACGCTATACGCATAATGCTGACTGGGGTAACTTTGTAGTTGCTGCACTCGCTCGTCAATTAACTTATAAAGTAGGCGGTGTTGATGCCGATG
>Ga0098054_1000733_pt1 | contig 18465 bp, 6 predicted proteins | sample 16_taG_FD_75048 | JGI IMG/M metagenome (GOLD analysis project Ga0098054, IMG submission 75048) | Marine viral communities from the Subarctic Pacific Ocean - 16_ETSP_OMZ_AT15313 metaG | ecosystem: Environmental > Aquatic > Marine > Oceanic | place: Pacific Ocean | collected 2015-01-18
ACCGCCAACATCAACTAAGGTTGAGACAAAAGCAGTTGAACGTAAATTCGTTCCTCAATTTCAGAACAAGAAAAAAGAATACGCTCCAACAGTATACCGATTGGTTACTAAAGCGATAACTAAAGGTGGAATGCCTCAGTATCCTATCGTATCCTTATTAAAGGCTGAAGATGTTATCTTTGACCCTGAAACAGGATTAAATAGAAAGATTAGATATTGTCCTGGCGAGACATCTATTTTTGAAGATGAACAAGGACCACTTGCTAAGATGCGTGAACCTATTTCCTTCTCTAATGGATTCTTATTCGTAGACCACACTAATCCTACGTTGAGAAAATATCTAGATACTTGTAACGCTAACGGGAGTAATCCTCACAGAATTAAAAACAGAGCTGTATTATTTACCCTTAAGGATGATGAGAAGGCTGCTAAGGAGAAAATCAAATCTGTAGGTTCAGTTATGGATGCTATCCAAGCTGCTCTTAAAATGCCTCTAAATGAGCTTGTAGGGTATGCTACAGTATTAGGAGTTAATACTAGTCAGAGTGTAGATGAAATCCGTTGGGATATGAAGATTATCGCAGAAGGAAATCCTCAAGCATTCTTAAATGGTATGAATGACCCTCGTACAGAAATGAAGCAAGTACTATTAATGGCTCAGGATTCTGGGATTATTTCCATTAAACGTTCTGCTATTACTTGGGTAAATTCAGGTAACACTATTTGTGTTCCAGCGGTAGGTGTTAAGCCTATTGAAAAGTTAGTAGACTTCTGCTCTCAAGGTGAGGGAGAACAAGTTTACCAAGAGATAGAAAGAAGACTCCAAGCCCTTAATGGATAATGGTTTAATATAATATATACAATAGAAGAGGGAAGCTTAGGCTTCCTTTTTTTTATTATAAGGAAATATTTCGTACTTTTGTTCCATATAAATGAATAAATTATGACTATTGACGAAATATATAAAGCTGTTCAGTTCTTTTCTAATAAGGAACAACGAGGGTTTATCACTCCCTCCGAATTTAACTTACTAGTTAAACAGGCTGAATTAGAGCTTTTTAATAAAAGACTAAACGTTCTTAAAGAGAAATCGCAACCTAAAAAGTCTGCTGGATTTTACTCTGAAAGTTTAACCCCACAAATAGCGGAACAAGACTTAGCTCCATTTTTAAAGATTGAGTCCTTAAATGTATTCTGGTCAACGTCCCCTAACTTGGGTGCGTACACAGATATAAAATCTTCTTATATTCAAGCTATAACTATATTAGCTGACGATGAGAACGCATTAGGGCTTAACGTTCCTGTAGAGATAGTAAAACCAGAGAATGTAAATCAGATACTTAGGAGTAGCTTAGTTAAACCTTCTATGGAGTACCCTATAGCTCTATTAAGTAGGGCTAGTCAAGGGGAGTATAGAGTATCTATCTTCCCAGAGGATGTTAAAACAATAAATGTTTACCATTATATTGACGCTTCAGCTCTTACTCCTCCTAAATGGGATTACGTTACAGTAGCTGGAAAGCCTGTATATAACGCCACCGCATCTAGAGGTCCTAATTTCGGCTCTCACGTTCATGGAGAGATTGTTATTAAGATACTAGAATACTTAGGGGTTCACTTAAGAGAGGCTGAGGTTGTTCAGTACGCACAGAATAAAGAAGTACAACAAGATAATTAATTATGGCAATAGACTACACAAGTATAGACGAGTTAATCAACGACTTTCAGTTAATGATTGATGATACGTCCTACGATAAGGATGCTCAGATTTACCAATTAAGATTGTTAGCTCTTCAAGGATTAAGAGAGTTAAAGTTTGATGCCGAACAGGAGGTTAAGACAACCTCTCTAACGGTTGATAGTTCAACTTTAAAGGCGACTCTACCCACCGACTACGTTAAGGCTGTCAGGATAGGTTTAATAGGCTCTGATGGGAACATCCACCCTTTAGGTGTTAACCCTAACTTAACCTTAGATGCTTCTGCAGAATCAAGCGTTAACGATGGTGGTCTGCAAAACGAACCTTACGTACACGCTAGTCTTGGGAGAAGGTTTGGAACGGGTGGCGGTAATAATGTTAACGGGTACTATAGAATAAATAGAAACGATAATACCATAAACTTCTCTTCAGATTTGTCTGGTAAGAGTATTTATGTAGAGTATATATCTGATGGTATTGGTTCTACACAGCCAGTTAACCACGTTATAAGAATTGAATTTAAAGACGGTGATAATGTAGACCCTGACACTTCAGGTATTAATACGGATACTGAACTTCATATACCTTACGGTGGTGAGTTTAATTATATTACTTTTTATTTCAACACTGGGGAGACTGACCAATCAAATATGATTAAAATCAGTCTGGATGACACTAAGGAAGAGATAGCTGCTAGTTTTACAAAAACATTTAACGAAGGTTACCCTGGTAGTGATGCGCACGGTGGTTTGTCTTATACCGAATATCTAGTAAGTGGGTATGGTAATGACAAGGCTATTAAAGCTAAAGCATCTAACAATGGTTCTTTTGTTGATATTGTATACTCTGATTTAGAGTTACTACCACTAAGCTTAAGTGATGACTCTATGGTAGCCGCAAATACTTCCGCACTTGAATCTCAAGAGCTTATACAGCAAGGAGTTATAGGAACAGGTCCTAGAGTTCATAAATTTTGTGAAGAAGCTTTACGTTCTTATATATATTATAAATACATTCAAAGAAAAAGAGGAGTACCTGCTAACGAGAAACAAATGGCTAAACGAGCTTACTACAACGAGAAGAGATTAGCTAGAGCTAGAATGATGAGCTTCAACAAGGCTGAAGCTTTGCAGACAGGAAGAAAAGGGTTTAAACAGTCTCCTAAATTTTAATAAAGCAACATGGCACAAGATAAAAGAGTATTCACTGGTGGAATGGATAAAGACTCCGAACCTCGCCTAATAAAGCAGGGTGATTATCGTGACGCTTTAAATGTTCGTAATATAGCCTCATCTAATGGTACTTCAGGTTCTATAGAGAATATAGAAGGAAACAGGGTAGTTCCGTATACATTTACAGAAGAGGAATATAATGTAGTAGACGTCATAGATGAAGGGATTTCTGACCCAATACCTAACAGTGAAGTCATATTTGAGCAAAAAATAATAATTACAGGAAGAGAGCTAGACGGTCATAAATGTGCTTTCACGGTTGGCTCATACAATGAGGAAGCAAACATTGTAGAATTATTCGGATTGAGTTGGGAAGGTAATCAAGAACAGACAGCAGCGGCAGGAGCTTTGTATGCTGCGTTTGGTCCTGGTGGTTACTTATCTTCAGGGATTACCATTATAGATGTAAATACTGGTGCTATAGGAACTGCACACGCTGAGGTTGATTTTGGGAGCAATCAAGTTTTGAATGATAACTCTTTGACGGTGACTATAATAGCTGACGAAGCTAACTTTGACTTTGATTTAGACTTCAGTTCTCCTAATTCTGCTGAGTTTAATCAACTATGGAGCTCTACCGTTAATCAGGAGTATTTCGGAGAAGGAGGTCATTTAAACATAAATACTCAAGGAGCAGTTTATTTAGGCTCTGAGCTTAATTTTGAAACACCATCAAATGTAGATGATATATTTACAGGAGAACCATTACCACCAGTAAGTGATGACGTTACTCAGTTGTTATTCACAATAGAGGGTCAAGAGCCTACACTTGGTCAATCATTTGACTCAGATATAGGGGGGAATTTAAACGTATACTCTTTTATTGAGGATAAAGATGGGGGCTTTGATGTTTTACCGTTCTTTTCTTTAGCTGGAGGATTATTCGATTCTGGGGCTTCTCATGAGTTTGATTCTCAACAAGACAGCATATCGGAGGCTTTAACGGATAAGTTTACCGATTTCTCTGCCCCCGTTCTAGTTGCTGGTCGAAATAGACCTATACTCTTAAAGTCGTTTATTTCTTCTTTTGGTTATGGTTCAAGACTGCAGGGTGATAATAGCTCTGTAACGGACGGTGGTGAAGAGGCTAGTATTGACGACTTTTCCTTAATTCAAAACTATATAAACATACAAGACACAGGGAGCGCAAAGCTAGGTCCTGGTGCTACCATAGCTAATGGAATCATAAAATTTAAAGGTAGAAGCGTTCAGTCGGGTAGGTCTTACAATTTTTCGGCAAACATTCAAGAAGGTGAGTCTTATATTATTTCTTTTAATACTACAGCTATAGACTCTGGTTTAAGTTTTCGTTTTAAAGTTGGTGAAGAGACGTCTCCTGTAATTGAGTCGATTGGGGCAGGTACATTTCAATTTGTCGCTAAATCTACCGTATCCCATTTCTCTATAGTTCCTGAAGGTGACTTTGGAGATGAGGATGAGTTAACACTTAAAGCTTTAACTCTATCAACGTTATTAGCTCCTGAATCCTCGCTTAAGACGGTTATACAAGGAGGTACTAGCTTTGCTTTTAATTTATGCTTTGGGATTAGTGAAGAGGCTGTGAAGCAACACCTAGAAGAGGGTAATCCACCGACTACTTACATTAACCTTATTGATGGTAAGTTAGCGGCAAAGATATTACCTTACAGTATCTCCCTATCAGAATTTAATGATAACGCACCAACATCAGAGGAGTTACTTTTCACAATACAGGAACTAGAAGATGAAATTATAGGATTGGAAAGTCAATTATTTGATTTGACAGCAAACTACAACTTAGAGCTTGAGTCTATTCAGGAGTACGTAACTGCTGACTCTGCAACTGCTGACTCTATTATTGCAGCTATTCAAACTGCTGAATCAAACTACGAAGGTTCTGCCTTTAACATTAACGAAGTAGAGGCACTTCTTAACGCTGAGGTTGGGGCTTATCTAGATTCAGTTGAGTTAATTCGTAATGGAGATTTTAGTGATGATTCTAGTGAATGGTCTCTTAATGGTTGGCTCATTAATAACTTTTCGGCAACTACTAATACTGGAGGAGCTAGTTTAAGCCAAACTCTAGATATATTCCCTAATCAGGCTTATAACTATTCTATATACGCGAACTGTACAGATGGAGCTTTGGAATTAAAACTAGGCGATGCTACTGTAATTATATCAAGTACAGGTAAACATGAAGGCACTCTAACACCGACTAGTGGGGGGGTGCTGGAATTAGTTGCTGGTAGTAGATTTACAGGTAGTGTAGATGATATTTCAATACAGTTAGTTAGTATTAATACCTTAACTCCGTCTCAATTAATAGGTATATATAACACTCACATAGATAATCTCAATGGAGCTTTAGCTTTAATGAGTTCGCTTATTGTAGACCTAGAGGACGCAAATGTAGTGAATGCAGAATTACAAGGCGACTTGAATGATGCTACTGACGAAATATCCACCTTGAATTCGGATATACTAGCACTAGAGAGTAGTATAGAGAATTATCAAGCTAACTACGTTCTAAGTACTCACTTGCAGGACGCTCAAGATGCTTACGCTAATTTAGTAGCTGGAATAGCGGAGGCTAACAGAGGCTTATCTGACGCTATATCAGTATCAGGAACTAATAATGCAAGTATAACAACAGCAATTGCAGCTTACCAAACACAGTTAACTATCGCAGGGATAAATGCAAGTTATATAGTTGATTCTTTAACTGCGTTAAACAATAATCTTCAGACCGCCCTTGATAATGAGGAAGATGGTGTGAGTCAAGAAGATGTTGACGCAGTACAAGCTGAATTAGATGCTGCTAACGCTGCTTTTTTAGCTTTGCAGGAATCCATAAACTCTGAAAGCATCCCCGACTTTGAGGAGATGCTTATTACTAACGTTGATGTAGACGAAGTATTAGAGATAGGTGCACATATAGGACAATTCGATAAAGATTACGGTATAACCACAACGACTGGTGCGTGGATAGCTTCTTCATCTTTAGCTGCTAGTGAATTTGATATAAACGATGGTAAATTAATATTTACTAAAGACGACAGCCACAATGCTGGTAATGATTATATTACGACTGATGGTTTTACTGGTGTTTTCACACCAACGCTGACTGCTGGTAACTATGTTCTCTCACTCTCTATTGACCCATCTCCTGGCTCTTTTATGGCAGTTACTCTGAGTACTGGTGACACGCAGATTACCAACCTAATGAATGCAGAGGGTTCACTAATCCCAACAATGGCTCAACAATTCACGGTAACCCCAGAAAATGCAGCAGATATTGCGGAGTCTGGTTACGGGATTAAAATTAATATAACCAATAATTATGAATTTGATAACATATCTATAGTTAAAGTACCAGCAGATTTTAACCCTGATTCGTTCGGTAATCAAAACCTTTTCGACCTTATGGATAGCACCGCTTCTATTCCTAATAATATTGATATAGAGGGTTTACAAGCAGAGATAGAAGGTTTAGAGCAATCTAACGATAACTTATCTCAAGATATGATAAACTTAATTGGTCTTATTTCAAACATATCTACTGCCTTCTCTTCTTTAGAGAGTGGTACTTTGCCTGATGTTATAGCAGATTTAACACTACAGTCAACTGCTAGTGACACTATATCTTTTACTTCTGATTACAATGAGCAGACTAACTTACTGTCTAGTTTAATAAATACCTTAAATAGTACTATTACTGCTTTAAACACTCAGATTATTGATACTGAGGATATAGAAGAATTCTCTTTTACATTCCCTGACGATGGTGGAAACGAAGGCGGTGCTTACGCTACCGCAAACAGTTGGATTCACACTGGGTCTTTAACTTCTAATAGTTTTTTTCTTATATTTGGCACATCAGCCCTGATAGAGTACCCTCTTAGCGGATTGGTTGACGGTAATTCGTACACTCTAACTAATATCGCTGCGCATCCGAACTCTGCTGGTTTGTTTATTGACACAGGGGAAGGTACAGAAGTCAGCTATCTTCCCGCTGGTGGTCAGCTAAGTGATTCGGTAGTTATTACAGCTAATGAAAACTCTGACAGAATTAGAATCTACAGTGCGTCTTATGCACAATTATATTGTAACCATACTCTACAGATAACTTCTGCATAACCTTAATAAAAAAACGATTAAATAAAATAAATATGACAACTAACAAAAGAGGCTCTAATATATCTAAAAGAAATTCTGAAGGATATTCTTCTGGTTCGGGTTCTAAAAGGGTATCTAGGAATAACACCTCTGGTCGCAGCTCTACTAGAGCTATATTGTCTAACAACTACGAGTGTATTGGTTCTTATGAGGATAAACCTAATAATAGAATCTATTTCTTAGTTAGAGATACGTTTGAAAAAGGTAGGTATGACTGTATTCTAGAGTACGATTTATTCTTAGATAGAGTGAGTACAGTATATAAAGACGGAAGACAGTCTAGTGATGGTAATGAAAATAGCGTATTAAATTTTAATGAGAATCATTTAGTTACTGGTATAAATAAAGTGGGGGACATCCTCTACTGGACAGATGGCAACGAGAGACCTAGAAAGATTAATGTAGAGTTAGCTAAGGAAAATGAGATTAATATATGGAACGCTAACAACAACTTAAGAGGTTTAAGTAGGTATCAAGATATATACTTCAGCAGCCAATCATCTTCTGTTTTTATAGGTGTATCTCCTAATCACGGTTTCGAGGTGGGTGACGAGTTATATACTCAGTTAGACCCTATAATTTACCCTAATCCAGCAACGCCAGGATTTAATGGATACACTAATGTAATAGGACTAATACCTTCAGTAAATTCGGGAGTTACTTTTAGTGTTACTAATGGTAGTTACGAGATTACAGCCTCTGCTTCAGATTTTGGAAGCTTTAGCCCTGGAGATTTTATAGGTATTGAAGACACCTCAAACTTTCCCCACTACCATGAAATTGAAAGTATTAGTGGTAATACAATAACTTTAGTATCAGAGTACGTTCACGCTACTAATGCTGCGGCTAATCCTTTGCAATTTAATAGCAATAACGTAGGAGGTATTATAACTGACTGTCCGTGGAGTGGTTCTTTTTCTGCGACTGGTGGTCTTTTATTATACGCCAACCCCGAAGGGGCTTACTCACCTTTAATTAGTTTTGGTAGCACAGAGATTAAAGAGCAGTACATAGACGCTGTAAAACATCAACCACTACACCGCCCTACAGTAGAGGGTGTTATCGATGGTAGTGCTTTGACTAATAATATAATGGATGGAATGTTTCAATTCAAGTATAGATACAAGCACAGGGATGAAGAATTAACGTCCTATAGTGCTATATCTGATATTGTTTTAGATAATGCATTTGCAGCAAACTCTCCGTTGAATGCTAAAAATTACAGTAGAATATTTAATCAATTAAATGTAAGTTATGACGATTCTATCTCAGACGTTAAAGAGATAGAAGTTGTAGCTAGGAAAGGGAATTTAGGAGAATTCATCCTAATAGACACCATCCCTAATAACTTTACGAAATACCTTAAGAAACATAAGAATAGTTTAATTACGGGTCAGTATGAATTCCTAGAATATCCTGAGATTGAGACTGAATCTTTAATCTCATTTAAAAATAATGGGGTCTATCCATTTATAGATAAAGCTGATTCTCAGAAACTATATGACGCTGTACCGAAAAAGGCTCAAGCGCAAACGATTTTATCTAATAACAGATTAGCTTACGGTAACATTGTAGAGGGTTACGATAATACTCCTTTAGTTGTTAGTAGCTCATTTAGGAGAGACGGAATGCCTCAACTAACTACGGGAACTCAGAATGTTGAGTTAAGATATACTAGCATGACTTCTGGTAGTGCAGGTAATGGTATGTTAGGTGATAACGGTCCTAATACTGGTGAGTATCCTTTAGGGGATAATAACGCGGGGGCTCAACATAGCCCCGAATGGGAGCTTAGTGGTTTAGAATTAAACCCAGACATTAATCAAATGTTTGTTATGTCTTACCACTTCAATATACATCACAACCCTGGGCTGATAGGAGCTACCTTAAATAGAGGGGGGAGTATGAACTTCTCTTTAGATATTACAGGAATGAGTAGTAGCGACCAAATCGGTATCGCTTTAGCTTCTTATATAAATAGCGGTAACGGTCAAGGTTATGTAACCACAATGGGGAGTGGAGCTAACGATATAGAGGAAGTTTCTGCTACCTATAGCACCTCAACAAAAAGACTTAGAGTTTTATTTCAGTTTGCTGATAACGCTAACCCTGTAGCGTATTGGACTTTCAACTTAAATTCTAGCAGTCAAACTGTAGAGAATAACGCATACTTAGCTTCAGGTGATGTAGGTGTATCGACATTTAAGAAAGGAGCTTTTCACGATTTTGGTATATCATACTTTGACGAAACCAATAGATGTTCGTTTGTAAATGTAGCACCTAATTACGGGCAACTTTTTGACGTTAACCCTACAAGTAATTCAGAGCAAGCCTTTGGTGTGGTTGCTAACGGTACAAGAGTTTATAATAGATTCTGGTCTGAAGATAGTTACGACTTAGGACAAACGAATAGAGTTAGATTTCAACTTTATCATAAACCGCCTGTATGGGCTACACATTATCAATTTTGTTACGCGGGGAATACCTCTGTAGATGAATTTATTCAGATGTCAATAGCAAATGCTAGGAAGGCTGATGACGCTGATAATACCCAGGTATATTTAAGTTTACAATCTTTAAAAGGTGAGGATGTTAGTTATAACGAAAACTCACCTTCTAAGTTAGATTATGATTTTGCTAAGGGAGATAGAGTTAGATTTATAAGTTGTGAGCACAATGGTAGTAGAAAGAAGTTTACTACTTATATAGATTTAGAGATAGCTGGTGAAGATTTGTTTACAACGACTGCTGACGCTCCATTCTCTGCTTCTTCAGTGTCTGATTCTGGATGGTATGTTAGAATTGTTGACCCTGAATTAACTACAGCAGAATTAGAAGACGGCTCTACTGTTAGTGTCGCTCAAGCTTCTTTATCTAGTTTATCCACTTCAGGTTTTAATAAACTGGTAGCTGAGATATATAGACCAAAGAAAAGCTTAGACTCTGACCAAGCTGTCTATTACGAGATAGGACCTAAGAGGGCTATTATATCTGCTGGTCAAGCTTCTAGAGCGCATTCAGGTGACTCTAATCAAAATAACAATTTCTTCATTAGTAAAGATACGGGAATTGAAATATCTGCAACCCCCGCTATTATTGACTTGTTCGGTGGTGACATATATATGAAGCCTAGAACTATGCAGTCAAGCCCAGACGGGAGTGCTGCCCCTACAACATTCTTTCCAGAGGACTACTACCTTAATGACTTCCATCCTACTAATAGTTGGAACAGAGGTAGAATTAATGTAGTTAACAACAACTCGGCTGAGAGGCGTTTAGAGGCTTCCGTATATTATTCAGAGACTTATTCTAGCACTGGAGCTGTTAATGGTTTATCTTCTTTTAATTTAGCTAATAGCCCTTACTTCGATTACAATAAAGATTTTGGTTCTATCCAGTCTTTAAAAATGAGGGATAATGATTTAATTATATTCCACGAAGATAAGGTGGGTAGAGTTTTAGTAGAGAAAGATATTTTAACTACAGCCACTGGTGAGGGTTCAGTTTCTTTAAGTACTAATATATTATCTAATTATGTTAGCCTTTATGCTGGCGAAAATGGATGTTCCTTAAATCCTGAAAGTATTGTTAAATTTGGTAGTAAATTCTTCTTCACGGATATAAAGAGAGGGGTTGTCTTGAGGCTGTCTGCTGATGGTCTTACTATAATTTCTGACCAAGGCATGAGGGATTACTTCAGAGACTTCGGGGAGTTATACGTTAACTCGTATGGTGATTTAAAGGATTACATTAGAGTTTTAGGGGGTTATGACCCTAAGTATGATGAGTACGTATTAACGTTACCTAAAATAGAGCTGAAAAGGCAAGCTGGCTCAGGCGATTGGGGTGATGAGGATACCGCTTGGGATGATGCGTTTGGTTGGGATACGATTGATTCTACAACATTATTTGAAGCTAAAACATTAGCCTTTAATGAAAGAATAGGTCGATGGACTTCATTCTATTCTTTTATGCCTGAGTTCTACGGTAAAGTAGCTAGGCAGTTTGTCTCATTTAAGGGTGGTCGTATATACAAACACAACGTATCAGATAAGTACGCTGAGGAAGGGGAATACTTTAATAGATTCTACAGTTCAGCTCATCCTTCTAAAATAGAATTCCCATTCAACGTAGAACCATCGTCTGTGAAGACTTATAACGCTTTATCATTAGAGGGGGATGTTAAACTAGAAGCTGAGATGCTTACAAATACTGGAAGATACCATTCTAACTACGATAGAAACAACATCACCACTAATATCAACTACAAAAAAGTGGGGGGTAGTATTAATAATAACGGAACAATAGATAGTTTAATGATAGAGGGTGTTGGTACTAAATTCTATGAAGAACTTAAAGTTGGTGACCCTATCAGGATTTACGGTACTAAGAAAGTTCAGAATGGGGATAGCTTGGTTGATGAGCATACTTATATAGATAGAATCGTTAGAACAATAAACTCTGACACTTTACTGTCTGTCAACACATCTATAGGATTAACCGTATCAAAGGATAGACTAGAGGTTTTAGACTATAAAACTAAAGAGAATATACACTATTCTAACATTCCTTTTGTAACCTCAGAAGCTGCTGTAGATAATGCTGAAGACCATGAGTTTACTCATTCTGGTGACGGCTCTGATTTTTTTGGTCTTGGTATGGGTGCTTTAACAATTAATGAGATTCCTGCTCTTGGTGCGAATATAGGTACTATTTCAGGTATATCTCTACCTGAATTACCAGGAACTATCAAGGTAAACTTAATGGAGGCTGGAGGTAGATATATAATTTCTAATGACGATAATGGCAGCTTCAACTACAATTCTGTTAGCTCCCTAGCTTCTAATACTGCTATGCAAGTATTTACCTGTCTACGGGAGACTGACGAAGACCAAGCTGAAGTCTACAACACAGAGAATGCAGTCTACGTATCTGATGGAAGTGGTACAAGTACCTTCGTTGGTTACGCTTTAGTGACAAGTGGTGGAAATCTTCAAGTGGCTTCTAACCTAAATAAAGACATAGAGGGCTTCTTCTTTATAGCTAAAACAGGAACTATAGAAGGTGAGAAGATGAAGGGTAATTACATGATGACAACGTTGACTGCTAATGACCATCAATCTAAGTATAAATTCAATCTATACGCTGCTAACGCTGATATAGATAAGAGTGAGTTAAGCAACAGATAAGTAAAAAAAAATCAGTATATTTGTAAAAACTAATAATTATGACTTATTACCCAAAATATAATAAGAAAAAGAAAACACCTAAAGCCTTTGTTGGTGCGGCTACGGCTGCATTAGGTTTAGGTAAGATGGCTTACGGAGCTATACAAGCTAATAAAGCCAAGAAAGCTGAAAAAGCTTTTGATAAGGATAGGTTAAATATGAAGGTTAGTTCTGCTACTGAGAAGATGGCAGAACAACCTATAGACCAAGGACTTGTAGAATCAATGCAACAACAGCAAGCATCAGATAGAGCCTCTGCTATGGGGGCGTTATCTAAAGACCCTAGAAATGCTTTAGCTGGAGTTCAAGCTTTAGAAAATATTGCTGGAAAGCAAAGAACAGAGCTTATGGGTATGCAACAGGACGCTAAAACATCAGCTATGCAGAACTTAGCTTCAGAACAAAGAGCCGTAGAACAACAAAGGTTAGGTGTAGCAGGTGCAGAACTTGAGGGAATTAAAGGAGAAAAAGCTGCTGCTACTCAGAATATATTTTCAGGCGCAGAAGACACTCTTAGCGGAATTGGTGCTATGGCTAAGAAAGGAGCTGCCATCAAAGCAGAAGAGGGTGGTGTTACACCAGATGAATTCAACCACGATACTAATAAGATTGATTTAGTTCAAGATGGTGAAAAGATTGGTGAGGCAACAGGTGGAGAATTAATACTCCCTCCCGATGACGTAGAAGCTATTAGGGGTGCTTTATCTGAAGGAGATAAGGATGCTGCATTTGAACTTTTAAACTCGTTGGTTGATAAATATGATAGCAACGTAATGGAAGGTGATAATGACGAAGCTGAAGGTGGTGGTGCTATATTAGACCCTTTGGACCAAGTGAAAGATTTACAATCTAAAATAGAATCAAACGATAAACCTATAGCTCGTAATGGGGGTTATTTAGGTAACGTTAAAGCACGTTTAGGTTCTTTGTTTAACTCAGGACTTAAAGGATAAAGATATGGCAGGAGAGGGATTATTTTTCACTGGGGCTGTTCTTAAGAATAACAGAAACCTACAACAGGAAGAGATAGCTAGACAGCAATTAGCTATGCAACAAGAGGAGCTTGAAATGAAGAAGCAGGCTGCTACTGACGCTAGGAAGAAGGCTCGTAGAGACGGAATGAAAGGTCAGGTTAAGGATTTTGGTTTAGATAGTATAAACTCAGAGTACTTACCGCACCTTAATAAGGAGATAAAGGCATACGAAGATTTCGTAGCCGATAACTCAGAAAGTATTTACGAAGGAGACCAAGAAGCTAATAGACAGAAAAGAGAATTAGAAAGAGGTATTCAGACTACTTCTAAAATTCTTCAGTCTAGGTCTAGCCAAATATCTACTTATAGAAAAACAGCTAATGCAGGTACTGTAGATATATTCAATCAAGATGAAAACGGGAATTTATTACACGAGTCTCAAGACGCTGCATTTATTTCGTCTTTAGGTTCTGGTGATATTTCTGAACTTAATAGTCAGTACGGTATAATGAAAGGAATGACTAAGGAATCTGATTGGGTAGACCCTACCGTTGCTTTATTTACTGCTGAAGATAGTAAGAGAAAAAAAGCTGACTTAAACAATGACGGTGCAAGCTGGAGTTACATCCCTCAACAACGTAAAGACGAGACTCAAAAGGAAATTACAACTGGCTTAACTATAAATAACGGTAAGTGGGATAATAAAGATTACGGAAAGATTTATAAAGACAAGAGGGTAGATATTGGCGGTGAGCTTATTAATGCTCAGTTAGCCTTCTTTAACGAGTCTTACGAGGGTGGTGGAAACACTAATCCAGGAGACCACTTATTGGAAATGCTAGACCCATCTAGTGAGAACTTTAATCAACAGGTTTCTGATGATTACGCTAAGTACTTAGGAGAAAAAATAAGCAATAAAGGATTTGAAAACCTTAAACCTATAAGAACTAAAGCCCCAGGGGTAGACTTGACTGATGAGCAGAAAGAAGCCGCTGAAAATGCAGCATCTTTAAAGGCTTACGACGAAAAGATAAGAACCAAGCCAGCCGAAGATGGATTAACTTCATTTAATGGTATTAGTGTTAGGAAAGGTGCTGATTTCAATCCTTCAATCGTTAGTATAAAAACAAACATCCCTTTAACAGCATTATCAGAAGTAGAAGGGCAGGAGATTGAACAAGCAGAAAAATGGCAAGCGTTAATGGATGAAGGTTCAGAAAATATAGATGTAGACCTTGTAGGTTTCAGAGTAGGTGTTGATGGCGAACATTTTGCTGTAGTTAAGTACGCTAATGAAGTAGATGCTTTAGTCCCTATTCAGACAGTAGCAGGTCTTATTAGAGCCAACAGTAAATTAAAGAACGACACAGCCGTAAACCAGATGCTAGATTACTCTGGTGCGGTAACGGAGCAAGTAAGTCCTAGAGCGCCTAGATAGTTTAAATTAAAGACAGAACTATAATAAAAAAAAGATGGAAGATTACTTATCGGAAGTATACGATTGGATTACAAAACAAGACAACACATTTTCTGGTGATGTAGATATTGAATCGTTTAAGCAAAAAATGCAAAGCGATTCTTACGCTAGAGAGATTCATGGTTGGGTGTCATCTATTGACAAGACTTTTTCTTCTGATTTATCGGAAGATGATTTTGTAAATAAAGTAAAAAAAAAAGAAGAAGAGTTATCGCCTTTTGTCGAAGCTCAGAAGGAGGATTCAAAGGATTCTCAATTACTCTCTGGGGTAGAATCTACTTCTTCGGCAGCAAATCTAGACGCTAGTATTCAAGGTCGTGGTCTATCAGAAGTAGGTCCACAAGATGACCCTAGAAAAGAGGCTGCTAAATGGTTTGAGAGTGAGGGTATTGATATTAACGAATACCTAAGCTCAGTAGATAGAAAAGCTCAGATAGAAGAGGAATTAAATCAAAAGGATGAAGGAATTAATATACCTAATCCATTTGTAAGTACATTATCTTCTGTAGCGTCTTCCTTAATTGGTCGTGCTGCTGACGAAGTATCTAAACCAGAAGAACAAAAATCTTTAGAGTCAGAACTTGAAGAGGTTAACTCTAAAGTTGATTCTATGTCTGACGGAGCTAATAGAGCTGTTAGAGAATTTCAAAATGAAAAATACTGGGATTTATACAACACATCTAAAAGCGAAGAGGAATTTCAAGCAGGTGTAGAGGCTGCTGGTATAGACTTAAAGAATGTAAAAACTGAGGCTCAGATTAAAGGGAACTTTGTATCTCTTAGTGAGTGGTCTGAATGGCTATTAGATAGCGATAATGTAAACGAACTTCAATCTTCTATAGAAGAAGGTAGTAGTGATGAAATTATATCTCAAGAAACCCTTAATTACCTAAAGAACTCAGAGAACCCTGCATTACAGGACGCTTACAAGTTAGCTGTTAGACAAGCTAATTCTGGTGGTCGTTGGGGTGATTTGATGGATTCCTTAGAAGCTGGTTCTTGGTCTACTGGAGCTGCTATAGCTGAGGTTGCTGATAAAATTCAATCGTTATCACTTCAAGCGTCAACAGGTTTACCTTTCCATGATATTCACATGAAGACAGGTAGTTCTTTAGCGATGGAATTAACCGAGAAAGCAGAGGAGGCTAGGGAGCAAATAAGAGTCCCAGAAGGAAAGTCCATTACTCAATCATTCCTTGACCTTAATTTCGGAGACGGTTTAGCTCAGGCTGGTAACGCTATGTTTGAGAGTGCTCCTGTATTGATTGGTATTATGGCTAGTGGTCCTGGAGGTGTAGCTCTTGCTGGTGGTTCAGCTTATGGTGGTAAGTCTATAGAATTAAAAAAGAGACGATTAGAGGGTGAAAAAATTGCTGATTGGCAAATTGAGCTTTCAGCTTTAGGTTCTGCTGCCGCTGAGGTTGTTGGTGAGAAATATACTTTAGGGATAATTAATGACGCTAGGAGAATAGCTAAGTTCGATAAAGTGCTAGAACCAGATGCGTTAGTAGATAGTTTCTTTAAAGGTGTGGCTAAGAGTTTTGGGATAGAAGGAACTAGTGAGGCTTTCACTGAATTTATGAGCTATATGACCGATGTTTCTGTAGGCTTAGAAGACTTCAATCATAGCGAATTATTTGTAAGAATGGGTGATGCCTTTATTGTTGGTGGACTTTTAGGACCGACATTACATACAGGAACTAGAGGTATTCACGCTTTAAATCAAATGAAGATTGCTGATAAGAATACTACTGTTAAGGTTACATTAGAGGATGGTAGTAAATTGGATATGACTAGGGGTGAGTTTCTTACTTTCGCTAAGCAGAACGAGCAAGCCATAATAGAGAAGAGGATAACACATGAGACCTCTATGAACTCTGTGGCTAGAAAAGCTTTAGAAACAATGTTCTATGGAGCTACAGCAAATGACGCTAAGGAAGCTAGGAGAGTAATGTTCGAGAAGGAAAAAGCTGTTGATGGTATTCTTAAAAACCTTGAAGGGAAAGAAGAGTTATCCGATAGCGAGGTTGACGAACTATCTGCTGCTGTTGTTGAAATGAATAAAGAAGGTAAGAAGAGTGAACACAACAGAACAAAGAATACAGATGACGTATTAGATAAAGTTAATGAGACTCTAAAAAAGCATGGCATTGAAATTATTGACGCTGTAGAAACTCAGGACACCTCTAACTCTAAAATCAAATCAAGAGAGAAAGCTACAAAGATTACTAATGATACCGAAGCTAAAGCTGTAAAAGAACAGTTAGGCGAAGGTAAGACTAAACCTGTAATGGTAAAGTCTCAAGATAAAGCTGGTGTTTCTAAGGATGGTAAGTCCACTCAGAAATCTGAAATTGACGTAGAACAATTCCCTAGCAAGAAGGCTGCTGAAAATGCTTTAGCTGAGTACGATGCTAGGAAGAGAGGGGAGTCTAAGAATGACGTAGCGAATAACGAGAATTACGTAGTTAATAATAAAGCGTATACAGAGACTGATAAAGAGAGTCTTGACGAGATAGATAACAAGACTATTAAGGATGGTGACTACCACGTAGTTTCAGGTAGAAAGCAAGGTCTTTCTGAATCTCAAAATGAGGCTAGGGATTCTAAGCTTATTGAAGAGGTAGAGAAATTAGGCGGTAAGGCTCATAAGGTTTCTACAATGAAAGATGGTGTTCAACAAACTGAATACATCATTACAGGCTTAACGGATGCTCAAGCTTCTCAGTTAGGTAATTCCTTCGACCAACAATCTGTATTCTCAGGAAAGAAAGGTAGAATACATAGTGATGGGACTTACCAATCTATTGAGGGTAATACTAGTAGAGGTCCTAAGGCTAGACATAGAGGGGAGGCTACTACTGTGAATATAAATGGTAGAAAGGTGTCTATCGCTCATAACCTATCTGAAAGAACGGTAGGTGGGAAATCAATCAATACAGATAGCGTTGGGACTCTAGATAAAGGCAGTGAGAATTATGACGCTGAATTTATGGATAGCCTAACATCTCAGCAGAGAATGTACTTAGGTTTCCTTACTAAATTATTTAATTCTTTCGGTAATCTTAATTTTACTATACTAAAAGATAGCGAGGCTGCTAGAAGACAATTCAGAGCTTTAGGCGGTAAGGTTCAAGATGGTGCTTCAATGGGTTCTTTTGTTGACCCTAAGACTGGTCATACCTTTATAAACCTAGAGACCCTTAAAGCTAACACTTTATTCCACGAGATTGTTCACCCGTTTGTTGCCTTTGCTAAGAATTCAAAAACATCTGCTTTATATAAAAGAATTGAGGGAGAGGTTAAGAATTCTAAACTACAGAAGAGATGGACTGAGGGTAGTAAACGTCACAAGATGTCTTACTACAACTGGGCTGTTAAGAAATACTCTGGTAAAACTGTAGGTCTTACAACTGAAAAAGCTGAAGCCTACTACATAGAGGAAGCTTTCGCTGAGATGACTGCTGACATTACTTGGGATAAATTTAAAGACTCCAAGAGTGCTGTAAATAAATTCAAAGCTGTAGTTCAAGCTTTACTAGGTAAGGTATTTAAGGGTAAGTTTAAGAAGGACGTAGGGGAAATAACCTTAGAAGATATGAACCTTAGCGAACTTCAAGAATCTTTATCTACTGCCTTCCTAGAGGGTAGAGAAGTAAATGTGGGTGGAGAAACATTCAAGGTTAAAGGTGGAGAG
>Ga0098054_1000734_pt1 | contig 18452 bp, 6 predicted proteins | sample 16_taG_FD_75048 | JGI IMG/M metagenome (GOLD analysis project Ga0098054, IMG submission 75048) | Marine viral communities from the Subarctic Pacific Ocean - 16_ETSP_OMZ_AT15313 metaG | ecosystem: Environmental > Aquatic > Marine > Oceanic | place: Pacific Ocean | collected 2015-01-18
CATATTGCTTTTAATGTTTTATCTACAAAAAGAAATATACCAGAGTACATAGTTCAAAGATTTAAAAAAGAGAGAAGAGCTGCTCTTAGAAATGCTAAATTAAGATTATCTAAGCTCAACTTAGAATATATGGCCCAAGTAATGAGGGGTAAAAGTAAACATATTAAAAATTAATACATGGCTAAAGTAACAAACAATTTTCTGAAAGGTAAAATGAATAAAGACCTTGATGAAAGATTGGTGCCAAAAGGAGAATATCGTGAGGCACAAAATATATTAATTACGCAATCAGAAGATTCTGATGTAGGTGCTATTGAAAATATATTAGGTAACGCTTTAGCTAAAGGTTTAATTCCAGGCATAACTGGCCCTCTTAGAAGCCCACTTGAAACAATTGGGTATCATGCAGATATATCTAGTAGAAGGGTTTTTTGGTTTATAACAGATTTCTCAGGCAATATAGGTGATGATATACGTACAATGACTAGGCCTACTCCGAATAGTATTATGAGGATTTTAATGGCTGAACTTGATAATACATCTAGTATAATCACACTAGCAAGCGGCCATTTTCTAAATTTTAGTAAAAATCATTTAATAACAGGAGTTAATTTAATAGATGATTTACTTTTTTGGACAGATAATTATAACCAACCAAGAAAAATAAATATTACTAAAGCAAAAGAAGCTTATATATTAGGATCAGAATATTATACAAAAGAAGAGCAAATATCAGTTGCTAAAGTAGCTCCTTATTTAGCGCCAATATTATATAATAGAGATAGTGTTGGAGACGGAGTAACACTAAAAACTAATAATGATTTAGGTGATGATAATATAACATCTGATTATTTAAAAGATAGATTTGTTAGATTTTCATATAGATATAAATATGAAGATGGTGAATATACTACAATGGCTCCTTTTACCCAAATTATATTTAAGCCATTAAATGATGGTCAAATAATGCAAGCTTTAAGTTCAGAACAAGATATAACAGATGTTCAAGACGCATATTCTAAAACTATAATTAATATAATGAAAAATAATTATAGACAAATAGAATTAAGAATACCACTCCCTGGGGATGAAAATTCAACAACACCGCCAGAAGTTTTACCAGATGGCGGCTATTCTTGGGCTAATGATTTACATATTTCAAAAATAGAAATACTTGTAAAAGAATCTGATCAAGATGTTGTAAAAGTTATTAAAGAAATAGATGTAACTAATGATAGTGGGGATACTATTAATAATTTCTTAAATAATGCAGATTTTTATATTGTATCTCCAGAAGGAAATGAAAATTATTTTAGACATGTTTATAAATTTATTTATAAATCTGAAGAACCCTATAAAATATTAGAAGATAAACAAATAACTAGGGTTTATGATCAAGTACCTTTAAGATCAAAAGCGCAAGAAATATCTGGTAATAGACTTATATATGGTAATTTTACTGAAAATTATAATTTACCAAAAGACGAAGGTGGTAAAACAGGTATAAATTATACAATAAATGATGGTAGAAAAGGTGATATTGAATTTCATAATATAGCGGACGGGATTGGATTAAACCAATATTCTATAAGTACATATAAATATAATTCTTTAAAACAAAGAAGAACATATCAAGTTGGTGTTGTTTTAGCAGATAAGTTTGGTAGACAATCATCTGTTATATTATCAACAAATAATGAAAGTAATGTATTTGATGCTGATACAATAACAGTACCAAATCTTTCCGAAGATTTGACAGAAGGATTCAATAATTCTTATAGTTGGTCGGCCCTCCAATCGGCGATAGGTAAAACATTAAATATAGAATTTAAAGATAGTAGAATTATAGCAGATAGTGATGTTTACAATGGCGATATAGATGATAGAGACTATAATCCATATGGTTGGTATTCTTGGAAACTAGTTGTTAAACAACAAGAACAAGAATATGATAATATATATACTAGTCACCCAGCTGATTATTGGAATAATGAATCTAATAGTCATGATGAAGTTTTAGGATATACTTGGGTTAGTTTATACGGAGATAATATAAATAAAGTACCAAGAGATGTTAGCGAAGTTAGTGAGATTACAGAAAATGTAGCTGGTTCTGATGTAAAATTATTTCCAAAAGTTATAAAATTTGCTACAAGTGATGGTGAAAATATTTCAACCTTTGGCGACGCTAACCAAGACCCATTGGAAGTTATGACTGTTGGTACTGCTAGAGAACAAAATATATTAACTAAAGGCGATAGAGATAAAGATAGAGTTCATGATTTTGTAATGTCTAAAAGAAACCCATTACTTGCCCAAATTGAATCTATGGGTACTAATAACAGAGTAAGATATAGAATAGATGCTAGGGTTAGAGATTCTAATGAAGATGATAAAACTTATATTATAATAGGCGATGGTAATACTATAAATCCTTATATAAGAGAGGGTCATGAGATAACATCAAATCAGCCTAAGGCATTAAAAGCTATTAGTAATATAGCCAAAAAAGTTCTTAATGTTACAGCTAAAACTAGTGAACAAAATAGCTTTGAAAGTAGAGTAGTAACTTTGGATGGTCAAGAAATAGAGCATGCTGGTGGAGACGCCAAATTAGAAGCAGGCCAAATTATGGATTTTAGATTTCCATATTGGCAACAACCAAGTGAGAGTGGCCCAGGGGTTGCTACTGGCAATGCTACAATTCTAGTTGCTTCTGACACAGGTGCGAATGAAAATTATTTTGAAACTTCTACTAATATGCCTGGGTGGGATTTTTTTGAACAAATGTTACTAGCTGCTTATGAGGGGAATCAAATAACCCTTGGTGGAAATGTTATAGGGCCTTATGAAACATTATATGCTGTAGGTAATACTTATCTACCAATGCCACCGCCTACTTTAGATGTACAAACTACTGTAGAAGAAAATTACACAATCCTTAATGGCGAAGTATCAGGGAATATTAATAATTCTACTCCAGAAATTTATTTTATAGACCCAATAGCTTCTTTTACTCAAATTATGCCCCAAGGTAGTGTTGTTCAATTTTTGACAGCTCAAGAGCTAGAAGACGGTGTGGTAAGCGGTAGAACAACAGCAACAATAGAAGAGCATGGTGATCATTTTAATATTAGAAGACCAATACTTCAAAAAGTAGAGATAAATCAAAAAGAAAATAGAAGTATTTTACATTTTGATAGAAATGTTTTTGAAAATTTACAAACAACAACTCTTGCAAGTATGTTGTATTTAGCAATGTATGATCCTATAACTGTAAAAAATGTTGAGACTATTACAGAAATAATTAATGATGAAATAAAATATTTTCAAAAAATAAAAATGTCTCATGAGGTATTTTTTGCTGAAGAAGCAGAAATAGTTATACAAAATTTAGAAACCGAACCAATATCTGTTAGAAGGGGTTTAACTGTATTAGAAACAGATCCTGTAAAATCTAATTTAGATATTTTTTATGAAACCTCTACTAGTGGATTAATAAAAGATTTAAACGAATTAATGGCAGCCACTGTTACAACAGGAATACCTGTTGGTTTAGGGTTAAACTTAGGAGATTTATTTTATGAAAGTGTTAATACCCCTTTTGCTATAGGTGAACTTAATGCAACTTCTACTACAACAGATGGGACTATAACTTACTTTTTAGAATCTGTAACTAGGGGTAATAGTGGAGATAATGTGACTAGTTATTTTAGTATTGAAGAAAATGTATTAAATGTATCTAATAGTTTTCATTTTAAACCAGAAGAAGAAGACCCAAATGCAAACACATTTTATGTGACATTTCAAGCTTTAGATTCTGATTCTGGACTTTCTTCTTCGGTAACCAATGCGTTTGTATTATTAAATTCAGATCCTTCTATAGAGTTTAATAGTACAGGCACTACTGAGATAGTAACAAATGCGGGCGGGGGGAGTGTTCTTGCAGCCGGGACGTTTAACAATGGCAGCAGTAATGCTAATTTGGATGCAGAAGATATTACTTTGGAAGTGGTAAATATTCCAACTTGGTCAAATGGTTTACCCATATTTAGTATAACACAAGTTGATGGATCAAATAACTTTGAATTAAAAATTATCAATCAAGATTTTATTACCAATACAGTTAGTTATTTAGAAACTAATTATGCTGATACTAGTACTGGTATTTTAAGTTTAACAGTTAAGGTTACAGATGCTGGTGAATTAACAGACACAGCTACAATTACTTTTAATTTTGGGGCAATAAGGTCACAGGTTTATTTTGTAGATCCAGAACAATCAACTGATAGTGGGGGTATATGTGATATAGGTATGGAAAGCGGATCTGTTTATTATTGGGTTAGTCAAGGAAGCGGTACACAGCCAGCTACCACTATAAATACATGGACATCAAATTATACTGGAGTTAATGATAATCTTTTAAACTTACCAACAGCCTACCAATCTGTATATGGTGTTCAGTTATATGTAGGTAATAAAATATATACTAGTTCAAATGGATATGATAATATTGGTGAAAAGAATTTAAAATACTTTAAAACACATGTGGATTATACGGGTATAGGTGCTGACACTATAGATCAGCAGTACCAGTGGATTGAAACGGATTCAGATGGCATTATAACAACTATACAAGATTGTCCTTTAGAGAGTTCAACTGGTATTGATTAATAATTAAGGAATGGGAGCAACTATAGAAATAGCATATTTTAATACCTTTATATTAGCCGGGGGTGGGCATCTGCTCGAAGGTGATGTAATTAATACACAAGGTAAATGGCATATAGAGGAATCTAGGATTAAAGGTGGTTTTAATGATAAATCTGTTGATTTTGGTGTTAGAGCGCATTTAGTTGATGATGAATATGCTTCTAGGATTAGAAGCAATGCTATGATATACTCTGGTATATTTAATGCTAAAACAAAATTAAATGAAACAAATCAATTTTCTATAGGTGAATCTATAACTAAAGCGGTTGATATTACAAATGGTAGTATACAAAAACTATATGCTGAAGATACTAATTTGATTATATTCCAAGAAAATAAAGTAAGTAGGGCTTTAATAGATAAAGATGCTATTTTTACAGCAGAAGGATCACCATTAACAACCTCATCAAAAATTGTTATTGGGGAAATTGGTGGGTTTAGTGGTAAATATGGCATAAGTAAAAACCCTGAAAGTTTTGCAATATATGGCAATAGAAAATATTTTACTGATAAAAATAGAGGTCTTATTTTAAGGTTATCTCAAGATGGCATTACACCTATATCAGATACTGGAATGAGATCATTTTTTAGAGAAAATTTAGCATTATCTTCTAAAGCATATGGAATGTTTGACGAACAAAAAAATAAATATGTACTATCTTTACAGGCGCCTCCCCCTGCAGTTACTACTAGAATTAATGATTATGCTAAATCTATTGGAGAAATAGATTATGTTAAAGATAATTATGCAACACTTTCCTTTGATGAAAGTTCTGGAGGTTGGGTTTCTTTTTATACATATAAACCAACTTTTGGATTTAGTTTATCAAATAAATTTTATACTTTTAAAGAACAGAATTTATACCAACACCATAGAGAAGATGTACAAAGATGTAGATTTTATAATTCTTCTTTTCCAGACCCTGCTAATGTAGAATTTGTTTTAAATGATCAGCCAAATGTAATTAAAAATTTTTTAACAATTGATTATGAGGGTACTAGCGGTTGGACAATGACATCTGCTACAACTGATTCTTTAGATATAGCTTATCCAGTTTTAGCTAATGATATAACTACATCTTCTTCCAGTATACCTGTAAATTTTATACGTAAAGAAAATAAATATTATGGGCATTTAAGAAATAATACTACAGCAACTAGTTCAGCACAAGTGGTTGGTATTAATTTAGCTGGTATAAAAGGATATTATAATAAAATAAAAATACAATACTGGAAGCCAAGTGAAGAAATAGCTTCTGCAGTTAATAAGGCTGAATTATTTGCTGTAAGTAATGAAGCTGTATTTTCATCACAATAAATTAAATATAGTCACTAATATGTAATTATATATATAGATTAAATTAAATAAAATGAGTGTAATAGTAAAAATAGATCCACTTAAAGAAATCTTAAAACATTTGCCTGAAACTAGAGGTTTATTATGGGAAAAAATAAGTGTTCTTGAAAAACAAATTTTAGAAATTGAAGGAGCTATTCATCACGAAGCTGGTAGTCCTCAATCAGAAGAAATGCAAGAAGTGTATCCTTTAAAACAACATCTTGAAGGAGGTTTATATACTAGAGAGCTTTTTATGCCAAAGGGTTCATTAGTTATAAGTATGATACATAGGCAACAGCACCCATCTTTTTTATTAAAAGGGGAATTATCATATTTAACAGATGATGGAAAAGTAATGAGAATAAAAGCACCTCATAGAATTTTTACGCAAATAGGTGCACAAAGAATACTTTATATGCATGAAGATTGCGAATGGTGTTGTGTATATAAAACAGATGCTAAAACTTTTGAAGAAGCAGAAGCAGATGTTTATACAAATGATTATAAAAAATTACCAAAAGAAATAATAATTAAAAACGAAAAATTATGTCAGGAATTGCAACTGGAATTATTGGATTAGGAATGGGGGTTTATGGTGCTGTTCAGTCTGGGAAGGCTAGAAGAGAGGCTGAAAGTCAACAACAAGCCGCTGAAGCTAGAAGAATGGCTATAGAGGCTAATAGGCAATCTCCAATTAATCCGTATGAAGATATAACTAATCCTTATGCAAATATACAAATAGCATCAAGGGCGTCTGAAATGCAAGCCGAGCAAGCTGATATTGCTTTAGCCAGCACATTAGATACGCTTAGGGCTACAGGAGCTTCTGCTGGCGGCGCAACTGCTTTAGCTAGAGCCGCTGCACAAAGCCAAAGAGGTGTCGCTGCTAATATAGAACAACAAGAAGTTCAAAATGCTAGATTAAGAGCACAGGGAGAGGTACAAACACAAAAAATGAGAGCTGAAGGCAGGGCGTTTAAATATAAGGCAACAGAAACTAGGGAAATGCAAGAATTAAATAGACAGGCTAGTCTAGAAAGTTCATATAGTCAACAAGCTGCCGCTTTTAAGGGCCAGCAACAACAAGCCTGGGGGCAAGTCGCTGGGTCAGCCGCTAGTATTGGGCTACAGGCATTGCAGGGGGCATTTGATTCCGATGCTAGAACACAATGGAAAGATTTAACTAGTGCAGAACGAGCTTCATATCAAGATATTGGTGGTTTTAAAGGATTTAAAACAGCCTATCAAGGTTTAGGTAAAGGAGTAACATATGATTGGACTAAGGGTATTGATTGGAAACATAGTGCTTTTGGTAGAAACCCTGGACTACGTCAATTTGATCCTAGCCGTAAGACTGTAGTGCCTACAAATCTTCCAACATATGGTATTAATATAAATCAGCGTTCTACTCCCGAGATGAAATTACTATCTAAGCCTCAAAAAGCATTGACGCTTGAGCAAGCTTTAGCTAGAGCACAGGCGCATGCAACATTTACAAATTTAAATCTTGGTGGTACAAGTAGCATGTATCATAGTGGTAATCCTTATCAAACTTATTTTGGAGGTTATTAAAAATTAAACAAAATGGCAGAAAAAGACAATAAAAATACATATAATCCATTTGCTAGTGTAGGTGGAGGAACAGATCAAAGCAGCGCATATAGCGGCGCAGGTGCGCGAAGACCATTAGGGTATATGAGTGAAGACTTAGGGTCTGGAGCAAAAACAACTGTGGGCGGCTCTTATATAAACCCCAGATTAGGTATAGAAGATACAACTGCTTTTACTAGAGGATTTGCCTCTGCTTTTACAGTACCAGAACCAGAGGAGGAGCAAGTAGTTGATCCTTTAGAGGGTATTACTAGCGATTATTTTCAAGAAAAGGATGATATGATGACATATGTAGATAGCGATGGTGTTACACATACTGGTAGTATTGGCGCAAATTCTCTTATGGATGAAAAATTTAAAATTGGTGAACTAGCTAAGCTTAATGAGCAAAATAAAAAATGTGTTAAAGCTAAAGACCAGCAATGTGTAGATGCTATTAGTGATCGTATTACAAAATGGAATTCTCATTTTGTAGGAGATAAATCTAATTTTAATTTAGCTGTTAATATGCTTGATTCTGCGGTAATGGATAAAAATATTAGCACTCTTCAAATGCCAGGTGTTGATTATGGTTTTCCTGGAGGAGGTAGAAGACAAAATACAGATATAACTTGGGCCCAATATGCTTATATAAATAAAAATAATCCACAAGATATTGAATACGCAACAAGAAATAATATGCATGGGCAGGAGCAGTTTGGTGTTAACGTTTTTGATAGAGAAACTGGTAAAACAAGTTTTATTAATGTATCAGCTATGGGTGAAAAATGGAGAACTGATAATTTTAAAGTTAGATATGTAGAGGGTGATGATTTTAAAACCAGCCGGGAAAGGCATGGTCAAAATGTTGCCAAAGGAAGTGATGTATTACAAACACATAATGAAGGTATAACCAGACTTGAGAATGGAGATACAATACAAATAAGTACGGCTGGTAAATATTATCAACCAGCATCAATTAGAACATATGAAGAAACCGTGGCTGGAATTGTTGATCAAGATATAGCTTCTATACATGATCCTAAAAATGCCTCTCGTTGGCATCAATTAACTGAAGAATATAAAAACCAAAAATTTATACCATCTACAGCATTAATTGCAGATTTAGCTGAAGAATTATATCCAGATATAGATAAAACAGAAGCAATTAATCAAATTATGGAGGATTTTAAAAATAAAGATTTTAATTGGCATGATAAAAAAATGTCTCAAGAATTAAGACTTAATTTAATAAAAGATCATTATGGGGAAAGATATAAAATAATTAATGGTGGTAAAGCATTTTTTGAAGAAGCTGAAGATCCTAATACTATGGGTAGGGCTATAGCAAATACAATAGAAAATGATCTTATTATAAGAGATAGAAAGCAATCAGATCTTAAACGTTCTGATGCAGATAAACTTACTATTAGCGCGGGTGAAGATATATATAATACATTTATAGCTGAGTTTGTAGATTTGAAAGGAAGGAAAAAACCTGATGGTGATATATTTGCTAAACATGAGATTAATGCTAATAAATTTGCTGAGTTTATGACATTAACGCAGAAAAATACTGGCGACATTTGGCTAACTAGGGACCAAATTTTAAGCGGAGAAAATAATGACATTTATAAGTTATGGGCAGCAAAACAAAGAAAGGATGGAGTAGCTGAAGATGAAATTACTAAAGATATTTTTAATAAAGAATTAAACCAAAATTTAGTTGGTGACAGGGCCGAGTTATGGAGGTTTACACCAAATGGAAAGCGTGAAGCGCAACCAACATTTGATGGAAACTTACTTGGGGCTATGTCAATTTATGCTAGTCATACACATATGGGTGGTAATACGAATTCTATGATGAATTATGCAAAAAATAGATTTTTATATGGAAAAGATGTAGGTAAATTCTCTGATCCATTCAAGTTTTATAAAGCTGGGCCTCCTACCCAATATATGCCTTCAGGTTATGGAGGAGAACATCAACAAAGCACAGGTACTGGCCCTGGGGGAGATTTTGAACATCAAGACGTTGCATATTTACCAACTATTGAAAGTATAATACATCAGGATTATAAAATTGTAAAAACAAATAATTAATGCACACAGAAACTCATACAGGGAACGAGACGATATTTCTTCAAGCTGATGGAAATGTATATGAAGTAGCTTTAGAAAATATCGAACAATTCCTGCAAGACCATCCCAATGCACAAGAATGGGAGGCACCTGCAGAGACTCCTCATGTTGAACCAATGGGAGATAGTCCTAGTGAATCTGAATCAGAAGAGAAAAAGGATCCTTTTGAGCGAAGCGATCCATATGAACTTTATCCAGAATTAGCAGAACATACTTCTGGTACGCAAGTAGACCCGTTTGATAAAAAATATCTAGAAAAATTTAAGGATGGAGATCTAAGCGAATTTATTTTAGGTAAACCGCCGCAAGTGCCCGAAAGAAAAGGTGTTAGAGATAATAAAGATGGCACCCATTCAACACATTTAATGAGAACTGAACAATTAGAAGATGGTAAATGGGTCTCTTTTCCTTCATTATTTCAAGATGATGATGGCGAATGGATTGATATGTCTGGTGAAGATAATTGGGAGAAAGTATATGCTGAAGCATTAAAAAGAGATGAAGTTATAGAATTTGGTGAAAATAAAGAACAAGCTTTAGCTTTTGGAGAAGGGAGCTGGAAAGAAGATTTAGCTGATGAGTTTTCAAATAGAGTTACAAATTATGAAAAATTTAATATAGATGAAGTAAAGGGTAGTTTTGATAATGCTGTTTATGATAGTAAATTAAATTTAATTAACCAATATAGAGAAGCATATAAAGATAGCCCAATAAAATTTAATGAAACATTTTTTGGAAGTATAAAAGTAACTGGTGAAAACGGTGAAAATAGATGGTTTGGGGCAGGTTTAACAGATAATAAAGATTATTTTGACGCAAACAATCTTGATAAAAATCTTACAAATGAAATTAATGCTTTTATAAAAGAATCATCTAACCCAGGAATTAGAGCAAACTATGTTGCCGAGCAAGAAGCGGCAGAAAAGGAACTTACATCTACAATACAAACTTTAGGGAAAAAAGGCATAGATCCTTTCATGTCTAGTTATAATGAAATTGAAAGATATGTTAAAGAAAATAATCCTGATTTCTTTGAGCCAAGATTAGATTATGAAAAAAATACTATGGTTACGCCTAATGAAACGGAAATTATAGATGAATATGTAAGATTAACAGGCACAGAAGATTTAGTAAAAAAATATCCAGTTAGATTGCATAGGACTCTCTCTAGCAATAAACACATCTATAGGCGTAGGGAAGATGGTAGTTACACTAAAATAACTGATGAAGAACAACTACAAGAAACCAAGGCTGAATATGGGGATGATGCCAATGTTTATATAAAAAATGGGAAAATACATATAGAATATGAAGAATATCCTGGTATTTTATCAAAACACTCTAAAAAAATGGGATATGATAAAAACCATCCCATGGCTAGTACAGGTAAACCTATGTATAATTTATTTATTGATCCCGATGATGAAGCGGCTTATAGAGATTATTTTGTTAAAACGAAAGGTATAAATGAAAAAAATGACGCTTTAGCTAAAGTGAATGGCGATGAGCACCAAGTTGAAACTCAAGTCAGAAATGATGGAAAGAATTTTTTATCTAAAAAAGAACAAAAACTATCTGAGTTATATAGACAAATCGAATTTATCCCATTAAGAAAGGGTATGCGAAAAGATGATTTAGCCGCTAGAAATAAATTAGTAAAAGAATATAATGTATTAAGAAAAGAAGTTTTAGGAGATGCCGATTTTATTTATGATCCAAAAACAAGAGGTTTTGTAGCATATGAAAAAGCCTCTGATGAAGCAAAAGAAAAAGAAAATAAAATAAAGGGAGACGCGGAAAAATTAGCACAATCAACAGCTTTAGATGTTTTAAAAGATATAAGACAACAAGAATATTTTGAATTAATAGCACTAGCACGTTCAACAGAAAATCGTATTTATGGCCCTGGTAGTATTTTTAGTAATACAGGTATAGTAGAATCTACTGTACAAGGCGTTGGTAGTTTAGTTGATTATGCTAGGGGAGGAGAAGGTACGTCTATTCTTGCTGATCAAAAAAGCTTAAATGAAGTTATTAAAACAGGTAGATTACCTAAAGGATTGGATTATTTACCAGGAGATCATCCATTGGCAGAAGCTTTTAATGCAAAACTAGATAGATTTCGCACAATAAATAGGGCAATAGCGGTTAACGTAGATCCACTTACTGAAGATATGCCTAACTATTTTGGTGAATTTACCACTAATCTTTGGAAAGCTTTTATGGGAGAAGGTTTTCAAAAACAAGGAGATAATGAGGGTAAAAAGTTAGTAACAGATGATTATGTAACAGCTTTTCACGATATAATGTTGGAAAATGATTTCGAACCATCTAATGATTGGAAAAGAGAAGAAGTAAAAGAAAGACTACATAGAAATATGGCGAGGGTTGGTTCAGATATAGTTACAGATATGAGTACTCTTTTAGCTAGTTTATTTATAGCTAAAAAAATACCAGCTGTTAAACAAATGCAATCAGCATTTAATTCTATAGGTAATGCTATATCAGGTACGGCTCTTGGGACAAGGGTGCCTGCTTTTAAAAAATTAGTTGATATAACTATTGGTGGTGGTTTAGCTGGTATTGCTACAGGCCCGGGCGCTGCTATGACAACTACTGTGCTTGGAGAATATACAATGTTAACATTGGCCGATAAAATTGGTGGTGGTTTATTTAGAACACACGAGGTTGATCCCTTATTCAAACTATCATTAGGTGGGGCTGGGGCTATAAGCCAAAAACTAATACGAAGAGCGATGGCGAGCCAATTAAGAGTCGGCGGGCATAGTTTTGGTAGTTTTATAACTAGGGCTCAGCAGCATGAATTTCTTTCAGTAACAGGTGAGGCTCTTTTTACCGGTGGAGTTGGTGCCGCAACTATGTTGACAGCTGAGTTTGCATCTATTCACGGCCAAGCCCTTTTGGACGAAGGCAAGCTCGCTGAATATGAAGAGTGGAAGCATATAACAACAAAAGAACATATGGTTGGTAACTTAATGGCTATGACTTTTTTAGGCATGGGTAAAAATAGTGGTTATTATGCTGGTTTAATTAAAGATATTGCTTCTTTTAGATTACCTAGGGGTAAAGCAAGAAGGTCAGCTGATAGGTTGGGCGTTGAAATAGATAAAAAGAAAGGTAATTACGAGCTTGATAAAATAAAAAAAGAGGTAGATAAAAAGAAAAAAGAAATTGATGCTGATGAAAAACTTAGTAAACAAGAAAAATTAAATCGAAAAGAAAAATTAGATACAGATTACCAAGTATTAGAAAAATTTAATAATTTAAAAGCTGCTAAAGATTTAGCAAAAAAAGAAGGTAAAAATTGGGCTGAACAAGAAGCCTCTGCTCAGCGTATAGCTTGGAAAATACAAGAAAGTCTTATCAAGAAAGATAACGCTAATAAGGATGGAAAAGGCGATGCATACACGAAGGAAAACCTCAGTATTCAGGATATATTAGATTTTGCTGGCGAAAGAGATATTAGCCTTGCGCATGTATTATGGAAAATGGGTTATAAAAATTTATCTAAAGAACAGCGGTTAGGTTTAATGTTGGAAATTAAATATAAAAAAGATATCGCTAAACAGTATCTAGAGTTTTTAAATAACGCAGGTATTATACCTAATAGTAAACAAGGTAAGAAATTACTTAGGAAAATAATAGAACTCAATGATACTCAAGGTGAAAAGAATTCATTAAAACCTAAAGAAGGTGAAGCTCCAGGTATAACAGAAGTTAATAAAATAAAAATAGATAAGTTAACTGCAAGAGAAAAAGAAATAAAAAAAGAGTGGGAAAAATTGGACCTTGACTATCAAAAAATGGTTGATATTGAAATAGTAAAAGATATTGAATATGCTAGAAAAGAAGGGAAAAAAATATTTGGAGAAGGGTTTAAAATGACAGTTCATAAATCACTAGATGCGTTTTCTAAAAATACTGGTGCAGATAAAAAAGTTGATGGTTTTTATGATTATAAAACAAACGAAATACATATAAATCTAGAAAGAGCAAAAAAGGTTAGGCAAATAGGTGTTGGTTCGCATGAATTATTCCATGCTATATTAAAAAATAGTTTTAGAGATATTAAAACGAAAGCGTTAACTAAAGAGGGGATGGCGTTTATAAAGGTTTTTAAAGAAAGCCTACCTGATTATATGCAAAAATTATTAGATAAAAGAGTAAATGAAAATTATAGATTTCGGGAATTTTCAAAAAAAGAATTAAAAGAAGCTATAAGTAGAAGAGAGTTTGAAAAATCAGATATTATAAACCAAGAAACAATAAAAGAGGGTAAAGGAAAAGGGAATGTATTAATAGAGATTAAGAAAGAAAAATATATGGAAGAGTATTTAACTGCTTTTTCAGATGCAATAAGACAAAAAGAAATAACATATAATCAAAAACACTTTGATAATATAAAAAAAGTTGTTGTAGATATATTAAAAAAGCAAGGTTTTGAAAAAATAGGTAATACATCTACTGAGTCTGTTTTTAAATTAATAGAATCATACGCGAAAAGTGTTTCAAGAGGAAAAATAGGTAGAAGAGCGTCTAAAGTAATAAGGGAGCAATTAGCAATTGAGCAAACTGCAAAAGAAAAAGAAATAGTAGAAAAAGAAGAACCAAGATATAGGGATGAGCAGGTTCCTGTTAAATCAGAAGAATTTACTGTCACATGGGATGAGGGATCCATTCAAAGGTATAGAGCTACAACATATTTAGATGGTAGTGTTAAATTTCAAACAATTTATCCTGGGGAAACCAATTGGTCACCAGCTCCTAAAAAACTAGATATAAAAGCTGGGAATAAAACATCTCCAAAACAACACTTAGAAGAAATCCATGTTACTCCCACCTCAACTTCTACTGTTAGGTTAGATAAAACTGGGGGTCGCGAAAGTGTAATGAATCCTAAAATGTGGGATAGGTTAACTAAAAGTCAACAAGAAAGAATAGAGCCTAAAAAAGAAAAAGATGTAGTTGAGGCTAAAGAAAGATATAAAGATTCTCAAATAGCTAAATCAAGGGAAGTAATTGAGTATTTAAATGAAAATAATGTAAAAACAAAAGCGGAAGTTACAACTATGCTAGACGGTAGTAGAGAAGTTAGGCTAGTAGGTGACAAAGGTAAAGGCACTGTATCTAAATATGAAAAAGGTAATACTTTAACAAATGAACAAATTATTGATAAAGCTTACGGCGAGGTTGTTGGAGAAAAAACTGTAATACCTATTGAAAAAATATTAAATCCTAAAATGCTAGAAAGATTGTCTAATAGACAAAGGGAGGGATTAGGTATGGAGCCTAGACAAGTTTCTGAATCTAGAACAAGAGATGCTTTTACTGATAAAACAATAATTGAAGAATTAGGTCTTGGTAAAAATACAGAGAAAATAGTAAAAGAAAACGAAAGGATATTTAAAGAAATAATTAAAGAAGATATTAGAGATGAAAATGGTAATGTAAAGCCTTCTTTAAAATTAAGAAATCAATTAATAGTAAATAACATGCCTAGAGCTGCCGCTTTAGCTAAGCAGGCGGCTGAGGTTGGTAAAAACTTAACACTTGATTCTGCTTTAAAGGTAGATAAATTTTCTGATTTTTATTCTGGGTATTTAGAAAAACTTACCAAACTAGGTGAAACGTATAGGGCTGAATTAGTTGTTGAAGGTGGTAAAAAATTGGATATACCAAAAAGAATACAATTTGGCGCTTATATGAATACTATATTACCAAAAAAATATGGTGACATATTAAAAAAATTAAAAGGCGAAATTGAAACAGAAAGATTATCCGATGAAAGTACAAAAAAACAAGTTTCAAAAATAGCTGGTGTAACAGCTGAATCAATAATTAATAAACTTGATAGAATAAATGAAGCTAATAAAACCTATGATGTTGTTTTATCTAGACTTAAAAAAGAATTAAATTTAGAGCCTAAAGATATAGATGATGTTAAAAAAATAACTGGTGAAATTATAACAAAGCTTTTCAAAAAAGGCATTACACCTCATTCAACAGCAAAAGGTAAACCTAGATTATATAATCAAAAACTAGGGGAGTTAGCTATAGAAGGGGTTAGAAAATTAGTTTTAGATAAACTTAATAAAAAACCAGGAGGATATGACAAATGGGTTGAAAGCGAAGCCGGTTTTGATTTTGTAAGAAATATAGATGTTGAAATAATGTCTACTTCTTTAAAAGGTGGTGGGCAAGGTTTTAGAAATTATATAGAACCAGTTTTTAAACCTGGTACAAAAATACAAGACAGAATGGGAGCAGAGGAAGCAAATAGAAAAGGCTACCCCATGAATAAAGACGGGTCTGGGCCACTTAAATGGAAACACAGCAAGCTTGATTGGCAAAGCCCTAATATACAAAAATTTCATAAAGAATTTGTAAAAGATTTAATAGAATACAAAGACGGAAAAGCGGTTGGTTCAAAATCAAAACCTAGAAAAGATGCGCCAAAAAAAGTTATTGTAGATGCTGCAGCAAAAATGATTGTTAAGGATGCTCTTACTAGTGTTCAAAAAAATCCTGTATTAAAGGTATTTAAAACAAACAAAAAAACTGGCAAAGTTGAAGTAGATCCAATTACTAAAAAACCTATAGAAACAATTGTAGAGTTGTTACCAGAATTAACTAATGCTCAAAAAGAAAGTTTAGCCGCTGAAACAGTTATACAAACTACAGCTGAGAAAATAGGTAGAGACCCTAGAATGAGTTTTAGTAAAAGAAAAGATTTAATAGGTTTTCAAAATATTATATCAAAAGTATCCAATTTAAATGGCAAATTGTTAGAATTAAAAAGATTAGAAATTACAAATCCTGTTTTATCTTTTATATTTAATGAATTAGCTAAAAAAGAAGGTTATAAAGATATATATGATCAAATAGAAAAAATGGCTAAGGATACTGTTGTTGACTATATGACCCCAGGACCATATAAAACTCCCCAAGAAAAAGCAATAGAATTAAAAGAACACGCTAATGCTAAAGAAGCTTTTGGAAAAAAGATAAACGAATGGTTAAAAGAAAATGAATATGGAGAAGAGTTTTTTATAGATACAGATAAAATGACCGGTAAAGATAGCTGGGGGAGTGATCCAGTTAAAAGAGCGGAACATTTTGAAAAAGTTGGGAAAGTTTTACAATCAATAGCTGATAAATATGGTATAGAAGTAGCTGAATCTAATTATGTTTTAACACAAATAGGGTTTGGTACTTTACAAATTGGGACTGGGGTTAGAAGATCTACTTATAAAAAAGGCGGGGTTACAATGTTGCATACTGAATTTAATAAAAATCTGATTTTAAACAAATCTGGAAATAAATGGGGAGATGTTAAAACAAATAGACAAGCTTTAAAAGATGAAAATATTAAATTAGAAGATAATGGTAAAAAAGCACCTAAATGGCATAAAGATGTTCATGTTGGTTTAAGTGAAGGCGAAGTACAAAAGAAATTAGTTAAATTTCTAGATAACAACCTTAATTTAAATAAACAACAGTTAATGGAAAAGCTTTATAATAAGTTTAAAGGTGATTGGTTGATACCAAGGCATTTAAAAAAAGCTGTTAAAAAAGGAGAAATAACTATAAATGAAGCTTATGATAGAGTTTATCAGGCTAATAGAAATGCTAGAGATATGTGGTATGAAGGTTTATTTGATGTTATAGATAAATCCAGTAAAAAAGAATTACCACAGGTTTTAGATTTTATAAGCAAGCATTTACAATTACAAACAAGCATCAGTCAAGGTATATCAAGAGGCTCTTTTACTATAGCTTCTGCTACATTAGAAAAAGGCCCAGTATATACAGAAACAAAGAGCGGGAAGAGAGTATTTACTAGGTCAGAACATGCTTTACAAATGCTTAATCTAAATGGCAACTTTATTGATGTGCATTAAGAAATCTTTAGAATAAACCTTAATTTTTAAAAGAATGGTATTCATTATCTGAACAAGGTCAACAGCATATTATAACTGAAGCTACAAGAAAAATGAATGAAGGCAAGCAAGCGGACGGTACAGTTTTATCAAATACTGGTTTTGCAGAAGGGTTTAATAAATCAGATATGTTAGCTATGTATAATTTTATGCGGCCAGGGGTTGCTGAATCAATGGCTTATTTAAGAGGCGACAGACCCATGACTATAGCTGAATTTATTCATGAAAAGGTGGTTAGCAGTAAAGTTAATAAATTATTAGCTGATTATGGCTCTAAAATAACTGCTGAAATGCTAACTGTTTCTAATAGACATGTTAATAGGGAAGCTTATGATAGGGCAAAAGAAAAAAATAATGAAATATTATTAAATTTTGGTATGAGTTATTCTAAAAAACAAATTAGAAATTTTGGAATAAATGATGTTTTACAAAAAATAAAAAACATAGATAAAGCTATAGAAATAGCAAAAGACCCAAAAGCCAAAAGAAAAGGTATAAGTGTATTAGATTTTGATGACACTGTAGCCACTAGCAAAAGTAAAGTTATGGTTAATATGCCTCAAAGTTTAAAGGGATTAGAGGTATTTGATGAAATGTTGCAAAGAGAATTTGATAAGAATCCTCGCTGGGCAAAGCTTCGTCCAAAGGAATGGTTTTGGAAGAGAGACGATAGTAAAGTGGTACAGGGAAGAATGTTCTTTCCTAGG